>TARA_B110000091_G_scaffold164440_1_pt1 | contig 53121 bp, 43 predicted proteins | sample TARA_B110000091 | Tara Oceans TARA_B110000091 (sample SAMEA4397278) | marine metagenome | biome: Polar Biome; feature: [DCM] deep chlorophyll maximum layer (ENVO:01000326); material: water (ENVO:00002006), including particulate matter (ENVO:01000060) such as... | depth 35 m
TTCTGAAGGTTCTTCACGATTTGCTGACGTATCATGGTTTTGGTAATCTTGGTATTAGCCATTAGTTCTTCTTGTTTAGAAGTTTCATGAGCTTAGCGCGTTGCTTCGCTCCACAAGTCTCCATAATACTACGGATACCTGCTTCAGTGCTGATTAGCTCATTATAATAAGCCAATCGTTCTTGTGCTTCTTCTCTAAGCACTTCTTTTCTCTCTTTACGAGCATTTACTAATCCAGCCATAGCTTTCAATTTAGTTTAATAGTTAGTGAAGTAGAGAGGAATCGAACCTCTCTTATCTTTTGTCCCTGTACTTCATGTGCTCTCCTTCTTTTTTTGATGGCGAGAGCTTTCCAACATGCTTGGGGTTCTAGGTGCAGAGAACCTAGATTACACGTCTGCAATGAGATAGGCTCTCAGATTTGGTTACGAAGTCTTACGAACGGTCGCCGAGATTATTAGAGTTTAACCGATAATCACTCATGCCTACGTAGAAGTGGATGGAGTCGAACCACCTGAATTGAAAACTGTAGGAAAACAATGCTCCGAGCTATCACTTCTATAGCCTTAAAACCCAACAAAGGGAATTACATAAAGCAGAAGAAAAGGAGGAGAAGGCGAAGCCTAAACTATTTATGGAATACTCTGCATGACTACTGCGCATATGATAGTGACCCTCTGTATTGCGTGTAGTAATAGTATTTTGTAGCTTAAGGTACGCAATGGTTACACCCAGTAATAGTATCGAGGTACTTAGTAATAGTATTCATTGTTAAAAAGAATAGGAGCACTCCGAAGAGCACTCCTAATCAATCTACCAAAGGCTACCGCCACGGGTAGATGTTGGTTGGGGGGCTTTAGTCCCCTTTTTAGGACTATAATCTGTCGTGCAGATAGTATAGTCCTTCATTTTATCGTTGTAGTACGACTGAACTTTAATAGTCTGCCCTTTTAGGGATTCAGAGAATTTTGATAAATCCCAAGAGATTTTGTTCTCGCGTAATGTCGAGTAAATTTTGCTCGTACTACCTGATAATTTGTAATTCGCTACGAAGTCTTCAATGGATTCATGCAGAACTACACCGTCCTTGTCGCACATTGAAAGAATAGCGTTACCTATTTTTTCTGAAGTCTTATTAGCCCATTCTCCTTTTTTATTTCTTTGAGGAGGATTGGAACGCACATTATCGAAGAGGTAAATCTCCGTTGCAATGTCTTTAACCGTTTTGTTTGGAAAACGAAGGTTAAAGCTGTAAGTATTGTTATCTGTTTCCAGTGAAGGGAACGATAACCTTAAACTTGCTTGTTTAGAGTCTTTAAATACTCCGTCAACACGCCTAGAGGCAGTTCCATCTTCGAAAGAAGATATTACGCATTCAATACTTTTGTGCTCTGAGCTTAATCTCAATTGAGATTTTTGAGTAGCTTGAGCATTTCCTTTTGGTAGAGTTATATCTAGCATAAGGCAAATCCTATTTTTAGTTCCCAAGGGTTTTTAGGGAATATAGTCACTATGCTGTCTATAGCAATGATAGTGACAAGTTAAGCCAAAGATGGCAACGAAAGAAGAGGGAAAGGCGAAGCCTCACACTAGGTGAAGCTTAACCTTCTCTTATCTATATTTTTCCCACTCCTCTACTGTCGAGGTTAGTGGGGTAATTTCTTTTAGAGGCTTTCTCATTTCTCTTACCTCTCTTACAATGTTGTTCAACCAGTTGAAGAACAACATTATTATTGCTGAAACTATCAGCAACCCTACGAATCCGATTACTTCAATCATAATGATTAATTTAGACAAGCACGAATGTGCGCGTCAGTTGGTAATAAGTCAGAGTTAAGTCTACTAACTTTTAAATCTAAGATGCAATCTGATTCTAATATAGCCTGAGCTATATCATCTATAATACACAACATCTGTTCTTTGTTGTATGCGTGTATTATTTCAGTCCTACATTCTCCTCCTGTTTCTGTTACTTTAACAGCAATAGGGTATATAAACTTACCTTCGTTTGTTAACGAAGATAATAACGAGAGACTTTTAGTCTCAACTTGTTTTAAATTTCCCACGGTTTCTACAGTTTTAGGGATTAATAATAAGAAATAAACAGTTTTACATCGTGCTTAGGATGAAGGCTAAGATTTAAGACATTAACTTGTGAGTCTAAACAGTTTTTATGGTTTCTCTTGTTCAGGAGATAGGTAGTTGGTTTATATCTTGCTGTTTAGCAAGAAGACAACTATTTAACTTGTAGTACCTTTGGGTATGGCGTACATTACCGCACGTTGAACAATCAACTAAGCAATAAAAAAGGAAGGAAAGGCGAAGCCTCATAATGGGCTTGCCTTAGCTTTTAACAGTATTTGTTGTTACAGGTTATCTTTTAAGTTGATAATGTAACTAACAAACGTAACCATTATGTATACTGCGAGACATAATAGTAACACTCCGATAACTTGAGTCATAACAAGAAGTATTAAGTTAGTACTGATTGAGAAATGATAGTGAAAAACCATTGACATCACGCATCTAAGTGGCTGATTAAGGCTTGCGCCAGTGTCTTTTACGTAGTTGGTTAGACTAGACTTTCAAGTTTCCATTAGCTCTATAGGAAGTTATCCTATTTCTCATCGTCCGAGCCAGACTATCTATCAACAAATAGACCGTGTGAAATGAGAAGGAATCGAACCTTCTTTTATCCATTCATTTCTTAAATAAGAAACACAAACTGTTGCATACCGCCTCGTTATTAACGGTCTCGAATTTACTAACAGTTTGTGTTTGTTATCAATGCTGTTTCTTGTTTCTCTACAACCACTCGTACAGCTGAGTATTGTACAGTAATCAACACGAAGTGTTGTGTTATAATGTTAGAGCAAGGCAATTACACCCAAACTGCTACACGCTGTTGTGTAGTCTGTTGAGAAACCAAATACTTTAAACCCAGTTGGGGTTCTAACATTACAATACAGCACGAAGTGTTGCACTATAATTGATAGTGAAAGGGGTTTTTACGCTCTACCTAGTTAATCGTGGGAGCAACCTTTATTTTATCAATCATAATACAACACGAAGTGTTGCTATCCAGTTTAGATTTAGTTGGATAAGACTTAGCTCGGCGTAATCCGAAGAGGCGCACCTCACTTTACTTGGGCTACTATAATGGGTAATAATTATTCAAGCCAACCTCCGCTACAATTTAGGGTTCCTTATGGGACATACGCCCTGCCTAGTTGCACATCAAGGGTATCCTGATTACGGCTTGAATAATATACACTGAGGGGTTGCGCACCCGTGCTCAGTGTTCGCAGAACAATTACTTATTCTGCAATTAAATAGGAGAGAAAGGCGAAGCCCTACTCAAACCTAAACCCTACTGATTACCTAAATAAAGTTAACAGTGTTCAAATACTCTAAGATAGAGACTTGACATTGTCAATTATTTATTGTAACTTTGAGGTATACATAGGAACAACACTACTAAAGAGTAGCAAACATCTAAATCAATCAGATGGAACCTAGTAATCAAGAAGGAAGGAAAGGCGAAGCCACTCTACTTCTTCTCTAAATAACCCAGCTATTCTAAGCAACTCACTGATAGTACAAGGTTGCTACCTATTGCCCAAGACAATCCTAACCTTCATTAGCACAAAATACTCTTAAAGAAGTAGCAGTTGAAGGTGTTATGTAGGGTTTGGAACAGTTCCACACACAGACACACGCACTTAACATTACTAGTTAGCAGGATAAGGCGTTTCAGGAGCAAAGAGCCTTAACATCGAGCGCTGAGCGAGGACAAACAGGAGATTGATGGGGGTGTTACAAGTTTTACATCAGGTACGGGCTAGTTAGTATAAGACATCCACACTTAAATAAATATAAATTATTTTTGCTATATTAGCAGAGACAAGGAATTTCGCTATCCCAGGAGTTTTGTGGTTATCGGTATGCTAGGGCAGGTGTCGTTTGATATTTGTTTTACTATTGCACCATTACAAGTGGGTTCGGAACATACTAAGAGGGGAGTTATCAGCTTTCCTCTTTTTTGTGTCTATATGTTTGGTTGTCATGTGTTCACATAAGAGTATTCTTTAAATTAGTATATTTGTTTAATAAACTAAAAACTAGATACAATGCCAGACAAGAAAAAGAATGTTGTAGCTAAGGCTATTGACAAGTATAAGTCTAAAAGGAATAAGAAGAAGATAGCTAAGATTCAGAACTCTGGACCTAAAGACAAGCTTGATGCTCAAGGGAACATCATCTTTAATAACGGTGGTAGAGTGAAGAAGAAAAAAGAGCCGTTAAAGAATAAAGTTAAACGTAAGGTTTCTCAATTTAAGAACCGTAAGGTTGAAAAGCTGTACAAGAGAACTCACAACACAGACTTATTCGACAAAGGTAATCCTAAAGATAAAGGATACTCTAGCGGAGGATTCATTCAACACGACTAGTTATGGGTATACTAAAGAAATTAAAGAAGAAGAAAAAAGACAAGAAGGATTTTAGTAAAGCTAAAAGAGAGCAAAATTCAAAAAGCATTCTTCTTCAGAAAAAGATGATTAGTAAAGAAGAGACCCCCACTGAGGTCAGACAACCTAAACGTAAACAAATAACCAAACCTAAAAGAGAAGCTAGCACTTGGCAACGAGTGAAGAATACTTTTAAGGGTGGTGGTATAATCCAACACGACTAAAATAACATAAGTAATTAAACCAATCAATCATGGCAAAAAGTAAAAAACCATCACCTAAACCAAGTAAGCCGCCTAAGCCTACACCAACACCTACCCCAACACCAACACCTACTCCTGTAGCTAAAAAGAAGAGTTCTAAAGGAGCTTCTAGTAGGACGGTGTCTAAGGCTAATAGAAGCTCAGGTAAGTCTAAAGGATTAAGTAAATCTATGGCTTCAAACATTAAGGCTATAAAGTCTAAGGATGATTTTGAAGAACAAAAAGATTAACATATTATTTACATTAAATTAAATAGAGAGTTGTAATGACTCTCTTTTTTTCTTTAAACTGAATTTGTACAAATAATTACTATCTTTGACTATGGGAATCATGGAAAAGCAAAAAACTAAGTTTGGTTGGATTGAAGAAATGCCTAACGGTAAAGTATTTGGTACGTCTATAGTCAAGGAAATGAGTTTCTCTAGAGAAATTGAAACCTTAACGGAATACATTGACCTAGGATACACCCCTTCAAATAATGAATACAAACTAACTGGAGGTGATATAAACACCATAGAGTATGTATACATAAACGAAGATGGTGAGAGGATGTCTGAAGACATGCCTTACGTTCGACATGGTATAATTGTAATGAAAACCACACTCAAAAAGCATGTATCTACTGAAGATAAATAAGAAAGGAGATTTAATTGATGATGATGGTATATATGCTATACCTGAATTTGCCGACCTAGTTGCGGGCAAACAACTGGGACTCAAAGCCTTAATGTTCGTTGCGTATATGTCTGATTACGATTCACCGTATAGACACTACACCCAAGACGAAAGAGCTAGAGTCATTAGTAAAGATATGTATGGAGACTATGATTGGAAGGGTTATAAAAATAAAAAAATAGCTCTCGCTATCGGCAAGTATCACGAACTTCAATTTGACCCATTAGAAGCTCAACTCTCTGCTTTTAATGAGAAGATTGATGAATATACTTTATTATTAAATGATACTAAAATAAACATAGATAACGCAGCTGATATTCAGAAGGTTATGATAGGTGTTGAAAAGATTCTTGCTACTAGGCAGAAACTCTTAGATGCTATTGAGCGTAGAGGAGAGAAGAAGAAGATTGCTGGTAGTAGAGAGTTAAGTTATTTAGAGATGCTTCAAAATCAAACTAATGGCTAGTATAAAAGGTTATGCGCCTATAGTAAACGAGGGAGTCCCAGACTTAAGCCCTGACAGTATCGCGTTCAAGGAATTTTGGGATGAAGAAATAAAGAGATGTAAGGAAGGCTTTAAACCTAAAGGATTAGAAAGGATTACAGGTAAGCATTATTATTATCTTAATTACTATAAAATTTTAGGTTCGGCTGGTGAGAAAGGAAACTCAAGAAAGACTTTAATATCTCCCTGGTATAGAGATATGGATAAAATATACTTTGACCTCTTCGATAGATGCAAGAAAGAAGGTAAGGGTATGATTGTAATTAAAGCCCGTGATAAAGGTTTCTCTTACATGAACTCAGGCATATTAGCACATGAGTACACCTTCTTCCCGTACAACCACGTTGGGGTTGCTGCAGGTCTACAGGTTACAGCTACATCTTTCTTCGATAAGGTTAAGGCTGGTCTTAATAATCAGAGTAGTAACTTTAGGCATTCCATATTAAAGGAAGGAGATGAAGTACTTAAATCTGGTTATAAAATAAAAAATAAAGATGGTAAGTGGGGGACTGGAGGTTTTCATTCTGTTATACACTGCCGAACGATGAGTAACCCTGAAGTATATAAGGGTGAACGTCTTGCTGTGATGGTATTTGAGGAAGCAGGGGAGTTTAAAGAACTTCTTAATGCTTATATGTCTTCCAAAGCTTGTTTCATGGATGGGGATGAACAGTATGGTGTTCCTATTATTGGTGGTACAGGTGGAGATATTGAAGCTGCGTCTAAGGATTTTATGGAAATATATTATAATGCAGAAGCATTTAATCTTATTCCTTTATTTATTCCTGCTTCTATGTGTTATCATGGCTTCTTTGACCAAGATACTGGAGCCTCTGATGTGGATGGAGCTACAAAAGCCTTGAAAGATAGGCGAGAACAACTGTATGCTGCTGGTAACCAGAAAGGTTACAATCTAGAACTTCAGAATTATCCATTATCCGTCGAAGAAGCCTTCTTACAAACTAAAAACTCTAGGTTTAACGTAGCTAAGATTAACGCTCAAAGGAGTGAGATACTTAGCGACGAAGCGCTTAGGTGTCAAATCCAAAAAGGAAGACTCGAATGGGTTGGAGATGGATTGGATGTAGAGTTTGTTCTTGACCAGTATGGTCCATACCAAATACTAGAACACCCTAGGACTGAGCTTAAAGGCTTGGACATTGGTGGTATTGATAGTTATGACCAGGATGAAGCATCTACATCTTCATTGGGTAGTGCTATTATCTTTAGAAGATTCTTCAACACAGAGATAGCTAGTAGGTATCCTGTAGCTGAATATACAGAGCGTCCAGATACGGCTGAAGAGTTCTGGGATGGATGTCTAAAATTAGCCGTATATTACAACTCGAAAATGTTAATAGAATATACCCGTATTGGTGTTATAGGATATTTCCAGAGAGCTGGTGGTAAAGACTTCTTGAAAGAGCGTCCAACTACCGCCCACTCTCCAAAGACGGTGAATAAGAATAAGTATGGTATTCAAATGAATAAGCATACTAAAGCCGTGATGGAGCAGTTCATGGAACAGTACATTGAAGAGAATTGCGACGACATTTGGTTTATAGACTTATTAGATGAACTCGCAGGTTACGGTTTAAGGAACACGGATAGGGCTATAGCTTTTGGGTTATGTCTTATACATGACATAGACCTACATGACAAGCAAGTAAAAACAGAAACAGTAGAAAACAAAAGCTTAGGCTTTGTTTATTATAAAAGACAAAACGGTAGATTAGTACCATATAAATCTTAAAAGAGATGAGTAACTTTCCTAAACAATACATACCAGATAGCGATAAAACCGAAGAGTGGTGTGAGAAAAATATTGATGCTATTGTTAAATCTCTAGATGGAAGTACTTCCGAGGGGTCTGTAAGTGAATCCGAAAGGGACGCTGCTAACTATAGAGTTTACAATGGGGATATTAACGAAGAGGATTATGCCTACGTTACTGACCAGTATCAAACTACTTCTCCAGCTACCATGGCTAATCACCCTATAACTAGGAATAAGATAGACCTTCTATGTAATGAAGACCTTAGTAGACCTATAGATAAGAGTGTGTATGCTGTAAATATGGAAGCTGCCTTACGTAAGGAACAGTTTAAGGTGTCTCTTGTAGCTAACGACTTACTTAAAGAAGTAAACTCTCAGGTGGAAGAAGAGTTCGGTATGGAAATGGAAATGGATAATAAAGAGTTTCCTATCCCAGACGATATTGATTTATTTATGAAGTTCCAGTACAAGGAAGTTATCGAGGAATCTATACATGATGGTCTTGATTACCTTATACATAGACACGGAATGAAGAAGATATTCCAGGAAGGAATGAGAGATTTACTCGTTACTGCTAAGGAATTCTATAAGGTATATATTAAAGATGGAGACCCGTATGTTCGTAGGGTAGACCCTAGAGGTTTTGTTTACGACAAGTCTGTTGAATCAGATTTCTTAGACGACGCTCAATGGGCAGGAGAAGAGAGATGGCTTTCTGTTAATGAGATTATAGATGAATTTAGAGACGAGCTGAATGAAAAGGATGTTCGTGAATTGGAGGAGATGAGACAAGCTACCACTGATAGTATATCTAAATGGAATCAAGCATCTAATTGGGTTGAATTTAACGACGATAGAAGTACTAAGATTAGAGTTATTTCTGCTGAATGGAAATCAATAAAATCTCTTAGGTTTAAAATATCTGAAAACAAATACAATCCAGAACAACCGTTCAAAAAGTTAGTAGGTGATAAATACAAGAAAAGAAAAGGTGACCACATTGAGTCTAAATGCGTTGATGACATTTGGGAAGGTACAAAGATTGGCGGTAAAGTATTGGTTAATTGTAGAAGACGCCCGAATCAAGTTAGGTCTGTAGATGATGCAGGTTCAACTTCACTTTCTTATGTTGGTGTTGTATACAATCACACTACAGGTAAGCCTACATCTTTAGTAGATACTCTTAAGCATGTTCAAATGCTTTATAATATAGTTATGTATCATATCGAACTAGCAATGGCTCGTTCTGGTGGTAAAGCTGTAGTATATGATGTATCTCAGATGCCTACCAACTTAGGTATGGATATGCAAGAGGTTATGTATCACCTTAAGAATGATGGTATAATCCCTATAAACACTAGAGATGAAGGTGGAGACACTGCTTCGTTTAATCAATTTCAACAAGTTGATTTTACTATGTCCAACTCTATACAGCAACTTATAAATCTTAAGATGATGTTGGAGCAGACTGCTGGTCAAATATCAGGGGTTTCACCTCAGAGAGAAGGTGCTGTAGAACAGTATGAATACGTAGGTAACGTGCAACGCTCTGTTACTCAGTCATCTATATCAACTGCTGGTTGGTTCTTTTCTCATAACGAAGTAAAGAAGAAAGTATTAGAGAAGTTAGCTAACTTAATGAAGCTAGCATGGGCTGGTGGAAAGAGAGCTTCGTTTATATTCGGTGATGCTGGGTATAAGTTCTTAAATGTATTACCTGATGTATCTCTTAACGACTATGGTATATTCTTAGGTGATGCTGGTAGGGATGATGCTCTTAAGCAACAGGTTCAGCAAATGTCTCAAGCAGCCCTGCAGTCTGGTTCATTGTCTTTATTAGACGCTCTTAAGGTTCTTAAGTCTGATACGATGACAGAAGCTCAGCACGTATTAGAGAAGGGTCTAGAAGCAATGCAAGAGCAACAGCAACAAGCCCAACAACAACAGGCTCAAATGCAGCAAGCTCAAGCAGAGGCAGACCAGCAAAAAACTCAAGGACAAATTCAGCTTAAAGAAATGGAAGTTCAAGGTAACATCCAGGTAGCTCAGATAAATGCAGAAGCAAGAGTTAAGGCTCAAGAGATAGCTTCAGATACTACTAGAGATGTTGAAGATTCTAAAGAGAGAAACAAGTTGAGCTTAGAGAAAATAAAGGCAGACTTCGGTTCCCAACAAAAGGAAGTTGATAATGAACACTCTCTTAAAGTTGAGTCAAAAAAAGAAGCGAATAAAAAGTAATATATTTGTAACAGTTAAAAGCAAAGCAAAATGGCAGAAGAAAGCAATCTAGCTGAAGATATTGTATCATCAGCAGAAGTAGCGGTAGATGAATCGTTTGATGCATCAGCATTCCTAGGAGCGGAATCAGCAACTACAGAAGAAGAACCAGAAAGCGGTAACGCTGAAGGTGAGGTAGAGTCTAAAGAGACTGAGACAGAAGAACCACTAGGTGATGGTGAGTTCTCTTGGGATGAGATAGAAGTAGCACCTAAAGCGGAAGAGACCAAAGAAGAGGTCGAAGCGACAGAGGAAGAGAACGAAGAAGATTGGGACGAGGATGAAACCAAAGCCGAATCAACTGAATCGGTTACTGAGTTCAACTGGGAAGAGCTAGGTCAGGAAGCTGGAATAGAAGCTTCAACCAAGGAAGAGTTTCTATCTAAAGTCAAGGAAGCTTTTAAAGCTCCTGTAGATAACAACGAGACTATAGATAATCTTAATTCATATATTGAGTTATCTGATAAAGATTTAGTAATAGCCGACATGAGAGCATCTAAGTACGATGATGCTGACATTGAGGATACTATTGATAGACTAGAAGATGCTGGTTTACTTAAAAGGGAAGCCACTCTAGTTAGGAGTCAACTTACTAAGCATATTCATTCTGAAAAGGATAGACTACGCAAAGAACAAGTTAGCTCTGAGAAATTAAAGACTGAGAACGCTGATAACTCTAGGAAAGAACTTCAATCTTACATTAAAGATAAGGAAGAGTTTTTCGGAGGTAAGGTAACACAGAAAGACAAGAAACAACTTTATAGTTACATAGCTAAAGGTGATTTCGCACAGGATATATTTGAATCTCATGCCAATGTTGCGGAGGCTGCATTCCTGTGGAGAAACAGAGAGAAGATTTTCAAGATGGTTCGTTCGCAAGGCGTTGAACAAGGAAAGTCTAAAATTCTAGATGGCATTACATCTCCTAACAGAGGTAACCGCTCATCCAACAACTATGAAGCGCCTAGTAAAGGATTTAGTGCAAACAAATTCTTATCTGATTAAGTTGTAGTCTATTTATTAATAACTTCTAAAAAAACAAATTATGAAGATTTACAGTGCTAAATATAGCGCAGAACACAATTCGGAGGACAACTCCCTGGTAGCAAACTTGCTTAAGTACCCAGAGATTGCAAAGAAAGTAGTAGAATTATATCCTCGATATACAACTACTTACTTATTAGAGAAACTAGGCTTCGGTGCTAGTGAAAAAGTATTAGGTGATAATTCTTTCGAATGGAAGATGATGGGTCGTTATAGAGCTCAACAATTACAAGGTGCTGCTTTGGATATTTCAGGAGAAACTGGCTATGTTATAGCTGATACCGAAATTCCTGTAGGTGGAGGCTTTACATTGTCTATCGACGATACTTCCGCTAATCCTTGTATGATTAACGCTAACGATATTATTCGTTTAGCTGATGGTTCTCAAGCACACGTTACTTCTGTTGGAGTTTCAGCTGCATCTATAGTTGTATTAACTTGTGTATCTCTTACTGTTATCTCTGCTGATGTTGCTGATGGCTCTATTGTTGGTGTTGTAGGTAACGCTTTTGGTGAAGGTTCTGATGGAGCTTCTGTTGGTGAAGGTTATGCTTTCCCTGAAACTCGTAAAAACTGGTTAACTATTTCTCGTAAGAAATTAGTGATTGATGCTCGTGATTTAACTGATGTTACTTGGGTGGAACATAACGGACACCGTTTATGGTTCTTTACTAAGGAACAACAAACTGAGGCTCAATTTATGTATGACCTAGAGGTTATGCGTTGGTTCGGTAGAACATCTATCGAACAATATTCTGCAACTACTCCAGGTCAAAGTTCTACTCCTGTTACTGGAGTTCCACTTATCGGTGATGGTATTTTAGCTCAGATTGCTTCTGCAAATGTATTAACGTACAATGAGACTACTTCTGGTGGAGGAGACTTTAACTTAAGTGAGGATGTAATTCTTGACTTTATTGGTCAACTATCTTTAAATGCTGAGAACTCTACAGGTAATGAGTATGTAGTATTCACAGGTACTCAAGGTAAGATTCAATTCCACAAAGCAATGAAAGACTTACTAGTTTCGACTGGTGGTACTGATGCTTCTGTGATGATTGATAAATTCGGTCAAGAGGTTTCTGTTGGAGCTAACTTTAGTTCTTACTTTGCTTTAGGTAACAAGATTACTGTAGCTCACTGCCCAGTATTTGATGACCCGAACATTGCAACAGCTCCAGGTTATTTGTCTACCGATAATGACATTGATGGGACTGGATTTAATACATCTAAACTATCTGCTTTAATGGTATTCTTAGACATGGGTTCTACACAAGGTGTAGCAAATGTTGAATTGATTACTAAAGGAGCTGAAGGAATTAACCGTAACTTCGTTAAGAAATACGTTCCTGGTATGGTTAACCCTTATGATTCTAAATCTATGATGGCGGCATCGGGTGATGACAAGTTTGAAGTTCACTGGTTGACTCAATCTGGTATCATTGTTCGTAACCCACTATCTTGTGGTATCCTTAAGCCAACTGGTTTAACGGTATAACGATTATAATTAAATAGCGCATCCCTTCGGGGGTGTGCTTTTTTACTAACAAAAGCAAAGCAAAGCAAATTATGGAAGCAAATGTATTCGTGAAATATGAATTTCACTCACCAAAAAGACTAGGATTTTACACGTTCTCTAATTACAGAGATAGAACTGGTAAGAATCAGATTTACAAAGACATAAATGGAACTCAAGCTCAAATAAAGTGGACGAGTCCTGTTGTTCTTTTAGATATGAATAACGAAGGTCATGTGATTATGGATGATTTCTTAAAAGGTAATCCATCTGTATTAACAGGAGAATGGAAGAGAACAGATTTAGCTGCTCAAGAAAAGAGACAGACTAAAAATACTCTAGATTCAGCAAGAGCTATTATTGAGGCTGCTAAAATGACTGATAAAGATGTAGTTAATTTCGCTATGTTAAAAGGTTACAACCTCAATGCAGACACTGATGTGTTAAGAGCTAAGATTATAGGGTCAGCACAAAAGAACCCAGATGATTTTATGGATGCACAATTTGACCCTGAAAAGGATTTACGTGTATTTATCGTTGAAGCTTTAAGAGAAAAGAAGATTGGATTTAAAAACAATACTTTTTATTACGGAAGAGAAGCTATTGGAACTAACGAAGAACAAGTATTAGTTTGGTTGAAAGCTAACAAAGACATTCATGCCATTTTAAAACAAGAAATTCGTGGAGACAAAGCTCCTGCTAAGAAAACTAAAACTACTAAAGTAGACTAACATGGATGTAGGTGGTGCTAGAGATAGGGTAAGGTTAATTATAGACAGAGAGGATACGGCTTATTTATCTGATGCAGATATAGATGGGTTTGTAGAAATGGCTGTTGATGAGTTTGCTAGTCAGTACTATAATAACTTTGAGGTTAATCAAGAATCAAGAGATAAGTTACAGAACTTAGTTCGTTCTGAGTTAATCGCTGGCTCTTCTTCTCCTCAGTTAGGATTGGAAGAAGCTGATTTGGATGGAACTGATGCTGATATATTATTGGATTATACTTACAGTAAGATTCTAGGTATACATTATCAAGACTCTCCTTACACTCCTGTTAAGATTGTTCAAATATCTGACTTAGGTGCATACAGAAATGACCCTTTCAATAAGTTCTCGGAAGAATTCCCTATTGCCTACGAGCAAGCGGGTCATATATACTTTCAAGGATGGGAAGGAATTAAGAATTTAATAGTTAAGTACTTGAAGTACACTAACACTATTACCGATTTAAGCGACCACACACACGAAGAAGTGTGTCAGATTGCTGCTCGTAAAGTCTTGGCTACGTTGGGAGACCCAAGATACCAGATTCTCCAAGCGGAGATAACGGAAAGACGAGTTTAAAGATGCTTTTTGCTCCCTGCTTTCTCAACTGAGGGGTGAGTGTAGGTTCTGCTTACCTTGCCCCTCTTTTTTTATTAGACTATGGCAACACTAAACGAAATAGCTTACAATATCAGAAACGTAGCTTCTGGTGGTGTAGCTTCTGACGATACAGATGTATCGCTAAGACAAATTAAATTTATGGTACATTACCATAGAGCTAATCTATTATTGAAATACACTGACAACGGAAAGAAAGCTTCTTCTATCTTATTCCAAGTGGATGAGTTGAAGCCAAAAGCTTCAGGAGCTATTTTAAAGCCGTTTGTGGGCTTCAATGGAGATAGAGCACTTCGTAGTATAGCATATAAAGATGACTCCTCTGTGGATGCTAGTTTTGACATACTTCCAATAGTACAACATCACGATAGGTCATTTGTTAATGAGTCTAGATTTATTAAATTATCTGGAAAAAAAATAACAACTATATCTGATGGTAAGATTTTTGTATGGGAAGGCGACTCTATAGTTTCTGATGGCGTATTAGAAATAAACGCAATATTCTCAAACCCAACCGAAGTGAGTTCTTACTTGGGGGATGATTCTCCATATCCTATATCTGAGGAGCTTATAGCCGTTCTACTTGAGAATGTGCTTAAAACAGAATTCAACGTACTATCGGCAACCAATCCTAATGGACCTAACAATCAAGCGGATGAAAAACAGGCACCTCGCAAGCAGAAGTAAACTTAGAAGGTATAAAGATAAGTATGTGTCTCTAAAGGATATTTACAATACCATTAAAAGTAGCGTAAGAATTAAGAGTGAGAGAGGCTCTAGAATGCTTGACTATAGTGAATACTATTCTATAGTGGAAGCTTACTTAGATGAGTCTATAAAGATGTTGGCTAAAGAGCAAGAGATTGTTAAACTTCCTAATAAGCTGGGTAGCCTATACCTAAAGAACTTACCTCATAGGAGAGCGTTCCATGTAAGGCTAGACCAAAAGGCTAGTGAAGAAAAAGGTGAAGCTGTTTACTATAAGGTACCTATCTTAGACGACGAATACACTAAGGTTATGTGGGATAGACCCTACAGATACGGTAAATATAAAGTGTTACCTTTAAAGCGGTTTAAAGAACTTATAAATAAGAATAAATAACACCGAAATGAAAGGACAATCAAGGATAAGTGTAAAGCAGGTTGTATCTGCCGTTATACGTAATTTAGGCATACAAGATGCTGCAGCTAATTTCCACAACTTTATAGAGTGGGCATTTGAAGCGGAAAAGAAAATAGGCTCATACACCACGTTTGAAAAGAAGATTTCTAAATTATCTTTTTCAGGAAAAAGAGCTTTACTCCCAGATGACTTACTTAATATTATTGAGGTACCTGGATGGGATGATGTAAACTTCTATATATCAGGAGGTTACGTGCATGCAGATATATCTGATGGAGATTTTGATATTCACTATGATGCTATCTCTACAGATGAGGATGGGTATCCTACGATTAACTCGAACCACGAAGATGCGATTGCTAGTTACATAATGTACAAGTATAAAGCTAAAGCTTACTATAATCAAAACCTCCCTAGATACGTATATCAGGATTTAAAAAAGGAATGGTCTTATCAATGTGCTCAAGCTAGAGGTAAAGATAATATGCCAACCAAACAACAATGGAGAGTTATCGGTAAGTACTGGAACACTCTTAAGCCTAGTAATAACGAACGTAGATTATTCTAATTATGGCGCAGTCTCCTAAAAAACCAAATTCATTTCTTAAGGGAATGCAATCCGATATGGATTCCAATCTAATTCAGCCAGACACATATAAGAGCGCTGTAAATGCTAGACTCCTATCAAGGGATGATAATTCTTTTGTATTAAAGAACGCTAAAGGGAATTCTGTTTTTGACAATTTATCGCTCGCACAACAACAGTACGTATTCGATGAGGATGGAATTCTTGGTAACACCCAGATAAATAACCTTACCAACCCTTCAATAATTGGGTTTAAGATTACTACAACTGACTCTGCGGGAGTTGCTCAAGTTTCTAGCGTAGTAGTTGGAGATGTCCTGGGTTCATGGGCTGGGTTGCTTGAGGGTTTCACTGTTACGTCGTCTGGGTCGTTTACTATTACATTTGTATGGATGGTTGTACAGAAAGCTTTAGCTAATGAGGATGTTTCTGATAAATTAGGTATGTCTTTTACTGCAAGCTTTGCGGACCCCCTTTCTGACTCAACTGCTAGTTTAACTACAACTGAATTGACTTCGGAAGAAATGACCTTAACGTTTTCTGCCTACATTGTATACACAAGCAATGTGGGTGCTCAAACTGAGGCCTGGTTTAGCCTATCTGAAAACGAAGGATACACCATCAATTCCTACCCTTCGGTAATATATAACGTAGTTGGTATAAATAGGTTCTCTGACTATATAGTTGCTATATGTACATCAGCTGATGGAGACGGAGAAGATGGTATATTTAAACTCACCTCTAATCCAGATGGTACTTTACTTAACAGTAGCCTCATTCTTAAAGCAGATTTAGGCTTGTCAGAAAAAACATCTATTAGGATAGAAGTCTCTGAGGAGAATGAGCATTTTCATAGAATCTACTGGACGGATGGGATTCAATCATTTAGAACTTTAAACTTAAAAGAAGACCCTTCTTATTACTCTAATTTAGTCGCTGAAGATTTAAACGTATTTAAAGCTACTAAAATGACTAGCCCAGAGGTTACTAAAATAACTTCTGGTGGTAGTATTACCTGCGGGTCTCATTCATATTGTTATAGGTTGGTAACTACAGATGGTAAAACATCAAGGGTTTCCAATATAACGAACCCAATTCAAATATTAAAAACAAGCCCACTAACTGCTTATCACTTATCTTTAGGTGGTAGCTTAGAAACTGAATCCTCTAACGCGGTTCATTTAACTATTGACAATATTGACCCCTCGTATAATACTATACAGGTTATACATATAGCTTACACCTCTTCTGAAGGGGCTATTACTTCAAATATAATCTCAGAAAGTATAATAAACTCATCCACATTTGACTACACTCACAATGGTAGCGAGGTTTTGGTTTCCGTGCCTATTGGGGAGTTATTAAGAAGTCATACTAGTTGGGATGTATGCGCTGACTTGGCTATAAAGGATAATAGATTATTTGCAGCTAACCTATCCAATAATGCGGATTCTATGGATTTAGACTTTAAAGTGAAATCCTACAAGTATCCTGGCTCTTACAATACTGGTACTGCAGAAACTTATCCTAGTTTAGAAAATCCTGATATTCACGAAGACACTATGTATAAGGATGGTGGGTATGGATGGATAAATGCCGTAGATTCGGTTAAGGTTCCAGGAGCAGAAACTGTAGGATTTGATGGTGCTAATGATGGTGTTCGAGTTACTTTCGCTACAAAGACTTTTGATTTAAGTCAGGTTAGGTATTTCGATGATACTGGAACTGGATATAACGATGATGACGTTGATATAGCTGCGACTGTTTACAGTAAAGCTCCTCATCATGGTTTTCTAGAACAGACGCTAACAGGTGGGTATAATAATTATAAGAATCCATTATTCACTAAAGATTTTACAGGATACCAGAGAGGTGAGATTTATAGATTTGGAATTCTATTTTATGATAACGCTGGTAATCCAGGGTTTGTGAGTCCTATAGGTGATATTAGAATGCCTGATGGAACGATGGATTATGTAAGTAATAATTCGTCTGGAGGTAGGATTACCGAAAATAATGATGGTGTAACAACATTTAAGCACGCAGGTAACATACCTAATAGGAGTGATTCTTGGTCTTTTAGTTCTGGCAGTAGTACATTGAATAAAGCTGGAGGAGGAAGCGAAGTGGCTATCCATGATGTAGTGACGGGTTCTGGTATACCCCCACATACTACGGTTGTTTCTATCGCTGCAGATAATAATAGTATAACTGTTTCTAGGGACACGACTTCAATTGGAACATTAACTACTCTAACTTTTGACACTACAACGAGTGATGTACATGGGTTTGCTTTGTATCCTCAATTTAATGTGAAGTTATCAGCATCAACTTTATCCAACATAAGTGGATACTCCATTGTTAGAGTAGATAGAAAAGAGAAAGATAGGTCTGTTTTAGGTTCTGGAGTGTTAAACCAGACTATTATACACTCAAACAATAGCTCGAATGAATCCCTTAAGCATAAGAATGGTAATCATTACGGTGATATATATACTGGATACCAATTACATGAATGCTTGTCTAATTCTGACTTTACTTTAGATAGCCCAGAAGTTACCCTAGGCTCGTTGCAGTATGAGAGAAAAGATGAGGACAAAATAAAGGTAGTGGGAAGGCTTGACGCGGGAGCTCAAGACCTAAACAGCGATTCTTTTCCGTATGGTTCAGGCGTTACAAATGGAGATAACTTTACTCATTTAAAGCAAAAAATACATAATACGAGTACTTACACTGGAAATATACTTTCTGGTAGGTTTAATCCTAATTCTAATGCTCAACTATCTACTTATCAATCATCTCAGAAGGTTATATATAATCAGTTCAAATCTGGTATTGTGGATTGTAACTCAGCCTCGGAGACTGAGAGACTTAACGAGGTAGAATACGGTACTGTAGTAGCTCCTGGAGCTAATGTTGATAGTTCAAGGATGGGTCATGACGACCACTATACTGGAAGGATTAACCAAAACTACAGTAATAGAGGGCGTTTTAGACATCTAGCAGGTTCTTATTATGCTGAGGGTTTTTCTCATTTCCCTGAATCTTATACTACTGAGAAATACGATAGTTCCTCACCGTATTCGTCAACATTTTTCGGTGTAACAACATTGTTTGTTTCTCTAGGAAAAACTTCTTCCGATAAAATAAAACATGATGACTTTGAAATAGGAACAGCTAGTGCATATACTTACAGTCCTTTCATCTTGAATAGAACTACAAGTGGTTCAAGTATTGAGCAGGCGTGTTACGCTAGTAAGCTTTATGTTCAGTTGAAAAGAGACGTTAGGTACACTCAGTATGGTGGTAGTTCTGTATCTAATTACGAATCAAACCAATATATAGATACTGGTCATGTAAACTTTAATCCGTTAGAAAATAATAATGACGTTGTGTTTGGAGGGGATACATACATAAATATGTACGCATTAAAAAAGCATGTAATAGGTTCTATTACCTTCTCTTCTTTCAAACCATATCCATCTACTGCGATAATATTCCCAGTAGAGTCTAGTATAAACCTAGACTTAAGGGATGGTGTATTCTTTGGTTCTACTGACGATACTGAACCTACGGTTGAGGATAACTTTTTTATTAACTCAACTTACTCAGCAAGGAATACTAGTAAAACATTCTTGCAAAAACCAGGAAGCTTTAAGAGTGTTAATAATTACAGCAATCTAATTGCAGCCTCAAACCTGAAGTTAGCTGGTAATTTATTTGATGCATTTACTACTTGGGATGCAAACGAGATACACGAATTGGACAACAATAAAGGAGGTATATATAGTATATTCAATCTAAGAAATGAATTGTTTGCTGTTCAAGGTAAGGGCGTATCAAAGCTTTCAATCAATCCTAGAGTGGTTGTAGATAACGCAGATGCTGCAGCTGTAACGATTGCTACTGGTACTGGTCAGATTATACAGAGAAGTGATTACATCGATACTATGTATGGTAGTCAGCATTATAACAATATGGTTGTTACTAATACATCAGCTTATTGGTATGATAACGACATGTCTTCCTTCTGTAAGCTGGTTTTCGGTCAAGGTATAGCCGTACAAGATTTAGGATTGACAACTCAAAATACAAATATACTTCACTCTATTAAGGATTTAAGGGTAAACGACAACCCCTTGGATTACAATTCTGGTGGAATATGCTTGTATCACAACCAATTGTTTGACGAGGTTGGTCTTTGTATTACAGATAGTAATGGTCAGGTTTTATCTCACATGGTATACAGTGAGCTAAGTGACTTAATGGTAACCAACAAAAAAGATGTAATATCTTTAGCTGTTAATATGCCAGGTGAATTAATTACTGTTGGTAGGAACTCTTCAGACACAACTGAGGCTAATGATACTCTTTGGATTGAAAATTCAAACGATAGTTATGTTAGCTTCTATGGCACGGACAACGCTACTAGTTTAGATGTTACTTTTGTTTGTAACGAAAGCGTGTACACTTCCAAGAAGTTCGACAAGCTAATCATGTATTTATCTGGAAACAATAACGAATCTAAATTCACTAAATTTACATTCACAGATTCTATAGGTGGAGAGTTGATTAATGACTCTTCCTTATCTAAGATGTCGAACGGAAAACATATAACCCCTATTGTTAATTCTGATGGTTCAGGAAAATCTATAGGTAATTACTTAATAATAAAAGCAGAATCTACATCAACAGGATTGGTTGAGGTTTTTGGTGCTTTAATACATAACAGACCTGCGGTATGATAAATTACTTCAACAAAGAAAAGGAGATTGAATTGGCTAATAATATTTATTATAAAGGAGGTTCTCTTAAGTTCTTTGCAGGAGGCGATGTCCCTGACGCACCTCTTACGCCAGAACAAATAGCAGATGCAGATGCAGCTAAATCTTCAAAAAATTCAGCATTATTAGGAGCTGGATTAGGGGTGGCTTCGTCTGCGATTGAAGCCTTAGATACGGATGATAAGTATGGAGGGGCTGATGTAGCTGCTTCCACATTGAAGTATGCGTCTATGGGTGCTGTAGCAGGACCTTGGGGTGCAGCAGCAGGAGCTGCCGTTGGCTTAGGCGTAGGATTGGTTCAGAAAGGCAAATTCAATAAGCAGGAAAAGAAAGATAAGCGTGACAAAGAACAAACCGAGGGTTACAATTCTTTCATGAAAAGTCAAGAAGAATTTTCTGGTTACGCAGATGGTGGTGTTATAAATAAATACGACCATGGTGGTGAAACAGACCATCCTGTAAAAAAGAAAGTAGAAACTAACACTAACTACCTTAATGCTGATGGAACATTAAACTTAGGTACTACAGACCCTTTAGCTGGTTATGGTGGAAGTACAGGTACTGTAACTGAAGATAAGGGATTATGGGATGAAGATGCTTCTGTTTACGACAACTCAAGAGCCTTACTGAATAAAGGAGTTAACGCTGTTCAATACGCAAGCCTAAGACCTGGAGGTAATAGAGGGCATAGAAATTTAGTAGCTACAGCCTTAACGGAAATGTCTGCAGTTCCTTCAATCAATAGGATTATAAAGAAGGACGGAGACTTAGACCATATATCTGATGACCCCACTAACGCTGGTGCTTGGACTCACTTAGGACTTAATGCTTTAGCTGCAGTTCCTGGGGTTTCTGCTGTAACGAAAGGTTTAAAGTTCGGTGCTAGCAAGACTATTCCATTCGTTAACAAGGCTTTTAATTCTGCATCTAAATATATGAAAGCCCATCCTACGGTAGCTAAAGCTGCTAGTGTGCTTGAGCTAGGTGCTATGACTAGGCAAGGGATACATGCTACAGAGAGAATTGTTCATACGGGTCATAGGATTGATGAAAACAGAAAGGCTATTAATGGTTCTTATGATTTATCAAACGAAGAGAAAGGTAGTTACCAAACAGGAGGAATGACTAAAGGTGCTTACTCTCATTCTACTAATCCATTAAAGGTTGTAGACAAGAGCGGTAAGGATACAGGTATGGAATTGACTGGTGGAGAAGGAGTGTTTGACAAACCCTTCATGAGTAAGCTTAAAGGAATACTTGCTTCGGGTGATTATCAAGAAGCAGGAAGGGCAGTGAAAACTGAAATGAAAACTTGGAAACATAAATAGACATGAGTGTAGGTAAAGGTGATTTTGAAAAGGCACATAAGTTAAGTGCAGGTAATGAGGGAGGTATATCCTCTGATACAGCCGATACAGGTAATTACTTAGAAATAGAAGGGAACGAAGAGCTTTCAAAGGTTTTTGTTGCCACTAGGTATGGTCAGACTTTCGGTAACTGGCTTTCAGCTAACGGTCGTAGTACTCCATCTAACAAGGCTAGCTTCGATAAGTTGGCTAAGGAGTTTGGTAAAGAAACAAAGGAAGATGTTTCAGCTTCATTTAAGAAGCAATATTGGACTAAGTATAACCTTGATGACATAGCAGATGCTGATGTAGCTTCAAATGTTTACGACGCTATGATAAACCAAACCTATACTTTAGGTGGTGGTGGCGAGCAAAAAACTCTAGCTAATGTATTAACAGAGTTAGGTTACGAGGTGGACGCAAATAAAGACTTCTCGACTAACAAGATAGCTATCACTGCACTAAATAAAGCTATAGAAGAAAAGGGTGCAGAAGAGGTGAATACAGCTTACAGTAACCAGAGAGAGAAATCTTATATGGGTTCTGGTACAGTGCCTACGCATGGTAAAGGTTGGCTTAAAAGATTAAACCTATACAGAGAGGATGAAGACCAATATTCTAAAGAAGATTTAGATGGAATGGTTTTTACTAACGATTCAACTAGCAATCAAGCTGTACTTACTGATTTAAGAACAAGCACTGGACAAGTCGCTGGTACTTCTGAGACTTTCGAAGTAGATGAGGGTGGAGAAGAGAGTAAGTCATCTAAAATAAAAAACAAAAGCAACCTAGACTATCTAAGAAGAAACGCTATAAGAGGAGAGTATGAGTTAGAGGAATCTGATTTAGAATTAATAAACACTACTGCCGAGAACCAAAGAATCGAGTGGAGTAAATTAGGTACTCCATCAGTTTCTGACCTCATACTTAATGCTTCAGGCTTTCCTACAAAGCTAGGAGTTGACGATGATGCCTCTAATGCTGTAATGAGAAAGCAGGTCATAGAAGCTTTAAGTGAAGGTATTGACGTAAACACGGCTGAAGGTAAAAAGCAATTAAGACAAAGAGTTAAAGCCTATTCTGAGCACGTAAAATCGGATGAGTATCAAGCTGACTTAACTGCAAGAAACGATGGCGCTAGAGATACTTCATACCAAAACATGACGGATGATTTATCTTTTGACTACAGAACTCTAATGGTTGAAGCCAACGAGTTTCACGGATTAGAAGGTAGTGAATCGATAGGATACGAAACATCCGAACTTGCTCCAGATACCGAGGGAGTTCTATCAGACAATAAAGCTATAATAAATGAAGCCATTAAGGGTGGCGACACAGATTTACAAGAAAGAGTAGCAAAGGAGGGCATAACAGAGGTTGCAACTCAATTAACTATAGCTCAAAAAGAGTCAGCTGAGAGGGGCGATGATTACGCTCCAGCTACAACTCTTCTAGCCATGCAAGCGAAGGAAGAGGAGATGGCTGTGCAAAAGAAAGCCATGAAGGAAGGTGTTGATGGGCTTGAAGCAATCGAGTTTGAAGACGATGAAGAAGACGAAGAGTCCATGGAATCTCTAGGCTTGAATGAAGACGGAACAAGCAAGGTTAAGGTTAACGAAAAGAAAGGGAAGACGGACGCAGAGAAGGAAGAGAGAAGGGGTAGAAGAATGAAGACTGCAGAAAAAGTCCTTACGGGTTTGAAAGCTGCTGCAGGATTAGTATCTTTATCGAAAGCTTTAAGAGACCCAGAGGTTGATGTTCCTGAATTATCTCCATTGATAATGGAGGCGGTAGACAAACAAAGACAACTATCTAAATCTGGTTTAACTTCAGCAGAAAAAGGGGCAGCTATGAGTAATCTTAACAATGCTTATGCTGGAGCAATGAAGAATGTTCTTCGTGCTTCTGGTGGTCAGAGAGGTTTATTCCTGGCTAACCAAGGAACTGTAGACGCCAACAGAATCGCTGGATTAAATCAATTAGCCGCTCAAGACGCAACTCTTCACAGACAAAACATACAGCAATACAATCAACTAGCTACATCTGTAGGTCAAATGAAACTTCAAAGAGACATGACTGTAGAGCAGATGAAGCAAAGTACAATGGCTAACAATAGACAGACTTTAGCTGGTATTGGAACTAATTTAGTATCCGAAGCTTTAAGCGATGTATCTTGGTACATGAATCCTAATAGAGACTTAATAGAGCAAGCTCAATCTGAATCTTTAAAGAATCTAGTAGGAAAGGATGGCAATAAGGTAGACACTGAAGACTGGGATACTTTCTCGGTAGGAAATGCGAACGTTAATGCTAACACGGACAAGAAAACTCAAGCCGAGAAGGATTTAGAAAAGGCTAATGCAAACGCAAATAAACCAAATTAAATGGATTACTCTAAAGTAAATAACGCTTTGTCTGGATGGGTTGGACCTAGTTCTAGGAGAGATAGAGAGCAGGCTGAATTAGGTCAGGCTATGCAGTTGATGCAAGCCAACCAACAAGTTCAGGCTGATAGAGAAGCTAAAGAAGGTAAGCTTAATGAGTGGATGCAACACATTCAAAGTCAAGCTAGCCAAATAGCTGTACGAAATGAAGACAAAGAGGTTGTGCAGGGACTGTACAATCAAGAGAAAGATACTTTCTTGAAAGCACTAGAGCAGTCTGGTAATGACCCCGTTAAGTTTATGAACTCTGGCGGGAGAAAAGTTATGCAGACGTTCTATAACAATATAGCTAATTCAGACGAATCTAAGAGAATAAAATCAAACACTACTGAGATACAATCTTACTACGAATCCCTAGAGGGTAACGATGGTGAGAATGCTCATTTGATTTCAAATCAAACTAGAAGAGATTTTAACTCGTTCATGAATGGAGATATTGATTCTTTCTCTAATAAGCAATTACAACAATGGGATGAACCTAACAAGGATGATGTTAGTAATTCTAGAAATAAAGTGGAAGCTTACTTAAATAGCGGAGACAACTTTAGAAAGTTTAAGACTAACTATTTAATTGAATATGACTTACCATCTAATATGTTTGAAAGCATAACGGAAGAGCAATTAAATGATTATGTTGCTGGATATGTAGGTGGCTCTAAAGCTAAAGCTTTGGCTCCTAATTCTGCAGAGGGTGGAACAGCTATAAACAAATCTTATGGTTCAAGAATTACTAAGCAGTTTAGTAAGATGCAACGTAAGACTATTTCTACAGATGCCTTAAAGAATGGTTCTGACGAATACTCTAAGGCTGTAACTGATTTTGATTCTGGTAGATTTACGTTTGGTAGCTCACCAGAGAATACTGAAATCATGGGTCATAGAGGATTCGAAGGAGACGAGCTTATGTTTGCTCAGATGAATTTCGGAGAAAACGCTATAGCTGACCTTGATGGTGGTTCTTATATTGAAGGCGTTAGAGCTGGTAAAGATGGGACTATATACGATGAAGATGGTACATTACTTCCTATAGACTACGAGATTGGTTCTATCCAACCTGCAGGAGTTTATTTAGGATATAAAGTTAAGACTAAAGATGGGTACAGACTAGTTAAAGCTGAAGATTTAGAAGGTGATTCTAAAGACCTTGAGCATGTATTAGTGCAAGAGTATCAAGATAGCGATTGGTTCTCAGGAAAGGAGCGCTACTACATCGAGGTTGATACTACTAACCCTACCAATATGGCTACACTATCTAAAGAGAAAGGTATTGACAGTGCTTTAGGAAGGTATACAGCTGAGTCTGGTACTGAACAAACTCCAGAAGCTTTAGTTCAGAGTAACCCTATAGCATTCGGCTCTTTGGCTGGAGATATAAAACCACAACTAAGCATTCATAATACGCAGATGTCGTACTCTATGAAGCAGATGGGATTGTCGCCTGATAATGTAGTGTCTAAGAGCTTATTACTTGCCTTAGCTTCTGGTAGTGGTGGTGATATAAGTTCAAGCATAGGACAGCTTAATAGGTTATTTAACCCAGACTCTTCCCCTGAAATTCACGATGCCCTATCTAAAGGGGATTCAAAGTTATTCTTTGACTTGTATTTAGAGGGATTAATTAGTCAAGGTGTAGACGCAGAGCAAGCTAAAGCTCACCTAGTTAAAGTAGATAAGTTAAGAGACCAAATTCAAAAAGCTCACAATTAAGATTATGGAAGAAAATACTTGGAACCCAAACGTAGGAACACCTCAAGATGGTGCTAACCAATACGATGATTCTTTGAATGACAACTATGAGGCTGCTAACGTAGCCTCTGGTTTGTCTGTGCCAGGCGAAACTCCTTCAATGGGGCAACCTGAGCAGTCTGACAACTCTAGTATGTGGAGTCACACTCAAGATTCTATGAATGCTGAGGAGCAACAACAACAATTACCTGAGATTCCTGAAGCTGGAGAGGCTGGTATCGATTACGATATGGGTCATATAGAGAAGATAGGTAAGTCTTTAATGGTTGGTGTTGGAGATATGGTTGATAGCTTCGGGGATATTGCTGACTTTATAGGTGGTAGCCCTTCTAGTGAAATATCAAAACAAGTATTTGGTGTCGAAACCAACAAGCCTGTATCGGATGCTTTTCATGACTTCGCTGATTACCTTCATTCTTACGGGGATGATGTTCCAGGTTTAACTGATTTACAGGACATTACATGGGATGATTTATCTGATGTAGCTTTCTGGGAGACAGGGGTAGCTAGAATGCTTCCTTTTGCTTTGTCTTTAATGGTTCCTAGTACTGCCGTAGCTAAAGGAGTTGGATTACTTACTAAAGGTAAGCAGTTCGCTACAGCGTCAAAAGCTATTGCAGCTGGAGCTCGCTCTGTAGGTGTATCTAAAAACGTAGCAACAGCATACAATGCTTCTAAGTTAATACACGCAGGTACTTCTACTGTAGCTGCAGGTGCTACAGCAAACATGATTGAAGGAGCTGCTATTGCTGGTCAAGCAATGAATGAAGCTATACTTCAAGGTCTTGACATCAAAGACGCTAAGCACGTTGGTAGGCAAGTATTTGCTGACAACCTTGCATCTATGGGTGCTGATATTGTTCAGTACGGATTATTCATGGGTCAAATGAAAGTTGGTTCTAATATAATGAAAGGAGCTAAGGCTGCTTCAAGTAAAGTGGCTAACACTGCTGCAGGTAAGGCGGCTGTGAATACTGCAGGTCAGATGGCTGGAAACAAGACTGCTGAAGCTGCATTAAAAACATTAAAGAATCCTAAGATTAATTCAGTTATAAAGACTGCTTTTAAATCTATAGGTATGGGCGCTGCCAATGGTGTTACCGATGGTGTTGTTGAACAATTCCAAGAAGTGTTCCAAGACTGGACTGTACAAAGAAGGATAGCTGAAGCTAAAGGAGAGGAATTTCCTGGGTATTTAGATTTCTTCTTAGCTGACGAGCAAGTGCCTACTAGGGTTCTGTCGTTCGCTACAAGTTTACTTATGTCTGGAGCTAGTAACATGATTTCTACAGCAACAGAGAATAGAGCTGGTATAGCTCAATCAATGAATGAAAGAGCTGAGACACATGAGCTAATAGATATATTCAATCAAGAGATAGATAACGGTACATATACTGTTAAAAGAAAAGTAAAAGTAAATAAAATTGTTGACGGAAAGACTATAGTAGTAGAGGAGGAACGAATTGAAAAGCTTGATGCTGGTCAAATGGAAATCCTATCTAAGGATACTGCTTCTCGTACTATAATAATGAATGCTGTAGCTAACGGGGATACCGAAATGGTTATGGAATTCTTTCAAGCTAAATTTGATAGCGGAAGTATAACTGAAGAACAATTCGATTTATACAAAGGTACTTTATCTGAGATTCAAGATGGAGTTAAAGACTATCCAGTTGGAGGTTTAGACGTACTTGAAAAGCAAGAATTAGTTAAGCACGCATGGATTAACAATGTAGCTACTAAAAGCCTTCAAGCTAAACGCTCTAAAATGCAGGAGCGTATTGAAGAGGTTAAGGGTTTAGTTCTTAGCGGCAAGCAAACAGAAACTTGGGCTAACAAAGAAATAGAAGGGCTTAACAATGCTGTAGAAGCATCTGTAGCAGAAGAGACTAAGATAGTAGAAGCTAGTGCTCAAGCTGTTAGAGATGTATACACTCAAGCGAAGGCTAGGGTTGCTGCTGTTAAGTTTAAAAAAGAAACAGCTCCTAAGTTAACTAGCATAGTGGCTAAGGAATACAAAGGAGAAGCGCTCACCGAAGAAGAGATAGCCTTGACTGAGGAACATAAAGAGTCTTATAAGGCATCTAAACAAGGATACTCAGAAGCTCAAGCTTTCATTAAGTTCTCAGAGCATGTAGGTCAAGATAATGTTGAAGGATTCTCTAAGGGAACTCCTAACGCTGATGGTTCTACCGACTTTTCTAAGACATCAGAGAACGGAGAATCTGAGTATGTTACCGTTTCTGCATCAGGTGAAGTTACATCTAAGAAGGTTAAGTCTTCGGCTGAGCAAGCTAAGACTGAGTTAGAAGCAGAGGCTAAGTCAGAGTTTGATAGCTTTGTGGATACTGGAAAAGTAGAGCAATCTACTATAGAAAGAATCGCATTCAAGATAAGAAACAATCAAGAGCTTACTAAAGAAGAGCAATCTATGCGTCAAGGCGCTGCTGAAGAGATTGAGAAACTACTTGAAGTTGAAGCTGAAGTTAAAACCAAAGAAGAAACAACTAAAAAAGAGTTTACTTCAGATGAATTAGCTAACGATGGTGATACCGTTAAAACAGAGGTTTATGAAACTAAAGATGATAATGGTGATAAAGTATTAGTTACAATAAAAACCGCAAAAAATGGTAGTCGTAAAGTATCTGCTGAAACATTTGATGAAAACGGAGAGTCTCTTGGAACGTTTGATGCTGGTAAGTTTGGGAAAAATAGTACATTATCTAATGAGAAGGTTGCAGATGTTTTTAATTTAGGAAAGGAAGTAGTGCTTAAATTAGTTGAAACTAAAGAAGGCTTTGAGGCTCATTACAGTAAAAAACAAGTAGAAAACAGAAAGGCTAAACGTAGGGCTGAGAGAGAAGCCGCAAGCAAAGAAGGTGAAGTAAAGACTGAAGTTGTTAATGACGGATATGATAAACTAGGGATTACCAAGCTAAAGTCTTTAGCTAAGGGGTTAGGAATCAAAGGATTAAACAAGTATAAGTCAGCAAACAAAAGTGAGTTAGTAGAGCTTATTCGTCAAGTAGAGAAGGCAGAGGAATCAGCTGAGGGTCAACAAGCCCTTAAATTCATGAAGAATGCTAGAGCTTCTGCTATCCTAGCTAAGAGTGCTGCTAAAGCAATCGCTAATAAGATTTTCGATAAAGGTCATATAGAGAATGCAATCGACTTCGCTGAGAAGAAGATGGAGGAAAGAGCTTTAAGGAGAGCCTTTACTTTAGGTAGTGGTTCTGAAAGAGCTCTTATTGATATGCTGTCTAAGAAATCTGCTGATGGGTTAATATCTATTAGTGCTATTTTTGATGAAGCAAGAAGAGGTGCTGGTTACGCTGGTTATGCTGCAGGACTAGGAGTTTTCTTAGGAGACGACTACGAGGATGAGACTGTATTCCATGAGAACTTTCACATTTTCAGAGTACTTTACGGACACCTACAAGAGGTTAAGGATATGATGATGGCTGTTGTAGGTCAACCTATTTACAATAAGGTTAAGTTACAATACCAAGAGAATATATTATATTCAGTACCCACCAAAGCTAAAGGAGAGTCAAGAACAGTAACTCAACGAGCTGCATTAAGGTTATTGAATTTAAAGTCAGAAGAAGTTATCCACTCTACTATAGAGGATTACGCTTACGCTAATGGCGACCAGGCTATGACTTTAGAATTAGAGAGAGAGTTCTATGAATATGCATCAGAGAAACTGTCTGAGGCTCAATATAAAGAGCTTAATGATTCTCAACAAACAAACATACAAGATGAAGCTTTAACTCAACTAGCAGGTATCTATGGTGCATCTAATCAAGACATGTTCTTAACGGACAAGGATAGTATAGATGCATATAATAATGCTAAGCAGTCTTGGAAGTCTAAAATATCTAAAGCATTTACTAAAGAGGAAGCTTCTTTTTCTTTAGAACAAGCTGCAGGTAAAGACAAGTACAAGTCTGATGGTAAGTTTGATTTAGAAAAAGCATTCGATGGCGTTAAAGATATTATAGCTGAAAACGAAGCTCAGTATGGTAACATCTCTAGAAACTCTCCTTCGTTAAAGAAGATAGAAGCTAATAGAGATGCTAAAATAATGAAGGACATCGAGGCTGTTGTAGCTAAAGAGACTCCTAGAATTGTAGCTGAGGCTAAACTCTTCTATAAAGAAGACATGCCAGCCATACTTAACGAGGATGGTTTAGCTGAGAGTTCTAAAGAAGACGTAATGACTCACCTTAGAGCTAAGCTGGAACTTAACAGAAGGTTCAAGAAAGCTAAAGTTGATTTAGCTAAGAGTATATTAGTTAACTACACTAGAGGTAGTAAGGAATTCTTAGAGGTTTACAATGTTCTCTTCAGTAAAGACAAAGAGATTAATAATTTCGTTGAGCAAATGTTCTTAGGAGCCGTTGCTTCTGGTGTTAATGAAACTGTAACTCTTCAAGAGATACAGGAGATGCTAGAGAGTAGAGACGAAGATAGCCTATCAGACGAAGAGAATGTTTTAAGCGATTTAATATCAGCTAAGCACCACCAAATATCTGACAAATTCTACCTTATAGTTAGAGAGTTCTTAATGGAGGATAAGTATATAGGTACAGGTGAGTACGAGATGAGCATGATTACTAAAGAGAGTGTCATGAAGTCTATTAGAGACCTTGCTATTGCTAACAAAACTGAAGCCGAATTTAGGCTTGCAGCTGAAAGAGCAATGGAGAAGGCTAGAAGTAATAAGGTTGGTGGTACGGAAGCTGAGAAGAGAGAGATGCTTATGGGTAATTTCTTTATATTCCTATCCACTGAGATTGATATGTCTGGTGGTGGTATCTATCAGAGTTTGCTTCTGCAGTTAAATTCAATGACTACAGAGAAGGGTATTATGGTTTCTGGTAATGGATTCGTTCCATCAGAGACTCTTCAACTTACTAGAAAAATAAATGAAGCTTTAAAGGAATCTTTCTATTTAGAAGATGACTTTAAAACAATACAACATCAAGGTGCTATACAACTAAAATTCCTTAGAGGTAAGCAGGAGAAGAAGCTAGAGAGAGGAGATTCATTCCTATCTGATGAAGAATTCAAAGCTAATCAAGCTTACTTGGCTAGAGTTAACCTATCTAAAAACCTAGCTAGACTAGTATTCTCTTCTGAGACTGCTACTGATGCTGACTTAGTATCGTTCTTAAACGAGAAGTTGCTTAGAGGTAAAGGAGAAATGACTGTAGCTGACTTGGATTTACTTACTTTAAGTGAGCCTAATGGAGATAGAGTATCAGCTAGAGTTTACTTCAATAAAGAAAGGCTAGAGAGAATGCTTTGGGACTCTATATCAGTTGATATAAAGCAAAACGAGGACAGTAATTCTTTCTCTGAATGGAGTAAGGAGGCTGTACAAGAAGTATTTAACCCTGTATTCAGGGATTACGGAAGGAGAAATGCACCACTTAAAGCTGATATTTCTCAATCTAAACTAGAAGAGCTAGAGTTAAAGTTCTTATCTAAGCTAGAGAAAGCATATAAGACTAGCGTATTGCCAGCTTCTTTCTCTCAGTATGTTTCTGATGGAGCTATACTGGCTGAGGTTAGTAACGAATCATTTAAAGAATTTAGTTTCGACTCTATTTTAAGTGACTCTATAATTAACTTTGAGGATGGTTACTTCGACGAAGAGGATGGTAACATAAACTCAAGAGAGTTCTTCTTTAAAGACAGTGAGTCTGGAGAGGGTTACTACAATCACATCGTTGTTAAGAAGGGTTCTGACGGAACTTATATAGCTAAGATTATAGGTAAGGTATCTTACAAAAGAAAGACTTCTTTATCTATGTTCGCTAGAAGTAATGGTGAAGTTGGAACAAGCTTTAATGACCTATCGGGGTTAAAGGAAGATTCTAAATCTCTTCTTAGAGCTAAGTTGTCTAGCATGGACGACTCTCATAATGCTAACATTAGAACTCCAGAGGGAGAGATGTTAAATAAAAACATTAGAAAATACTTCTTAGAATACAACAAGGAGAGTTTAAATGAACTGCTACTAACAGATAAGTCAGCATTCTCTTCTATGTTCTCTTTCGGTGAGGGTACTTCGTTAATCATGAACCCTTACGCTGCCATGATGGTTGCTGGAGTATATGAGATGGACTACTACTCTTTAGATGGAGACAAGAATAATGAAGTTGATAGACCTGGTATAGATAATTTAATGATTTCTACTGCCGATATATCTGAGATTAGAAGAGCTATATCTAGTAATTCTAAGACTTACCTTCAAGCTGTTAGAGATTACTCTGACAAGACAAGAAGGTATTATGCTAACGCTGAGACTATTACTAGTACTAGCGAGGCTAAAGCTAAACTGGAAGAACTAGTTCAGTATCACGAGAATAAAACTCTTGATATAATTTCTAGACACCAAGACCCTAGCGATATATTTGACATGCATTTAGTTACAGACCCTTCAGTTATAAAGGAGCTTAGGAATGACGGTTACGATATAGACTTTACTGTCAATGAGGGTTCTTTACGCGAAGGTAAGGGAGAGTTAAACTTACTAGGTAAGAGAGCTTTCCAATTATCATTGAACGGAGTTGACTACGACTTATCCACAGAGGAAGGTCATAGAGCCATGTCTAAGGAGACGTCTGAACTTCTTGAGGTTTCTGTTAACCCTTTAGTTTCTATGAATTACTTCATAAACAAGTTCTACCTACAAGACATTACTTCGTCTATAATGGAAGAGCAGAGTTTTACTATGAAGAACAAGAGAGCTACGGGACTTATAGCTAATCATGATTCATCATACGCTGGTAGTAGAGTTGAGTTACTAATATTTGAGGACGAAACATTGAAGTCTGCAGATATGGTTCAAAAAGCTCAAGTGCTTGATGTGGTTAATGAAAAACAAAAAGACGGTTCATTCAAGAAGGTTTACAAAATGAGAGAGATAGAGTTGAATTCAGACTTAATGGATTCAGCTTCTTACATGACTCAAGAGGAGGCTGACAGAATAGTAGCTAAGCACGGAGACATTGTAGATGTGAAGGGCTCATTTAAGCTAGTAGGCTACGGGAAGAACGTAGACAATAAGAAAATATCTAGCTTCTTTGGTCAAGAGTCAAATACATTCTATGCTAAAGCTCATACTATAATCCTTAACAAGTCTGTTAAAGGACCTCTTAAGGCTGTATATAAATCTTTAAAAGCAAGAGAGAAATACTATGCAAGCAAAGGACTGAACAATCATAGCGTTCTTGCTTATGCTCATTCTGGAGTTAAGAAAGGTTCTATAAAAGGAGCTGAAGGTACTCCAAGAAATAAGTTTAGCCTAAGCGAGTTAGATAAGATGACTCCAGCTAAACTAAACAAAACAATGAACTCCTTTTCATACGATAAGGATAATGATATTTACGGATACGATGGTAGGTTCTTTGGTGTTCAAGGAGAATTAGATAAGAGTTCTAAGACAGCTACTGCTGCCAAGCAAATGATTGCTAACATAAATGTACTTAAGGGTCATTTAAACCCTAGCGTGTCATCTGCAGCGGACAAGGTTATTCGTAACTTCACTAAAGCTTTAACTCACCAATACAATTCTGAGTTAAGAAGCATGTCTAGAGAAGACATCTTAATGGCTAGTATGGATTCTGATTCCACCCCTATAGAGGTTAAGGCTGCTATGGAGGATGGTAGAATGTCAACACCTTCCCTTAGAACTTCTCTATTAAAACTACTTACATCTAAAGTTCAGTCTATAGCCTTTAAGATTAGAACTGGAGGGACTTTATCTCTTCAGGAATCTGATGTTATTTCTGGGTATGAGATTGGACCTGCAGGAAAGGTTGTTCAAACAAGCGAATCCTTGAACCCAATGACCGTGACAGAGAGAGTGTTAAAGGTTAAGGGAAAGAATGGTAAAATACAGAACAAGACAGAATACTTCACTACTCCTGCTCAAGCTATAATATCTCAGCACATGGCTGAGCAATTAGGTATAACTGAAAAGGATATTGATAAAAACGGTAATTACACAGGTAAGGAGATTAGATTCTTAGCTACACGTATCCCCGCTTCTTCTAGTGGTTCTACTGTTGTTCTTCAGGTTTCTGGTATATCTACTAAGCCTGGTAATACTATAGCTGTAAACCCATTAGTGTCTGCTATTATAGGTGCAGATTTAGATGGTGATATGTTACACTTAAATACTATTAAGGTAGCTAAAGAAGAAGACACCCTAAGCAAGGGAGACGAACTAAAGAATGAATTAACTCAGTCTATAATGGACTTGTTACTTATGCCTGACGTTCAGAACTCTTTAACTAAGGAATTGGAATTCGGTACGGTGTCTAAGGCAACAAACAATACTATGTTCGGTGACGAAAGTGGTAGTAATGATATAGCTAATGACTTCTCTTTACTTGGGACTCACCAAATGTTTGGTCAGACGAAAGGTAATGGTAAGATGATTGGTCTTATTGCTGCTCAGAACCTAGTGTTCAGTTACTTGTCTGAGGGTAATCCTAATGTAATGTTTAAAGGTTCGCCAGTATCATTCACTATGGGTGGTGTTAAAAAGACTACTCTAGATAATTCTATATCTGAAGATGGTGGAGGAACCTGGTATGAGTTAGCTAACTGGCTTAACTTAATACTTGATGATGGAAAGAACAACAACAGAGCTAAGTTTCAGTTCGTTGCAAACACAGGAGCTACATTCGTCTTACTACTTAAGATGGGGTTTGCTCCTCCTCAAATCTCTAAATTCCTTAAGGAGTCTGGTTGGGCTGAGAATGCAGAGTTTGTTTATTCTAAGACTGAAGAAAACAAGGGAGAGCTAGATAAGGAACTTAAGGAATTACTTCAAACTCACTTCAAAGGCAACAAGTCTATGGAGAAGAAAGGTTTGGGTGCTTTAATTAATGAGTACTCTGGAGGTAACTTTAATTTAGATAAAATGAGCAGGATAGATTCTTTAATCCTGTATCATGTTATGGAGAAAATCAATACAGACATACTAGAGATTAGTCACTTTGTAGGATTGGATAAGCATTATACTGCAGAACCTATTGAGGCTTTAGCTAAACACTTTAAAGCTGTTAAAGCCATAGACAAACAAACCAACAACAACGACGAAGACACTTCATCTGCTGGTATAGGAGATAAGGTTTCTGTAGACAATGCTTTCTTTAATAGAAACAAGAGGTTAAACTATCAACTAATACAAGAAGCATTTAGGAATGACCCTTACTTCTCTGGAGGTTATGGTGAGGCTTTAGTAGGTTTGTTTAATGCAGACGGATTAATAAAAGGTAGTTCTATTCTTAAGCCTGAAACGGTTAAATGGAAAGAAGAGGGTGTTAAGGAACTTAAAGTTAAGACTTCAGGTATATTTAAAAACACCATGAGAGGAGGATTATCTTCTGACGTTGAAGCTAACGAGAGAATGGTTAGAGCTTTAAACTTAACTAGAGCAGCTATACATTCTAATGTAGATATTGCTAAGTCTTTCGGTGATATGTACAAAGCAGACCTTAGAGAATTCTCTATATCTGAAATGTATACTAGCGAGGAATATATGTCGCTATCTAGAGAGGAGAAGTATGGTATTGTTACTACTGCTGTAGGAGAGTTCTTAGCTAAGTATAGACTTAGTAGTAATAACTTATTCGTAGAGCATTTAGATGTAATCAGAAAGTTCCCTATCGTTAAGGTTAAAGGTAATACTGTTAGAGTTCCTATCATGAGCTTTAAAATAAACTCAGATAAACTATCTAGTAGCCTAGACTTTACAGAGCAAGTTAGACTTATACAGAAAGACTTCTCTAAATTACCTAAGGACGTTCAAAACTTCTTTGTAGCTAATGACTTCCTGTCTACAGGTTGGGGTACTAAGCCAGGTTCTTTATTGAACTTCTTTAGTAAGGAAATTTCAGATGATATAAACGGTACATTCAAATCTTTAAGCGACACTTCGGTTAGTAACTTTAGCGCTGACATGATTGAATTAGTAGAACGTACAGATGCTATGTCAGTATCTCAAACCAAAGGATTGGTTGGTAGAGACATAAACAGAAAACGTATAGCTATTCTTTCTTACATGGCTCTTCATGGTGCTGACGAGTCCTTAGACTTTGATGGTTTGTTCTCTATAAAGAAATCTAACATAGGAGCTAACAGTGCAAACTCTTACGCTACAGTTACAGATAACCACCAAGGAACTAGCGAGGAGTTCGTTAATGAAGACATTAACTTCTACGACAGTTTACCTCAAGTGGCTATGCTTAACCTATACGGTAAGCTTATGTATAAAGGTGAGATTAAAAGTGAAGGTACTATTGAGTCTAATCAAGACAATTCACCTTCTATTAAATACCACAAGGTTCCTGTATATGAAATGGAGGGACAACAAAAGCACTACAACATAGGGCAAGAGATGTCTAGAGAAGACTTCCACAAGCACAAGTTGCCTTCGCATATAGATTACGAAGCTCTTAATGACGAGCAGAAACAATCTCTTGACTATCAATTTGAAGTTTACAAGGCTTCTATTGCTGAGGTTAGTAAGATGTATAAAGCTTACAAAGCTGCAGGAGTTGAAACAGCTAACTACACTTTAAAGTCTAAAGGAGATAAGTATAATAAGAAAGAGAAGGCAGCTCTTGACGCTAAGTTTAATGCTGTTAGAGATGACTACCATAATTTGATGGATGATTTATCTAGTAAGACTTTCGTTATGCCTGCATCTACACAGATGGGTCTCTTCGAAGCTAACGGGAATGCTGTAGTTGAATTTAAGATTGACGAGCTAGCAGCCAACCCATTGAGAAGATATGCTGAGTACCATTTTGGTACACATATATCTAACAAGCAAGTGCTTGACTGGGAGTTTGGCAACAAGAAGGATTGGTTTGACGAGCAAACAATGAAGGAAGCTACAGGTAAGGATATTTCATCCCTATCTATGTGGTATTCTCCTGGTGATTTCGGTAAAGGTAAACCTGCTATAGCGTACATCAATAAGAGCATGAAGATGACTCACATGAAGTACAATAGAAACATCGCTTTAATTACTAAGGAGATGAATGAAAGGCTGAATGACCTGTTCGCTCTTAAGTTTGGTAATGGTGTAGAATCTAAATACAATAAGGTATGGATGAAGTACTTAGGATTAGGTTCTAAAAGTATTTCTAATAAACTATTTGAGAACTTAATTGAAGTTACAACTGAACTTAAGGAGATTGTTAACGCTGATGGAGAAACTTCTTATAGAGATGGTTCTAATATTACGTTAAAGAAAGGATTGTTTTATTCTAAAGGAAAGAACGAAGGAGAATTGAATAGAGAAGGAAAGACATATCAAGAACTAGCTAAAGAAGAAAGAGCTTACCTTGAGATGTACAACACTTACACTTCATTCTATAGAGGTCTTATTCAAAACAAAGAGCTTTACAATCAAACCAGAGGTTCTAGTTATGTTCCTTCTGTTACCTCTTCTAGGTGGGAGACTCTTCAGAAGAGAGGATTGTTTGGTCTTTACTTCCAATCATTCAGAGGTGACCAAGATATTTCTGACATAATGATTACTGACATTAACCCAGTAACAGGTAAAGAAGCTACATTGGATTACTTTAGTTGGAAGGCTATCTACATGAATGATGGCTCTAATCAAGTTAGAACTATTAAGCTCAATGAAAAGGGTGAGGTTAAGTCTGACTTATACTCTGGTAAATCCTCAGTAGATAATACTTCTTTAGAGAGAATAACTGGACTAGAAAGAATTAAAGCTAAGGCTAAAGAATATGTTAAGTCAGGAGAGGATGCTCTTGGTAATAAGGTTGAGGCTGGGTCTAAAGTTAATGACCTAATGTCCTTAGAATCAGAGGAGTCTAAAAACAGATTCAACCATAAGCGTTCTATGACAGCTTCTTACTTAGCTACAGAGAACCTACACAAGTCTTTGAGAAACTACATGTCTATATTTATGTTCCAACATGGTAACTCTTATAACGAAGGAGATACATACAAGCACTTACACTGGGATAAAGATACTAGGAAGATGAAGGTTGTAGCGGTAGATAGCGACAAGGCTAAAGGAATGGGTATGATGTTTACAGGCTTTGAAGACAAGAAGCAAGAGGTTGACGCTGCTATAGCTCAACTAGGAAACGGAAGTTACTTTGACCCTCATGCTAACATTGGAGCAGGTAGAAATAAGAAGGCTATAAACTATCTACAGAAGGTTGTAAAGAGAGGTTTGATTAGTAAGGAAAGAGGGTTAACTTTTAGTGACTTCGATTCTGAGGCTGACATAGCTAACTTCTTTGTTAACTGGACTATGTATGTTGCTTTAGGTTTAAATGTTCCTGCTGCTATCGGTAACGTTGCTATTGGTAAGTACAATGCCTACAGACAAATGGGTGGTCAGAAGCTAATAACTGGTGAAGCTAGGTATTGGGGAGTGAATCAAAGCGATAAAAACTTTGGTACCTACGATGACACCATGAGAGTAAAGGCTCGTAAGATGATTGAAGAGTTTGGAATCCTTACTTACCGTGCAGAAGAAATTGCCGAAGGTACAGGAGGTAGTTCTTTAAGTGCTTTAATATTCCTTCCTATGGTAACTGCTGAGAACTGGATTCAACAAGCAGCCTTCTTAGGTAATATAACTGACGAGCAATGGAATGCATACAAAGTAAATGAGCATGGAGATTTAATTGTTGTAGACGAGAACAATAAAATCAGTCAAGATGATTTAGCTAATATTGAGCGTGATGTAATTAACGTTCAAGGTCGTGGTTACTCTGAGACGGATGCTCGTATGGTTCAGCTTTATGCTTTATCCAACATGACTATGCAATTCAAAAGATGGTTCCCTACATTCTTGAAAGATAGATTCGGACAGGAAGATATTGATGACTTAGGTAAAATGAGAATGGGTTCTTTCCCAGGTGCAGCTGACTTCTTATCTAAAATGAGAGACGAAGGTAAGATGTGGGACATCACTCAGTGGAATACTGAACTAAAGAAACTACCTAAGCACAAGCAAGATGCTGTTATGCGTCTATGGAGAGGTACTCATGGTATCGCTATTGTTGCTATGTTATTAGCTATGGCTAGTAAAGCTTCTGACGACGAAGAACAAGACCCAGCATCTAAGTTCATGGAGAAATTGCTAGGAGATATGTTGCTAGTTGTTAATATACCTAAGCTTACATACATGGCTAACATACCTGCTGTAAACACGTTTAAGAATATGGGTCAAGCAGTTTATCATGCAGCTGTAGGCTCTGAATACAAGCGTAAAAGTAAGTATGGAGACAAGGGAGATAAGAGTTTTGTTTCAAATTTAGCTCAACTACTTCCTAGTCCTATGAGAGCTACCCTTGAAAATAAAAGTGGAAAGAAAAGAACCATGAGATAATCACTATATTTGTATAAACTAAAACGAAAATGGCTAACGAGATAAACACAGATGTTGCTGTAGAGCTTAACATAACGGCTAGACGTAACGATACATTTAAGATGCTACTGGAGGTTAGAGACCCTAACGACAGTGGTAACTTAATTAATTTAGACATTGCTCTTACTGATGACCCTACGAAAAAGCAGTACGAAGCTAAGATGACTATAATAAACTTATCTGGAGACGAGGTTTTATCCTTGTTTAGCGAGACATGGAATGGAGTTATTGAAGGCGGTGTTGACCATCCTGTAGATTCCTTGCCTAGTCCGTCTTCTCCAGGTTATTACACTGGTACTTCTGGCATTGGTAGTGCTATTTTTTTAGGAGCCCAAGATGGGACAGGTGGTAAGGTGGCTATATCAGCTCCATCCACTTACATGGACTTTCAATCAGGTGAATACTTGTATGACTTTCAGATGAGACGTAAAGTTAGTTCTACTACAACTGAAGAATACACTACATGGCTTTACGGTAAATTCATTTTAAAAGCAGATATAACTCAACTGTAATGAGTGTAACTATATCACATAGCACCCCTACGGCTGAGGTTAGTATTATCGCTCAAAAACAAGGAGCGGCAATAATACCTACCTCTAGCTTTGTAGCTTCATTTAAACCTGAACCTAACAGCGAGTACATGATAAGCCCTGTTAGCGTAGACCCTTCGTTGTCTATTGATTCTGGTTCTGCTGTAGCTGTAACTGGGGGGATTGATGCTTATAGTTCTGTAAATATAAGTCTTGGAGTTCAGCCGTTCAATAACACAGCCAACTCTATGAGTGGCTTTATTTATACTTTTAGCGGATTCCATGTAGAGAACATTGAAGACTTCTCTGTGGGTGACTTCGTGGTATTTAATGCTTCGATAGACCCTATTCATGATAGCTACAAGTCTAAGCTATACAAGGCTGACACTTCTAGTATGGATAGAGGAGCCACTACTAATATCTTTATATTAAAAGTTATTAATGCTGGAGGAATATCCGTGATGCACAAAGGCTTTCACGACTACGAGTTGTTGGATTCAATAATAGAAGAATGGATTCCTGGTCAGACCTTATACTCTAACAATGAAGGTTTGAGTATTAACCCTCCGACAGCTTCTAGTAGTTGGATTAGGTCTGTTGGATTTTGCGTACCAAACATTGACGATAAAAAAAGAATCTGGTTTGAGCCAGACAGTACTTACATAAAAAGAGCTTAAAAATATGCCTTACTATCCTACCATAACAGACGTATCTCCATCTAGATGGAACTTACCAACAACAGACTCTGGAGATTCAGGGTTTGATGTCTACGTATTCGACAGAATAACCCCTGCTAGTGCTCAAGTAGCTCTATCGGTTATTATAATTAGAAATACAGATGCCGTTAACGCCGTTAACGTAGCCGATATAGAGTTAAACGACTTAGCGATAGACGCTGGATTCTCTTTAAACCCGTTTACTGGTGGTGTTTTATCTTTAGGTGGTGGCACTACTCAAGGAGAACAGTTGGTAAACGTAAATACGGTTTCAGGTATAAGTAACACTGAATTTTCTGGTGCTACAAAAATGTTAAAGCTACCTCCTACTGGTGATGTTACCATAGGTGACTTAAGCTATAGTAATGATGCGGACTGCAGAGTAGTACCTCTGTATAAGACAGCAGATATAGCTGACAATAACATTATGCCTAATAGTTATGCTGCATTTATTTTAGAGTACAAACCCACGGCTGTCGCTAGTTTCTCTTCCAACCTACATACATTAATCATATCATCTAATGAGGGTAACAGAGTAATACCTCTGTCTTCATCTGCTTACAATGATATGATATTTAGTGTTAGGACTGGTGTTTTAGCTAGTGGAGCGTTAAATGGCTCAGTGGCAGTAGAAAATGGGGGTAGGTTAGACTTGAGATTATGGCCCGTAGAGTCGGACTGGGAAAACTATACAGGTCAATCATTCTACGCCACCTCTATGAGTGATGAATCTGGAGATTATGGTGGATGGAGAATATCCTCACATATTAAGACAGGAGATTTGATAGGTGATGGTGTTAGTGTTTTAGGTAAAGACTTTAGTACTGATACTATAGATACAGGATTGTCTGTATCTGTTTGGGATGGAACCGACTACGTAGGGTACTCAGGAGGCCAGCAAATTAATGCATTAATATTAGACGATGGAGCGTACCATAAAGTTCTCAAGAACTACAGGTTAGCTCCTGATAGTATTCTGCCTTTAAGTTCTTCTAATTCTTACTTATACCCTTCTTTAGAGAGGTATGATACCACCCCAGCTGAATGTAGAATGGAGTACAAAGAGGTTTATGGCATACATCAAATGGACCCCAGCTTACCAGCTGAGCTTGCTGACTTTACATTCACCCTATATCCTTCTGGTGGATTCTATAGAAGAATGACTGTTCCACTTAGGTATGTTGCAGTCGACTTCGCCAACGCTTCATTTGATTCATCTAATGGTGTGTATACATTAAGAAACGATGACCCTGGTTATAACCTTATGGTTCCTGGTGCTAACTTTTATATAGACATTATAGTAACATACAATAACTTCGCAGAAGGAGGTCTTAGGGCTAGTTATCAGTTTGCTTCGACTTTGTTTAGTAGTGCAACATTAGATTCGGTTCACTTTGCTGACGGTTCAATAGCTGCCGATAAGTATTCAACAGACATTTTAGCTACTGACGATGACACAGCTCTAGCTGTAGCTTTAACTTCTGGAGCTACAGAGGCTACCACCGCTTCAGCCTGCTTTAGTAACGAAGCTGGGTATATGTCTGAAAATTCAGATACATCTAAAAGTGTTGGTATTAGATTCAATTGTACACCTAAGCCTATTGAATTCGATTCTATGTACATTGTAGGTGTTAACTACCCTTATCATGCTATCAACCCTTTATTTGAAGGTATAGGTGGACGTATAGAGCTTCAATCTAAGTTAGATTCGGAGGTATCACCATTTAACTTCATATCTGGAGCCATCACTTACAACAACCTATATCACGCCCTACCTCCTAGTCTTAATATAGCCAGGAGAGTTAACTCTATATCTGGTCAGAGACACGTTATAACACCTAATACAGATGTTTATGATATAGTAAGTGATGGCGGAACATTCGCTGATTCTGCGGTGGCAACCTGGTACCTAGAAGGTACGACTACTGTCGCTCCTACTGCTACTGAGCATTATTTAGTTGGAGCTCAAGTTGCTGCATACGACGGTATAGATGGTAATAGCTCAGGTTCTGTAGGTAATACGCTTGGTGGTATTACTCTTTCACCAAAACCAGACAGAAAACTTTTACTAGATAAAAGTGGTTTAGTTATTAACGCTTTCACTCCTAGAGATTTTATATTCCACAAAGAAGTTAAGTATTCTCCTTCTCAAAACAAGAAGATAGCTTACTTTGATTTTGCATTCACAAATGATGGTGATTATAGAATTATTTTAGAGAAACTTATAATAGGCGACTCCACGATAACGGACGCTGCTTCTACTCCAGCTACACCTGTAGGTGGTTCTCCTTCATGGGTTGTGGGTACTTCTGACAACGGAGTGTTCACGGAGAATGGTTCGTACATAAATTATAGAGATATAAGTGCTATAGATGCACCTTCTTCTCCTGAGGCTTATTGGTCTGCAGAGAATGGAGCCACATATAAGAGCGCTTTAGTCAACAGAAAGCATGCTGTGTTTTCTACCGTAATGGACAACCCTATTTCGTATTCTAACAGTAAGGTTACCACAGTGAGGTTGGAGTTACCTCCTACAGCTGGAGCTAGTGTAGTAGAAGATTACTACGCTATGATTGAGGTTTGGTATTGGATGGATGATTACGGAAACAGATTCACTCATGACACGGATGATACGTATGATGCTTTAAGTTTCGCTGACTCCAGAATGCACAAGGCTAGGTATATACTTAAAGCTACAGCAAGTCCAGTTACTAACTTCGAAGTTTCAGATAGTGATGATAACGTATACGCTAATGGCTCTATTATTGCCTTCGGAGGGGTTAACATAGGTTAATGCATTCATTTTCATATACATCCATTAATGGAGGGCTTAGGACCGTAAGGTTGAAGCTCTTCATTAAAGGATTTTCTGAAGACGAAATGCATGTGTCAGACCTTTACTTACAGAACGAGGTAAGTAATCCTTATTCTCTGAACAGCTGTTTGCTTGGATTCCCATTCACCATCCATGATGAGTTTTATGGGAATACTTCTATTGTTGGGTTTAATACAAACTCAGTATATTATCCTTCTTATTATGAATTCACACCTACTGATGAGAACTTTCAAATCGAAAACATATTCTCTATAGGAAACCATGATGATACTGGGGATTATTTTAAGTTCTTTGTTGAGTTTCATCCTCAAGTTTTAGGTGAGTACCATGCTAGTATAACAGTGAAATACACTCTTGGTAATTCAGACCTCACTTACGTAGTATATATAGAAGGCAGGATGAGTGTAGACTCTGTAGAGATAAATAAAGTAAGCTTCCCTGACGCAATTAGTTCAGTAGAAACTGTTAACCCTTTTGCTGTAATGGAAATATACAAGACATGACAAACTTCTCGATAACTGATGTAGAAAATTCTGAACTACTTGGAGGTATAGAATTCATAGGAGTTAACTCTACTGGTATTACTAGTAATTACACTCAAACTATATATGTTCCTAGCGGATGGTCTCTTATTAGTACTTACATTGATGTTACGACTTTAACCTCTGCATCTACAGGTGGAGGCTCCAATAATATTAAAGATATATTTGATGAGTTTCCTGACATAGCCATACTAAAAAGTAACGAGGGTAATGCTTACCTACCAGAGTGGGGCTTTAATGGGATTCCAGATTGGGATGACTATGGTTATGGAGACTTAGGTCAAAATGTAGGCTTTCAGATTAAAAATGACGGACCTCCCTTTGAGTTTTCCTTTACAGGAAACTTACTCTACTTGACTAGTGAGAATCTTCAGCAAGGAGTGACTTTAAATTTCCCTGCAGGCTGGAGTATTGTGGCATGGCCGTTTCATTATACGGCAGATGTAGAGGAGGTTTTTAATGATTACTCAGACAATATATTAATAATGAAGGACTACCAAGGATTCGCTTGGTTACCAGAGTGGAATTTCAATGGTATAGGATTAGTGCATCCAGGTAGAGCTTATCAAGTAAAGGTTACAGAAGCGTTTACTATATCAATAAATAGCGGAGTGTTAACTCCTGGAGGTGGTGGGTTAAATCCTGATGTCACTGATGGTACTGATGAAGGGGATAATACTGACGGAGAAACATCTGAAGGCGTAACTCATACTGAGTTTGATTTTAGTCTTATAATAACTAAAGGAGAGTACTATAATCTTGTTGACTCTTTAGACTTCGACACGACTATTACTAAGGAGTTCCTAGACATCTTAGATAAATACTTATTATTGAATAACAAATCAATAGTAGACCTAATATCTTCGGTTGGCTTCAAGGAAACGCTAAACAAGTTGCTACTTAAAGACTTTGCTTATAGCCTTCTATTACCAGAATCACCTAAGGACGATGAAGGGGCTCATTCTGATTCAATAAAAGACCCTGTGTTGCTTGGTGGTCTTAATCCAAAAGATGAATACGTAGAGCTGTCTTATAGACTTATAGAAGAATTGGAATCTCTAAGCATCTTCGTTGATACTACCTACGAATATAGGTTAGGTGCTGAAGATTCTAATGGAACCAACTGGTCTACTACTAAGTCGTCCACTTCGTCATATATACCACAAGGAGTTGTTCAGCTTGTATGTCCTATAGACTCCAATCCCTCAGGCCTTATTGAGGATGGTTTTTCTTTAGGAGAGGAATACAAGGTTATTCTTTATGTTAATGAATCAAAGTACGAATTAGATATTGAATACATAAGTGGCTCCTCCACTCCTAGTACTGACCTCAATTTAGTTCATGATAAAGGAATTAAAGTTATAAAAGGTTTATCTTTACAGAATAACCAAGGCTACAATCATTATTTAGATAAATAAAAGTGAAGGTATTTGTATCTATAGAGTATTCAAGTATAAGTGTTGGGTTAAGCAAATTAATCGTACACAAAACTCTTGTAACTAAGAAGTTAATAACGGTTAAACTAAAACAAAAAAATGGCTAAATTTTCTACAGACATATCAAACAAGGTAGACATAATAGCTAGAGCTGGAGATTCTTTCTATCTAGAATGTACTATAAGCAATGAGGATGGTAGCTCTTATGATATAGAGGAAGCTGTTGGTGCTGGTGGGGATGCTTTTTTTAGAATAGAAGACAGCAACAAAGAGCTTGTCGGTGGATTTGCAAGTGTACCCATTGTTGGATACAACTCTAACACCATAAGTATAGTAGATAACGTTCTTACTATATCAGCTGTCAGTACTATCTTTTTACTTAGAGCTGGAAGCTATACCTACAGTATGTTCTTGGAGGGCACTTCAGGTAAAGCAACTATCCTTCACGGTAAATTTAAACTAATAAGTTAGTGCCTAGTTCTATCTTAAATATAGAGCTTAAAGCTAAGCAGGGTATTGACTTGTCTATAGTAATATCAGAGCAAGCGACTATTGAATCTCAATCTCCTACTAGTGGGTTGGTTTCTTTTATAGCCACAGGTGAACGAGGTTCTCCTGGAATAGCTGGGACTCCTGATATTTCTGATGGAGATATAGGTACTATTATGCTAGCCAACTATAGTGTTACGAATGCCAAGATAGGACCTTACGCGGTTACTGAGGGTAAGATTCAGAATGGCTCCATAACATACGCTAAGATAGCTTCTGGAGCTATATCTACACCACATATAGTTGACGGTTCTATTACTGCTGTCAAGTTATCTCCTGGATTGATTAGTTATCTACATATAGAGGACGGTTCTATTATTGATGACAAGTATAAGGATGATTCTATTTCAGAGATTAAGATTAAGGATAGCGCTATTACAGCATCGAAGATAGCTGACGGACACATAACATACACCAAATTAGCTGTAGCATCTGTTAGAACATTCGCTATAGATGATGACAACGTTACTGAAGCTAAGTTAGAACTACCTGTTAGGCTTAAGATAAGCGATTCTAAATCTGTTACAGACCACATAACTGTAACGGCTCCAGTAGATATAGATGCTATGAAGCTTAAATTAGACGGCTTTAATTCTAGTGCCGCTTTATTGGGAGCTGAAACCGAGATAGACTTTGGAGCATTACCTGTTTACGAAAAGGAGTTTACAATTTCAAATTCAATGGTTGTAAGTTCGTCTAAGATTATAGCATCTCTAGCATACGAAGCCCCCACAGGTAAAGACCTTGATGAGATAGGTATGGATATGTTGTATATTTCTTGTGGACAAGCGTCTGCAGGTAGTTTTACTATGTTTGTAAAAGCAATAGATGGCAGCTACTTAGAGGGTGCGTTTAAAATTAATTACTCAATAACATAAAACAACAGCGAGATGGCTACAATAAAATCAGGAGATTCTACAGATATAGCGTCTGTAGACCCAACAAGTAAAGCAATACGAGTTACCCATTACCAATCTGATGGTACTATTCCCTCCCACGACCCAGTGCCAGTTAATATTAGTGATGTAACAGTAGTTAATAACGACGTAATTCCCTCTTTAGATGTTTCTGATTATAAGTTTGTATCTTTACAGCTTACAGGAACCTGGGTGGGAACTGTTACATTTCAAGGTTCAAACGACAATGGAACCTTTGATGATATTGTCACTCAAGATATGGGTGAAGTATCTGTTGCATATACAACTTCAACAACCGCAACAGGGATGTATAAGATTCCAACATCTTATAAATTCATACGAGTAAGAGTCACATCTTTTACTTCTGGCATAGTAACAGGAACAGCCATTGCATATAAGGAAGATAGCAATACAGGACAGATTAGTGCGACTGGTACTGTTGATATTTCAGCAAACCAAACGGTAGGCTTAGACGCTGGAACTGAGTATATTGGTAATGTAGCTATGATTGCAGACCCAAATGCTCCAGCTTTACTAACAGACTTTTATGCTGCACAAGGTGGAGCAGTTGACATTAACTCTCGTGTTATCCGTGGTCAGGCGTGTATACTATATACAATAGTTATGACAAACTACGCTGCAACAGCTAGACACGTCAAGATATATGATACAGCAGTAGCTCCAGTTGCAGGTGTAGGAACTCCAGTAATCGTATTAAGTATGCCTTCTGGTGGTACTATTGGATACCCATTACCTGCTAGTGGATTGAATTTTGCTAACGGTATAGGTATGACAATGGTTCAGGGTGCAGCAAACAACAGCGCTATTGGAACTGCAACTGCTCCAGATATATCAATAACTTCTATATTTACATAAAGAATTATGGCAACGATAAACACAGACATAGCACAGAAGATAGATATAATAGCTAGGTTTAACAACTCTATGACTATAAATCTAACCATCAAGAACAGCGACAACTCTGTGTTTGATTTAAGCGATTACTTTGTATTCTTTGAGGTTGAAGACGCAAGAGATTCTTTAATAAATCTAACCAACGATACGACATACACCTCTTGGGGCTTGACATCTATAACTAATGAACTTGGTTCTACTTCGCTAAGTAGTTCAGGTATTATATCTATATTTGTAACCTCTCAAGAATTAGCCTTAAACCCTGGAACCTATGACTATCGGTTAACCTTAGTTAAAGACTCCACGAGAAAGACTTGGATGTACGGTAAATTTAAAGTAAACAAAGATTAAGATGAACAAAGAACCCAAAGAAGAAGAGCAGTCAATGGATGATTGGATGAATAATCTATCAGAAAAAGAACAACCAGAAGTTTGTAACTTAGATGACGAAGACTGCGAAGCATGCGGTAGTTAAAACTGTACTAGAAATGAAGAAGTTATACCACTATATCTTAGATTTGTTATCTCCTTGTAGTTGTTTTAGGTGTTGCGAAGACATCACTAAAGACCATGCAAACGATATAATTACAGAGATGTGGGACAAGGATGTTAGATATTATACCTCAAAGAGATATGGAAATTAGTTTAATACATTTAATCCTTACCATAGTATCTATGGGAGGTATAGTAGTTGGAGTTTGGGTCAACCTAAACAATGATGTAACCAAATTAAAGAGTCGCGTCTATCATTTAGAGCGCTCAGACAACGAATTAAAGGCGGTCCTAGCTGATATTGTCACTAGGCTCCAGCATATAGAACTCCTTTTAGCGGCTAATAAAATCAAAGAGTAACTGCTATACCTTTGATTCTTATATAATTATCCCTATATTAGCGACAATTCCACGCTACATGAAAGCATATATACCTAGATTAAGAGATGACGGCACCGAAACACTTGGTGCTTTAATTATTTACGACGAACTTAAAAAGGTTTTTGATTGTAAGACTTTAGAGCTTCCATGGAGGAGCAACAAAAGAAACGTCTCTTGCATACCTAAAGGTGTATATCATGTGGTTCATAGGAACAGCAAGAAGTACGGAGACCATCTACACATTGAGGATGTTCCTGGCAGAGATTATATTTTAATCCATGCAGCAAATTACGTTAGACAACTTGAGGGATGTATAGCTGTAGGTTCCACTCATGCTGATATAGACATGGACGGCATCACAGATGTAACCTCATCTAGAGTTACGTTAAAGAAACTAATAGAAATCGTTCCCATAGATGGAATGTTTCTAGAAATCGTATAAACAAAAACTATGTTTGAATTTTTATCACAACACGGAACAGATGCTTTAGCTGTACTTATAGCTCTTATGGGTCTGTTAAAGATTATTGTTAGATTAACTCCAACATTAAAGGATGATGCGGTATTCGCTAAATTCGATGACTTCTTTAATGCTATAATCCCAAACTATACAAGAGATGGCAAATCCTCTAAATAGCATAAAGAGCATCTTTAAATCTGTTGGTAAAATATCAGAGGTATTTAAGGAAGGTCAGAAGCAAAAGAAGTGGAGTGCTAAACGGTCTGTTTCTGGCGTGTTGGTAGGAGCGGTGATTGTAGATGTTACTGCCATGGGAATAACCTGGGAGAATTGTTTAATGGCTGCCATAGCGGTTATTCCTCTTGTGTTCTCCTCTTTAGAAAAGAAGGATGGAAAATGAGATAGAATATTTGATTATACACTCTACAGGCACGGAGAAAGATTACGTCCCTGAGAAAAGAGAGTACAAATTAGATGTATCTTGCGATATAATACATTTCAATGGGCAGCTATCTAAACTCAAAAAGAAGTCAGAGCATCCAGCTAGTAAAGAAACCTACAAGCATATAGCTTATATAGGCGGTACTCTAGATGGTAAGCCAGCAGATACTGCCACATGGAAACAGTATGATACACTAGAACATGTAGTGATGTACCATTTATTATACAATCAGAGATTGAGAATAGGTTCGTCCTCCATGTTCTTTGAGTTAGAGAATACTGGAATCAAACTTAAACGATGGTTACGAGATATAGGCGTTAACGAAAAGAATATAATGTAATGACTATAGAAATCGGCTTATACACAGGTATTATGTTAGGAGTTAGAAGCTTTGAACCTACAGAGGTTAATCCTGTGTGGGAATTTCAGATATTCATTCCCTTCATTTACATTGCTTTTATGTCTTCACCAATAGAGGAGGAAGAATAATGGCACGGAATACATTAGCAGGTAAGAGTGGTGGTAAATCCCGTAGTGCAAAATACTACGCTGCAAACCCAGAGGCAAGATTAAAAAAACAGTCTTATGACAAGGCTTATCATTCCACAGATAAACGAAAGAAGTACAGAGCAGACTTAAACAAAGCGAATAAGAAAGCAAAGACTTACGGAAATAAAGATGGTAAGGATATGTCTCATAAGAGAGGTGGAGGCTTAGTTAAGGAAGCACAATCCAAGAATAGAGCTAGAAACAGAGGTAGAAAGTAATGGACGATATACTAAAGAAGATTGAGAACTATCTTATTGAAAATCCAGAGAAAATGCGCGCAGGCTATAGTGGTACTGCTAAGAAGCTTGACTCAAATTACGAACAAGTTAGAAGTGTTGCAAGAAGACTACGAAAGAGACTTCAAATACCTTCTGAAGAAGAAGCAAACAAAGAGAAAATAGAGAAGAGAGAGAAAGAAGATTCTTTATCTATTAATGTTATCGACTCTAAAAGAGTTAAATCGTTAGAAGACTTAATTAAGGCTTGTGATGTTGATTTGAATAAGTGGACGGTCTCTGATTGGGACTTAGGAACTTATGAGGTAACGGGGTTTAATGCAAAGAAGAAACCTATTACGGTCACTATGTACCGTATGAAGGCTAAATTCAAACTTAAACCTTTCACTCTAAATGCAGAAGAGATTCGTAAAGATATTAAGGAAGACATTTCTTCTCTTGTTCGGGGTATTCCTCGCTCTAAGCCTTTCCCTGTGTTGGATTCCGATAACGAAGGATTCTTACTTGAGGTTGCGGCGTATGACCTTCACCTTAATAAGTTGGGTATTGATGGAGATGAGTACTCACTTGAGATTGCCCGTGAGCGCTTGCTTTCTGCTATTGATAATCTCATTGCTCGCTCTTCTGGTTTCAATATAGACAAGATACTATTTACAATAGGTAACGACTTCTTTAATAGCGATGGTGATAGACCTTTTATGTCAACGACTAAAGGTACGCCTCAGCTTGGTTGTACTGATTCTTATACGGCTTATAGATATGGTAGACAACTTCTTATGGAAGCTATTAATGTACTATCTGAATTCGCTCCAGTCCATATTAATATTATTCCAGGTAATCATGATGAGACTTCTATCCTGCACTTAGGAGATGCTCTTGAGATGTACTACGATGGAGACCATCATGTAACAGTAGACAACTCTAGACCTTTAATGAAAGGGTTTGTTTATGGTAATGCTCTTATAGTATGCGACCATGGTGATAAAACTAAAGCTAAAGATTTAGGTACTATTATACCTGTACGCTTTAGAGATGTTTGGAGTTCTGTTAAACATGTAGAAGTTCATAGAGGACACTTCCATGGAGTTAAAACTATATCAGTTGGTCAGGCAGAAGAGGTTAACGGGATGATTGTTCGTCACTTATCTTCTATGTCAGCTACAGACCAATGGCATAACGACATGAACTACGTAGGAAACATCAAGAGAGCTCACGCTTTTGTGTGGTCTAAGAAGAATGGTCTTCAAGCTGAATACTTCTATAATGTCCCAGTAGATTAAATATCACTGAGAAGCTGTAAAAGATTAGCTCTGCTGGTGCGTATCCCTTAAACAACACAAGAGATAGTAACGCCATACAAAGAGTCGTTAGAGAGGCTAATCTAGAACGGAAGAAGAAGAACAACAAGAAAGAAATAAAGAAAAGAAGAGCCACTTCGTTATGAAAGGGTTCATCTATACCATAAAAGGATATGTATACCAATGATAGTGAACACACTATTACTAGGTACTTATCCTTTTTCTTGTTTCCGTGTATGTAGTTTATGTATATGTGTGTAGCCTGAATCCATAGAAATGTAAACCATAGGCTATTCACTTGATTGTCTGAGCTAAACTCTGATAGAGCTCCAGATATAGGACTTACAGCTGACAGCTGAAAGCATAGTATTAGTATAAATACTGATACTGTATGTGTGAGTAGGTTCCAATACACAGGTGAGGGATGGTTACCCTGCAAATATATGTAAATTTATTCACTACGGTGCATGACTTTAATCAATGTTAAAGGGGGGTTCCCCCCTCTCTCATTGGCTATTCCTTACTCTTCTTTTTAGGACTGCCATACTTACCTTTATATTGTGCTTTAGCTTTAGGAATCTTTTCAGAACGCTCAGGCTTACACCCCTGCTTACAGCTACTTTTATAGTGTTGCTTATTATCCCTTTCATCAGTCTTTCTTTTTAAGTTTCTAAAGTGCTTAATAGATAATGCTAGCATCGTTATTGAAGCTGTAGCAATTAATACGTTTAATAGTAATACTAAAATCATTTTTCTTTCTCTTTGGTTATTGATTCTTTTCTGTCTCGGTCCATTGCTTCTTTTATTTTACTTAGCTGGTTGAGACTTATAGTGAGGTCGAATCTTTTTCTTAACTCCTTCACTACTCTTTTTAGTTCTATGTTACTGTTTGAGAACATGTCTATCAGGGTTTTAATCAACCCTAACTCGTCTCTTGTTACGTTCTTGTTAGCCATATTAATTTTCTTTTTTTGTTACTGACCTGTCGTATGCAATGATAAGTATAAAGAATATAGCTAACCCTATAAGGAATGTCTTTTCTGTCATGATAATTCGTTTAGACTAAGGATTAAGTTCCTTAGCTTGTTTATGTTATGTATTTCGTGGTCGCTATTATCTAGCTTCACATGGAAATCAAAGCACTCTGTATCTACTGAGTAGAATCCTATACCCTTGATTTCGTGTGTATAGTATATATACCCTGGTTCTCCACAGTCCACATCTTGATGCATCTCTTCAAACCCTAGCTCTATTAAAGCTCTTGGGGTTATAGTAGTTTCAGCAATATCATCTAGACTAACTTTCTTTGATTCTTTGTTGTACCAAACGTCATCTTCTTTCACAGCTCTCTCACTCATAAGAATATCTATCTTATCCTCTACGGAATCAATTCGTGTATCACCAAACTCAATTAGCCTCATTATTAAATCTCT
>TARA_B110000091_G_scaffold167086_1_pt1 | contig 52861 bp, 43 predicted proteins | sample TARA_B110000091 | Tara Oceans TARA_B110000091 (sample SAMEA4397278) | marine metagenome | biome: Polar Biome; feature: [DCM] deep chlorophyll maximum layer (ENVO:01000326); material: water (ENVO:00002006), including particulate matter (ENVO:01000060) such as... | depth 35 m
AAACACGGAACTCCTGAGATACATAATTCTGATCAAGGTTCGCAATATACTAGTGATGTGTACATTAATAAGCTAAAGAAAAACAAGATCAAAATATCAATGGATGGAAAAGGAAGAGCGCTAGATAACATTAAATAGAACGATTTTGGCGCTCTATTAAACAAGAGAAAATCTATCTTAACCCACCAAATGGAGGCTTAGATCTATATCAAAAAGTTAAGGAGTATATTTCATTTTAAAACACAAAAAGAAGGCATACAGAAATAGGAAAAGTACCACCAAATGAAATTTACTATCAAAAGGCAATGGCATGCTAAATAATTAAAAGTAACTTAGAATCTTTCCTATCGATGGGGAGTACTATAATAGTTCTGCAGTTAAGAATATGAACGGGGTAGTAGATATTCCATTTCTGGCATCATTATATCACAAATAATTAAATCAGGCTAAAATTGTATGGTTTTAGCCACTCCAATTAAACCATTTTCAGCGGTATCCGTTTTATAGTCATTAAGGTCTAATATTTCCTTAATAGTTTCCCCTATGTTTTTTTCATCTTTTATTATTAAAAATTTATTCATGATTGCTTACTGGTAAATAAATTCTAAAAATAGTTTTTCTATTTTCGTTTGATTCGACTTCAATGGATCCATTTTGTAATTCAACATAGTTTTTACAGACAACTAATCCTAATCCCGTTCCTTCTATGTCTTGGGTGTTATTACTTCTGAAGAAAGGTTGAAACAAGTTTTTAATATCTCCTTTCGGGATTCCTCTACCAAAATCAATCACTTCGATTATTAAGGCATTATTTACTGAAATATTGACGATTGGTGACGGAGCTTTTTTTGAATACTTAAATGCGTTCTTTAATAGGTTTGTGAACGCGTAGGTGAATAACTTTTCATCAAAATAAATTTCAGGAATTGTATTTTCTATTTGAATAGTTGCTATCCTTTTATCCGTTTGAATTTGATTTAATTTATCAATTAAGTTATTTATGACTTTAATTATATCGTCTTGTATTAAGACTGGTGAAAGTACGTTTGCGTCGAATTTAGCTAATAATAGTACATCGTTCATTAAGTGACCTAATCGCGTGGCTTCATCTTCAATTCTTGTCGAAATTTTATCAAATTTCTCTTTTAGCTCACAATCTATCTTGCTTGCCAAGATTTGAAATAGCTCTATATTCGCTTTTATTACAGTTAAGGGAGTTGTAAATTGATGTGAAGCCATTGAAATAAATTGGGACTTTAATTCACCTAATTCTTTTTCTTTTTGTAAAGATTTTTTCAACTCAGCTTTCGTAATATCCCTTTCTGCTACAAATGATATTTCACGAGAAATTTCTTTTAGTATATTTTGGTTATCAAGCATATCACTACTCGTAGGCAGTATTGTTAAGAAAACATATAGCATGTCATTTCCTACAATTACTGGGATGGTAGACAAATTAAACGAGTATGAAATTAATACGTCTGGATTGTATTTTAAGTTTATATTATTTTTTATTTGTGGAGTAAACTCCGACAGCGTTTTATCCAAAACTTGTTTTAGTTTATTATCTTCTTTATGAAATAAATCACTAAGATTACGCTCTTCTTGAACTGTCTTGGCTATAGTTTTTTCAATAACAAATCCATTGCCGTTTGAATTTTGGTTTACTTTAAACAGCATACCTGAAATTCCTTTTGACTGGTTAATTATTATTTCTTGTGATAAACTAAGCGCTTCTTTTAATTGCAGAGGCGAGTTCGCAATACTTGCAATGTTTTGTAAAAGTTTTGTGTTTCGCTCATTTTTTGAAATTACTGTATTGGCTTTTGATAATTGCTTATCCCGCTTAATTAAACTTTTTTCACTTTGGTTTCTTTCAATAGTATTTGTGAAAATTTCGCCTATAAATCGAAGTAGATTGATATCCTCTTGATTCCAATCTTTCTTTTGATTTAAAAAAGAGATTCCTAATCCTCCTTTTAAATTTCTGTTTAATAAAAGTGGAATAATTAAGATAGATTCAATTTTATTTTGCTCAAAAGTTTCTCTTTCCGTTTCAAATTCATCAGGAATTAATTGGGTGTCTTTTATTATTACAGGTTCAAATGTGCTTAGTTTAGAATAAATAAGAGGTAAATCTTGTTTGGTTTTTTTATGAATTATATTTTGAATAGATGAGAACTCCTGTCCTTTAAAGGCTTCATGATCTAAAGTGAATTCCTCGTTTACAATACTAAAAACAAATGAGTTTTGGGCAGAGCTAAATTCAAGGATATTATTTAATGCAACTTTTATTTGTACGTCTAATTCAGTCGTTTGAATACCAACTAGTTCAGACGATATCTTTGAGATTAAATGCTCAAACTTATTTCTTTGGATTAATTGAATATTTAAAAGTTTTAAAGCGTGAGTTCTCCGCTCAACTCTCTCTTCTAATTCTTCATTTAGATCCTTTGTTTGTTGCTGAGCCTTAATCTTTCCTGTTAAATCAATATTAGTTCCGGTAAGTCTAATATATTCGTTAGATTCGTTTTTATTCCCCCTTGCTCTAGATAGAATATGAATGAATTGACCATTTTTATGTTTTAATTTGAATTCAATTTCATAGGTTTCATTCGCGCCCGTTATATAGTTGTTTAAATGGGTAAAGTATTTTTGTAAATCGTCTTTATGTAAAAGGTTTTCCCAAGTTTGAAGTTTATTTTCTAATTCATCACTTTCATATCCTAACATTTCTTTCCAGGTAGGAGAGAAGTACATTTCATTCGTTTCTAAGTCCCAATCCCAAACACCAACTTTGGTCCCTGTTAAAGCTAAATTTAATCGTTCTTCACTTTTTTGTAATGCTGAGCTAATAATTATGTTTTCTTTTTCTGCTTGTAAATTAGAAAACGCGTTATTTATTATGAATTTTAAATTGGAAGGTTCCCATGGCTTTTTAACATATTGCCAAATACCAACATCATTAATAGCTTTTTCTAATGCTTCAATATCAGTGTATCCAGTTAATAAAATGAATTTACAATTGGGTAATTTTTTTTTTGCTTTGATCATGAATTCTGTACCTGTAAGCCCCGGCATTCTTTGGTCTGAAACAATTATATCAAAACGTTCATTCGTATTTAGTATTTCCAAAGCATCTTCTCCCGAAGGTGAGGTTTGAATCACATAATCACTCTTAAAACTCACTTTAAATAATCTTAAATTAATGGATTCATCATCAACATATAAGATTTTTGGTTTGATTTTTAGTTCTTTTTTAGGCATGTTGCTATTTAAAATATGCTAAGGGTAATTCAATTTTAAAAGTGGTTTCTTTGTTTAGTGTGCTATTTACTGTAATGTTACCATTGTGTTTTTTTACAATGTTATAAGATATGGATAAACCTAAACCAGTACCTTTTCCAATCTCTTTTGTAGTGAAAAATGGATCAAATATCTTGTCTATGTTCTTCTTCTCAATACCAACACCATTATCCGATATTTGTATTAAGCAGTGGTCTTTTAGTTTTTGTGTTAAAATCCTAATGTTTCCTGTATTATTTGGTGTTGCATCAATAGCATTTGAAATAACGTTAACAAATACTTGATTTATTGACGCTGGAAAACATTCAATTTCAAACAAGTTTTCATCCAGGTTTGTTTTTATATTAACATTCTTTTTACGAGCATGACTTCCTAGAATTGTTAATGTTGAATTTAAAGATTGATTAATGTTAACTTTCTTAACATTGTCTTCATGCAAGCGAGAGAAGCTTTGTAAGCTTTCAACAATCTCGGTTATTCTTTTAGCACCCAGCTTAATATCTATAATTGTTTGATCAATAGATTCATGAGTTTCTTCAAATTCATAATCCATTTTTAGTTTATTAATTGAATCTATTATCTTTTCAATAGCTTGATCTGAACTTATTAATGATAAAACTTCTTGGACGAAGTTGGTATAAGATTTAAGTTCTACTTCTAAAACAGTAACTCCTGAGTACACGAAAGTCATAGGGTTGTTAATTTCATGGGCCATTCCTGCAGTAACCATCCCTAGTGACGCCATTTTCTCATTTTGAACTAGTTTCGCTTGAGCTGTTTGGAGTTCTCCTAATGTTAGTCGTAATTTCTTGTTTTGTTTAGCTAGTTGCTTATTCGAATTTCTTTTTCCATTAAAAGATATTACTGCAAAAGCCGAAATACCGAGTAAAATAAAAGAAAATAAGTAAGTATAATTAAGGTGTTTTTCTTTTATTAATAAAATGCTCTTTTGCTGCTTTAAAATGTTGTTCTGAGATTTAATTTGTTTCTGTTGATCGGAGATGTTTTCTTTCTGATTTTTAAATGTAGAAAGTTGATCAGTTAGCTTAGAATCTTGATTCTTAATTTGATTCTTTTTTTCTTTTAATGCATTAGAGGTAGCGTCTATTTTAGAAGATATTTTTTGTAAAAATTTCTTTTGAACATTTAGTTTACCCGTAATATTTTTTATTTCATTTGATTTCTCTAAAATTTCAAGTTGTTTTTGATTTAAAGATTTCTGAGCATAATTAAATTCATCTTCAAGTTTTGATAATTTATCTTCTTGATCTTTATTTTGGATTTTAAGTAATAAAATTTTATTTATTTCTTTTAATAAAGACGAATCCTTTTTTTCAAATAAGGATAAAATGTCATTATCACTTCCTCCAAGTATAAGCATGATTGGAGTTGGAGGAAGAATATGCTTTTTAAGTGAATTTGCGTTGATTTTAAACTTTATCTTTTTGTCATAGCTCGTATAAAAATTTATCATGGGGAAATCCATTTTAGGAGCAGATTGTGTAAAAAGTAATGTTTTATTATTGTCTATATTCTTAACGTATTGTTCTAAATTTTTGTTTTTTTCTTTAGTTACTAGAATTATGTCAAAATCGCTTAACTTCTTATGATTTGACGCAATTCTAACCTTAATGTTTCTCCCCGATATTGTTTTGTTTAAAGAGTACTTTTTAAGTTTAAATAGGAAATCATGGTTGTTACTTAATACGCCTATAGATATTGGTTTTTCACTAATCTCCCAAGAGAAATTATCAGCGATTTTTAAAAGATAAACAGCTTGTAAGTCTTTTTCGTTTACATGCCCGTTTACATTATTTACGGATAGGATTAAATATATTATAAATATGATTTTTTTCACTTGAAGCATAAGTAGACTTGACTTATACTGTTGAAGTGGGAAAAGGTTGCTAATTTATGAGTTGTTTTAGCCTCTGTATAGCTTCTTGGTTTTGTGATGATAAAATTGAGTTATAAGTCGTTTTTTTCTCCGATTCCGTAAGGTGCCAACTCAAACTTAACTGCTTTTCTTTGGTGTTGTCAAGGACCATATTTAGTACATCTACATTTCCTCTAAACCATTCACTTGTATATTGAATAAGCTGATCGTGATCATAATCTTGAGTTAGAAATAAATTTTTGTAAATTGTTTCCACCGGTGCAGAAAGACTTGCTAAGAAACTTTTTTCCTCGTCAGGTTCTACCTCTGGCTGCTTTCTAGAGTCTCTTATTTGAATGAATACAACTCCACTTGTATTATTTGCAATCCATTTCCTAAATGTATATAAGAATTTAACTGAATTTTTCACGCCAAAATTATCTCTTAATCCTGCATCCATGACCTTAAGTGCAGGTTTACTTGGAAGATATACAATTGGCATAACATAAGGGAATGTACTACTCATTCTTAAAGCGGAAAGAAATTTTAAATCATTAGCTCCTTGGTCTTTGAAAAATCGTTTAAATTCAATACTCTCTAATAAATAATCATTCGAAATATTTTCTTGGGGTGCAATATAGGAAAGGTAAGATGTAGGTTGTGGAGAAATGATTAATCGTTGTCCACTATTTATTATTGTTGGATTTACAATTAGCATTGGGATTTTAGATTCAAACTCAGGTTTATAATACTCATAAAGCTTTTTATTCATATAGCCTCTTGTGTTATCATTCAACTGCTCCTCAAAAGCGTAACCTCTATCTTTAGTATATTCAAATCCATTGTTTTCAAATTTTTGAAACTTGAAAATAAAGTCATTTATAGTCAGCGAAAATGCGATACGATTTAAAATGTCTTTAGATAAATCTTCATTGTATTTAATATCATGAAAATTGGTAATAGTGTTATTTTTTTCACGTAACATCAATTCTCTCAAATAAGACATTCCAACTAATCCTCCTGAAGATCCCGAAATTAATTGAGTTTGCTTTAGAAGCTTACCATTTAAAATACTATCACAATATTGCATAGAGTAAAACGACCATAATGCGCTTCTCATTCCTCCACCTGTAGTATTAATAAAAACCATTTTAGGCTTTTTATTTTTTGAGGTAGTATTTTTTGCTTTCCAGTTTTCCAGAATTTCGATAGTATGTAAATAATCATTTCTGTAATTTATAGGGTTAATGTTATGATTTAGCACTTCAGTGTTGAATTGTGCTGGTTCTGTTTCATAATTTAAACCGTAAGCTTTATTGTGAGGAGAGAAAAACTCATATTTACTAGCATGGTTAAACAAAACTAGGAGTATAATTAAGATAGCAGGAGCCCATCCTCTAAACCAGGAGTGTACTGCACTAGCAATCATAATAAACATAGTGAACATTAAGGTTAAGCTAGCTCCTGCAGGAATCATAAAGTAATCAATGTTACTTCCAAAACTTAAGGAGATGATTGTGATAAGAGCAATTATTTCAAACAAAGCAGCATTTAGGTGGTTTTGTTCAAAAACTTGTTTAAGCATCGATCGGTCATAATGTTCCGTAGACCTTGCAATACCAACGGTAAGTGGGCGGGATAAATAGGTTTCAACTCTCCATTCTTTTTCGGAATTAAAAAAGTTTTCCCATTTAACTTTTTTGTGAAAACCTGCGTTTATTGGATTGCTTTTTGGTTTAGTTGTGTATTTACCGTTTGATAGTTTCTCAAGGTCTTTGTTTGTTTTAGTGAAGTAAACAAAATTAATAGTGATCATTAATCCAATTCCAATTAAAAAACCGAATTGAAAAATAAAAGTGTCAATGATAGAATAACCTTCTTCATAAACAAGAAATCTAAACGAGCTGATTAAGTAAATTAATATTAATGACCCTGACCAAAAAACATTATTCAGAGTGTATTTTAAAAACGGCTTTGATAAGGTGGCTATGAAAGGGAATCTATGGCCATTTGTGATATAACTCGAAACATTAAAAGCCATAATAAAACCTCCAAACGAAAAACCAACTATAAAAAAAGATAGAAAGCTTACATGCCCTAAATACTCTGGGCTTAGATACAAAAATGGTATTCCGTATTTTTCTGAAACCATTCGTGAAGAAATGGTGACAATGAGAAACCAAAACGATATTAAAACAGGATTATTTTTTAAATGGACAAGCATAAGTTGTACGGGAAAGAAGTAAAATACTTTCCTAAACAACACTGAGCTCTTTATATTTGCGATTATCCCCATTTAATTATTTGAATCTTGTACTTAGAAAAATCAGAAAAGGTTTATTCTAAATAGAATTTTTTATCTACTCTTTTGATTACTATACCATTAATATAGCCAGAAAAAAAAGCGACAAATTTTTCGTCCTTTGATATCACTGGTGAACCATCTTTTTCTCCAACAGAAAAAGGGTATTTTGCTCCATTATTCAAATCAAGTACCTCTGCACTATTATTTTTATCTAATCCAATAAAATTTAACTTTCCTAATTTAGCTGTGGTTTGACCTTTAATGGGTAATTCAAACCAAATACTTTTTTGAGTAGAGTAGGAAAGTTCACAAACTCCGCCAATACTCGAAAGGTAAATTGCGTTTTTTTGTTTTGAAATTCCAATGATATTATGTTCTGTGTTTAAAATTACTTTGCTTTTTAATGTTTTTCGAGAGATTTCTAAGAGTTGCTTAGGTTGATCTTTTTTAACAATTAAAAGAATGGAATCATTTTTCCAATTAGCAGCGGCAACATTTTTAATTTTGGTGCCTAATGTTTTTCGAGTGCTTCTTTTCGATATAAAAACTTCGTTTTTCAAGCCATATTGTCCAACCGATAAAAGTAGTTTACCTTTTGAACTCCATTTAGGAGAAGTGAAGGCAGTATCTCTAGCAAATGCTAAAGGATTGTAAACACTATTTCTGTCTTTTAACTCATTTATATATCGAGCATAGTGAAAGCCGTTCCTAGAAAAAGTAATCGGTAAATCATAAAAGTCGATAAAGTAAATGTTTTTGGATTCCTCGAATGAAGATTCAAATGCAATTCGTCTTCCTGAATTGTCCCAGTCTAATCCACCGTTGTTGTCATCATAAGTTAAAATCAATGAATCTCCATATTGTATTTCCTTATAGGGAAGTCGATCACTAAGGAAGGATAAACCGCTAATAAATGCTATGAAGATTAATGTTTTTTTCATGTTTTAATAAGCTCAGAGATTTGTTTTCTCTTTATTTTTCCGCTTTCAGTTCTTGGGAATTCATTCAATACGAAATACTTCTTAGGAAGTTCATATTTAGAAATATTTAATTCCGTATTATTTAATTCCTCAATGGTTTTTCCTTCCGAAACTAGCACAACTATCTCACCAAACTTTTCATCTGTTAAACCAACTATTACAAATGGTGTTGTAATATGTTGCTGAATCTTTTTTTCAACTTCTTCTGGAATGATTTTAACACCGCCTGAATTAATCAAGTTATCACTTCTGCCAATCCATTGAAATTCAGACTCAGATTTAAGCTTAATCAAATCTTTGGTGCATAAAGACTCTTTGATAAGCTTATTTTTATTTAATATTAATTCGTTGTCGTTATTCGTTTTCACAGTAAACCCCGGAAGTGTTTTAAAGTAATTTTCTTTATCGGGAAGTAATCTTTTAATGGCAAAATGAGTTAACGTTTCAGTTGTTCCAAAGGATTCAAAGATTGTAGTTTTAAAATCAGCAAGTGGATTTAACAACCTACTATCTACGTTTCCACCACCTACAAGTATTTTATCAAAGTTTTTAATCTTTCCAGATTCCAGCAAATCTAAGATCTGCATAGGGACAAATGGAGCAAAATCATATTTTTCAGAAATATACCTTGATGGAGCGGTTGATGGTGGAGCTAGCGTTAAGCTAAGTTTGCCAATAATAGCTCTTACAATCATCATTTTCCCTGCAACGTAATTTGTACTTAAGGATAAAAAAACTTTTTGACTTGGTTTTAGATTAAAATATTGAAGAGTAGCTGATGCGCTAAAGATCATCTGTTCTTTAAGGACTTTAATTTTTTTCTTTTCACCTGTAGTTCCACTTGTTTGAAAAGTAAACTCAGTTTGATTCTTATATGACTTCAAAAAAATCAAGCAATCTGTTAACCAGTCTTCCTCAATTGTAGACTCTTCTATTTTTAAAATAGCATTTTCAATAGTAATGGAGGAAAAGTCTAGTTGGATCTTCATTAACTCTAATTTACAACACCTATCAATTTAATAAAAGTTAAAGAACAATTGTTTATGATTTAATTCTTTAATTAAATTGTAATTTTGTCGCATGAAAAAATGGGCGAGACTTATTATTGTCTTTATAACCATCCTAACAGGATACTTTGTTTTTGAGCTTCAAAATTTAGAGTTTGATTACGATTATGAAAAATATTTCCCAAAGGAAGATAATTCCATGAAAGTTTTTGAGAAGTATCGAGACGAGTATGGGGATGATAGTGATTTCTTACTTATTGCAGTAGGGAATGGAGAAAATATTTTTGATTTAAATTTTTTAAAAAAAGTAAAAGCCTTTGGAGACGAATTTAAATCTCAAAAGGTTGTTGAGTTTGTAGTTTCCCCAGTTCATAATTGTAAATACCTCAAAAAGTCTGGATTTGCCGGAATAAAATTGATCGATTATTTAGACCTGTCAAAACCCGAGATTACAAAATCAGATAGTGCTTTTATATTTGCAAATGAACAATTTATAGGAAGTTTCTTGCCCGAGAACGCTCAAACACTGTGCTTATTTATAAAAATAGAAAGTCAACTTAACAAAAAGGAATCAAAAGATATAATTGATTTTGTTTACGAAAAGAAGGCAGAGTATGGGTTCAAAGATTTTCATTTTAGCGGTCGAGTTTTAGCTCAAGTTTATTTTGTAGATGTTATGGTTTCCGAGTTAGGTGTTTTTATGACGACTTCAATTATTTTGCTAATTGGGTTTTTATATATCTCCTTTAGAAGCTGGTGGGGTGTTGTTATTCCATTAATAATCATAATTATCTCCATTATTTGGACACTCGCAATTATGCTTTTTACAGGCAAATCATTTGATTTATTAATGGTTATGCTTCCTACAATCATCTTTGTTGTGGGAATGTCCGATCTGGTTCATCTTTTAACCAAATACCTTGATGAATTACGAAAAGGCGAACCTAAGAATGTTGCTTTAAAAACAGCCTTTATTGAAGTTCGATGGGCTACTTTTTTCACCTCATTAACCACCGCGATTGGTTTTTTCGCCTTAATATTTGCGAACATTTCTCCAATACGTGAGTTTGGGATTTATGCGGGAGTAAGTGTATTTGTTGCTTACTTTTTGGCATTTACCTTGCTGCCTTCAGTTTTGCTTTTGGTTAAGCCACCTTTGGGTTTAATCAATATGAAAAGACAAAATATCTGGGATGGATTTTTAAGAGTATTATTCATAAAGGTGCTCAACAATCAGAAAGCAATTGTACTCTTGGTAATAGTGCTGGGTAGTGTTGGAGTATTTACAGCGTATGACCTTAAAATTAACAACTTCTTATTAGAAGATTTATCTAAAGAAGATCCTATAAAAAAGGATGTTTTGTTTTTTGAGGAAAATTATTCTGGATTAAGACCATTTGAAGCTGAAATCACTACCGATTCTAGCGGTGTTTTTGATTATAAATTTGTTCAAGAATTAGAAAAGTTAGAAACTTACCTGAAATCATCTTATACGCAAGAAGGAGTAGGGTTTTTACTTTCCCCTCTAACGATAATAAGAGAGGCTAATTTTGTGAAAAGAAATTCAAAAGCTGAGTTTAGAAGTATTCCCGAAACAAAACGGAGGTATGAAACTTTGTTGAAATATATAAAAAAGGGTAATTCAAATTTTGTGGATAATGAAATGGTAAAGCAATGGACTTGCGTAGCTAAAGATTCTATAAGTTGTCGAGTTTCAGGGAAAATAAAAGATGTTGGAGGCCTTGCCATTAAGGATGCTAATGAAAAACTGAAGGTTTTTTTAGAAAACGAAATTAACCCTGAAATCTTGCAATTAAAATTGACGGGGACGGCAATGTTAATTGATAGGAATAATGAAACCTTAGCCACTAATTTAATGTTTGGACTCATATTGGCGTTTGGGGTGATTGCAATCATAGTAGGATTGATGTTTAATTCCTTGAAAATCGCATTACTCTCTTTAATACCTAACATATTACCATTATTATTAGTGACAACAGTAATGTGGTTTGCGGGAATAGATTTAAAAATAAGTACAAGCTTGATTTTTACGTTAGCTTTTGGAATTGCGGTTGATGATACAATTCATTTATTAGCGAAGTATAAACTAGAGCGTAAAAAAGGAAGGTCTCATTTATACGCCTTAAAGCGTAGCTATTTGTCTTCAGGTAAAGCAATAATTGTCACAACCTTAATATTGGTTGGTGGTTTCTTAACGCTAATGTTTAGTTCATTTACAAGTACTTTTTATATGGGATTATTGGTGAGTGTGACTTTAATTATTGCCGTGGTATTAGATCTGCTTATTTTGCCATTAATTATGTTATATGGATTAAAACCTGAGTATGTGAAAAATCAATATTCTAAAACAAATTAAGTATAATCCCTTACAGGGGCTTACCTTTAAATTTAAATGGGAATCAACTGCATGAGTTTAGTCTATTGAACCATAGCGGTTTTGGGGTTGGTTAAACCAACAATCAGGGCGATAATAATGTTAATACATTACCCAGCAACATCCTGGCAAGACCTATTGTTCTGTTTTGGAGGTCAAGGTGTTGTGATCTTGTTTTGCTGAGTCACCAATGACCCTATAAAGAATTAAGGAGTACTGTTTAAAATCAAAGAAGTCTTTTCTACTTTATCTTATAGCGGCTTGGGGTATTTTTTTGATACACCTTTTAATAAAACAGCATCAACCTTGTAATTTATTTGAGGGTGCATTTGAATTACTCCTTGAGTTATAATTTCTAGTTTTTCAAACTGCCTAGGTGATTCAATATTAAAATTAAAGACTCCTGCAAGAGTATCATTTTCAGTCTTTATAATAAATGAACTCGTGGAAATATTAATAAGAGTCCCTTCGATTTTCACGATTGCTTTTGTTTGATCTACACATTCATGTTTTACAGCATTAAACGAGATTGTATTTCCCTCATTTATATATTGATTACCGATGTGAATGCATTTAATACTGTCGCCTTTTAAACGATCAAAAAAAGTATAATTGGTTTCTATTGCAAATTGTTCAGGTATTTGATTATCACATGAAATAATAAGCCATGAACTAAGCGTAAATAATATTGTTCGATACATAAAATCTTATATTCGTAATCAAGTATGAGAAAGATAATAATTCTAGGTTTACTTTTAAGCACTGTCCCGTTATGTGCATCAGGCTTAAACGAAGCGACTTATTCATGGTATGGTTTAATTCCTGCCTTAATAGCTATTGTACTTTCTATCCTAACAAGGCAAGTCATTTTATCCCTTGTTTTAGGAGTTGTTTCAGGATCCGTTATTTCTTATTTATATAATCCGTCAGATAGTTATTTATTTGGAATAGACAAAGCGATAGATCATTACATTCTAGATTCATTAGTAGACTCTGGTCATGCCTCCGTAATTTTGTTTTCTCTATTAATAGCAGGTATGATTAATGTAATAAGTAGAATGGGTGCATTTAACGGTTTGGTTAATTGGTTGTCTAAGTTTGCTACTACCAAAAAGTCAGCACTTCTAACCACTTATTTTCTTGGGTTTATTGTGTTTTTTGATGATTACGCAAATACGTTAGTAGTAGGGAATACGATGCAAAAGATCACTGATAAGTTCAAAATATCAAGAGAGAAATTAGCTTTTATAGTAGATGCAACCGCGGCGCCAATCGCAAGTATTGCATTAGTGTCAACATGGATTGGTTATGAGGTGCAATTAATAGATGAAGGTATTGCGAATGCCAATATTGCAGCTAGAGTAGGAAGCGGATATTCAGTATTCTTGAATTCAATTAGTTACTCTTTCTACCCTATATTTATTTTAATATTCATCTTGATTCTTATTCTAACAGGAAAAGACTTTGGACCAATGAAAAAGTTTGAGCTCAAAGCAAATATAAAGGCTACAGAAAAATCAATCCAAAACGAAAAATCTATTGCTCCAATTTGGGCTGTCTTACCGATCGGTATATTATTGATTGTTACTTTATTTGGTATTTATAGCACAGGAAATAAAGGAGACGGAATTATTCAGTCCATTCAAAATGGAGATTGTTATAAAGGACTTATTTGGGGAAGTTCAGCAGCGCTATTCGTAACCTTAATAATTAGCAGTTTAAATAAAAATACATTTGAAAATTCTATTAACTGGATTTTAGACGGGATGAAGTCATTAGTTCCAGCAATTGCGATTCTTGTTTTAGCCTGGGCTTTAAATGGGGTGTTGTCCGATTTAAAACTCGGTGAATTTCTATCTGATTTTATCATATCGATTGATATGGACTTTTATTTAATTCCCGTAATTGTGTTTGTCTTTTCAGGTGTTATTGCCTTTTCAACTGGTTCGAGCTTTAGTACAATGGGAATATTATTTCCAATAGTAATAAGCATAGCCAGTTCTTTTTTATCAAATGAGGGCGAAGTTTCTTCAATTTTTTATTGCTCTATAGCATCCGTTTTATCAGGTGCTGTTTTAGGAGATCATTGTTCTCCAATTTCTGATACTACAATATTAAGCTCTATGGCAACAGGATGTAATCATATTAATCATGTTAACTCTCAATTAACATATTGTTTACTTGTAGGAGTTTTATCAATTGTTATCATGTTATTACAAGGTGTATTTGGGATGCCGTTGTGGATACTAATGATAATTGGGGTACTCTTAATTTATTTGATAATCAATATGTTGGGAGAAATTATCGACACAGTTTCTGTTAAGCCAGATTCTTTAACGAAAAAATAACCTTATTAGTGGTTTTAAAATACGGTTTAGGCTAATTTTTTTGTTTGGTAAGGTAAAACAGCTTTTATTTGTCTCTGTAATCAAAACTTACCTAACAGATGGACCAAACGACAGCAAAAGAAATTATCAAAGAAACAGATTATTTAGATGGTCGTATTCTTGTAATGGAGGATAGTAAAAAGAAAACTAAATTTTGTAAAATCATTTGGAAAGGATTCTCAGCTACACAAAAAGATGAGAACGATGAAGAAGGTTCTGCAAGAGTTAGAGTAAAAGATTTAATGACAGGAAAAGAGTTTACAGACAATTTGACAAAAATTGTTAGACAATTCCCCGAAGGATTGATTTCTACTAAGGAAAGTGCAAAAGCTGAAATATTTGCATTACTTCAAGACAATAAAACTTTTGAAAATAAGACTTTAGAGTGGATTACAGAAACTGTAACATTCGAAAAGGAAGGAGTTAACATGGAAAGATTACTCACGGAACTTTGGTTAGAGTCAAAAGTAACCAAAGCACGTTTCAAGTCGGACGACATGGTCGTTTATAATTCTCGCAAGTAAGTTTAAGAAACTTTGGCTTTTAGTTGTTAGTGCCGCTCTTTTAGGGCGGCTTTTTTTATGCCTTTTTTTGTAGGTTTTTATAAGAATTAAAGCACTATTGTTTTTTTTATTTATCATAAAAGAACTTTAACAGAATGAAAGAATTATTGTTGTCAATTTACCAGCGAACCCAATTTGACTTGATGAGGTAACCTTTCTTTTGAAGCAGTACTATATCTAATTCCAATAATTGTAAAGTACGGGCATGTCATTCTTCACCCTAAACCTGAAATTTTAAGTCTTACGCTTCTTCTTTTTCGCAGCAGGAAAAAGTACGTTATTCAAAATCAAACGATACCCAGGAGAGTTAGGGTAAAGGTTTAAGTCTGTAGGAGGATCGGAAACTCTGTGCGTATGGTCTTCAGGGTCATGGCCACCATAAAACGTCCAGGTTCCTTTTCCAAATTCCCCATGAATGTATCTTGCAGAATTAATTGATTTTGTTTGCCCTAGAATTAAAACATCAGACCGAATTTTTTCCTTTCTAAAAGCAGTTGTTTGTCCCATAAAACCTTTTACAATTGAAGTGTGGTTTTGACAAAGCATAGTAGGAATAGGGTCCCATTTAGCGCTAAAATCAAACAATGTAAAAACATCCGATTGAATACCTTTTGTTTTAAACAGTTTAAAATGATCATCGGTTGCATCAATTGAACTGAATTCATACTTCGTTGGATCTGTAACCAAAGTATAATCTTTAAAAGCAAAACCGTTGAGGTAAGAAAGTTTCGATTGCATTTGAGGATCATTAGGGTCACCGTCAAACATAGATTTACAGATGTCTGTATTTTGAGCAGCTAAAGCAATGTCATAAGAATCGGTTGCTGCGCACATTGCAAACATAAATCCACCATCGAATACAAATTGTTTGATTTTCATCGATACAGCAAGCTTTAAATCAGATACCTTATCAAATCCTAGTTTCCCTGCTAATCCTTCGTTAAAACGTACATATTCCTTAAACCAAGGAGCATTTCGGTAACTACTCCAGAACTTACCGTATTGTCCTGTGAAATCTTCATGATGTAAATGCAACCAATCATATTTCGAAAGGTCTCCATTTATTATTTCCTCATCATAAACAACCTCGTATGGAATTTCAGCATAAGCCATAACTAATGTTACAGCATCATCCCAAGGTTGTTTATTTTTTGGAGAATAAACGGCTATAGTTGGCGCTTTCTCCAATTTCATTACGTCTTGATTGATGGCAGGCTGTGTAATGTCTAAAACAATTTTATTGTATTGTACATCCGCAACAACTTCAAAGGAAACACCACGTATTTTGCATTCTTTTAAAACATCATCGCTCAGTTTTAAAGCAAAGCTACCGCCTCGGTAATTTAATAACCAATCAACTTCTAAGGTCTTTTCAAGTGCATAAAAGGAAATTCCATATGCCTTTAGATGATTCTTTTGAGAGTCATCCATTGGTATGAAAAGGTAAGTAGCTTGAGATATAAAATTTGATAGAATAAAAAGCAGGAATAAAATGCTCTTCATTCTATTAGAAGTGTTGCTTGATTTAAATCTAGTTATAGTCGACTTGTTATGTATGGATTCTTTAGTCATTAATTAAAAAGGTAAATCGTCACTAGACATATCGTTCATTCTTGATCCCTTAATAACGGTAGTGTGAGGATTTGCGTCTTCAGAATTCGAATTATTGTTTGAACCATAGTTGGCGAAACTATCTTGTTCCCAATCTACAAATCGTCCATACTTTCCTTCGAATCTTAATGGAACATTTTCTAATGCCCCATTCCTGTGTTTCGCTACAATTATTTCTGTTAATCCAACAGTTGAATTACCCTCAGCATCTTCTGTTATTTCATAGTATTCTGGACGGTAAATAAACATTACCATATCGGCATCCTGCTCGATAGCTCCAGATTCCCTAAGATCGGAAAGTTGTGGTCTTTTATCCCCACCCCTCGTCTCAACTGCACGAGATAACTGTGAAAGTGCAATTACTGGAACATCTAATTCTTTTGCAATAATTTTTAACGATCTAGAAATGATCGATATTTCCTCTTGTCTGTTTCCTCCATCTTTTCCACCTGCACTCATTAATTGTAAATAATCAATTACAATCATCTGAATATCATGTTGAGCTTTTAATCTTCTTGCTTTTGCTCTTAATTCAAAAACGGATAAACCAGGAGTGTCATCAATGTATAATGGCGCTTCTGATAAGGCAGAAACTTTTGAGTTTAATTGTTCCCACTCATGTTGGGCGAGGTTACCTTTCTTTAATTTCTCTTGTTCTAATCCTGATTCGTTAGAAACCATTCTTAAAACCATTTGTAAAGCTGACATCTCCAGCGAAAATATTGCAACGGGCATTTTGTAATCCAATACAATGTTTCGAGCCATGCTTAATACCAGCGCCGTTTTTCCCATTGCAGGTCGTGCAGCTATTATTAGTAATTCAGACCCTTTAAATCCAGATGTCAATTTATCTAATCTTGTAAATCCAGTTGGAATACCATTGATACCATCACCCGATTCCGCAGCTTTTTTAATTTGTTCTTTAGCTGCAATAATTAAAGAAGCCATAGTATCATGACTTTTTCTAATATTCCCTTGAGCTACCTGAAAAAGCTTTTGTTCAGCAGAATCTAGAATGTCAAAGACATCTGAAGTTTCATCAAAAGAATCTCGAATGATTTCTGAGGATATTCTTATTAATTCACGTTGTATATATTTTTGAGAAATAATTCTTGCGTGTTCTTCAATATTGGCGGCACTTGCAATTTTAGAAGTTAATTGCGCAATGTATGCAGGGCCTCCAATAATTTCTAATTGACCTTCTTTTTCAAGCGCTGTTTTAACTGTTAAAAGGTCAATAGGCTCACTGCGTTGAAATAAACCTTGAATAGCCGCATAAATTTTCTGGTGTGCATTTTTATAAAAACTTTCAGGTTTTAAAATATCTACAACCTCAGTTAAAGCATCTTTTTCAATCATTACCGCACCTAGTACAGCTTCTTCATAGTCTAAGGCTTGTGGTGGCATCTTTCCATGGTCAGCCGTTAGCTGTTCATTAGTGATTTTACGATTTCTTTTTGATGTTTTGGATTGCGCAGAAAAATCTTCCATGTTGCAAAAATAACGAATTACATCGTAGGGTAGTAGCGTTAAGGATAAGGTGTTATAAACAAAATGTTAATAATGAAAAGAAGAAATCGGATATTTTCAAGGAGGTTATAAATTAAAGTCCCAACGTTGAACCTCTTTTGAAAACGTGATTTCGGGTTTTTTATCAAAAACACCAAATACTGTAGATCCACTTCCACTTAGTGAAGCATAGATAGCTCCATTGGAATAAAGTTCGTTTTTAACTTCTTGGATAAAAGGGTATTGTTGAAATACCGAATACTCAAAGTCGTTTATTAATTCGCCTTTCCATGACTTAACAGGTTGCTTAAGAATCTCTTTAATAGATTTACCTACACCTCTAGGCTTAACATGTTTGTAAGCTTCTGGAGTAGAAACATGAATGTTAGGATAGATGACTACAAAGTGTTTCCCTTTGAGATTCACTTCTATAGGAGTGAATTGATCACCTACACCCTCTGCGAAAACAGGTTTGTTTTTGATAAAGAAAGCACAATCAGCTCCTAGTTTACTGGCAATTGTTGAAATTTTTTCTTCCGTTATGTTTAGGTTGAAAATTTTATTTAAACCCAAAATACACGAAGCAGCATCGGCAGATCCTCCACCTAATCCCGCACCAATTGGAATTTTCTTAAGCAAGTCTAAATCTACAGTAGGTATATCGAATTCTTCTTTTAACAAAATCCAAGCTCGTTCAACCAAATTAGGCTCACCGTTATCGGGAATTGGAATGCCTGAGCTTGAAAATTTAGTTTCGGTTGAGTTTTCGGTGATTTCTAGTGCATCATAAATAGGAATTGGCATAAAAACGGATTCGATATTATGGTACCCGTCAGCCCTTTTTTCGACAATATTAAGACCTAAATTTATTTTTGCATTTGGAAAAAAGACCATAGAAAAAAGATAAACTGTTAAACAACCGAATTTTATAGGGCGAAATTAGGTATTTTCTTTTGTTGAAATAATCTTTTACATCAATAGATTAATTATATTAAGTTTGTACTGCTAAACTATTGTTATGGTATATTTAGATTTTGAACAACCAATTGCTGAGTTAAACGAACAATTGGAAAAGATTAAAGAGGTTCAAACCAAAGGAGATGTTGATGTTTCTACAACAATTAAAGACATCGAGAAGCAAATTGCTGTTAAAACTAAAGAGATATATGAAAACCTGTCTGCTTGGCAACAAGTACAGGTTTCTCGTCATCCTCAGCGTCCTTATACATTAGGCTATATTGACCATATCACTGATGATAATTCATTTATTGAGTTACATGGTGATCGAAATGTAGGTGATGATAAAGCGATGGTTGGAGGAATGGGCTCAATCAATGGTGAATCTGTGATGTTCATTGGACAGCAAAAAGGAATTAATACAAAAATGCGTCAGTATCGTAATTTCGGTATGCCAAACCCTGAAGGGTATAGAAAAGCATTGCGTTTAATGAAAATGGCTGAAAAATTTAACATTCCTGTTGTGTGTTTAATTGACACTCCCGGCGCATTTCCTGGACTAGAGGCTGAAGAAAGAGGACAAGGAGAAGCAATTGCTAGAAACCTTATTGAAATGGCACAATTAAAAGTGTCGTTGGTTTGTGTTGTAATTGGTGAAGGAGCCTCTGGTGGAGCTTTAGGAATTGGAATGGGTGATAAGGTATTTATGATGGAGAACACTTGGTACTCTGTTATTTCTCCCGAAAATTGTTCTACAATCTTGTGGCGAAGCTGGGATCATAAAGAAGAAGCTGCGGAGAAGATGAAGTTGACTTCTCAGGATATGTTGGAGTTAGGTTTAATCGATGGGGTTATTAAAGAACCTGTTGGCGGAGCACATGCAGATCCTGAAAAAGCTTTTGAAAACGTTAAAAATGCAATCATTGATTCCTTAAATGAATTAAGAGATATTGAACCTCAAAAAAGAGTAGCTACTCGTATCAAGAAGTTCTCATCAATGGGACATTACGAAGAAGCATAATAATAAAGTAATAAAAAAGTGATGAAAGGTAGTCCTGTTTAGGGCTACCTTTTTTATTTTTATATTGTTTTAAGCGTTGCTCTAATTTTGGATTATGGAAGAAGTATCAGCCATTAAAAGTATTCTTAACTGTAATTGTCCACGTTGTAGGAAAGGGATTGTATTCAAGTACAAAAATCCTTACCATCGAAAATTTGGGGAGATTAAAAAAAAATGCTCAAATTGTGATTTAGTTTACGAAATGGAACAGGGGTTTTGGTACGGAGCTATGTATGTAAGCTATGGTTTTGGAGTGGCAATAGCAATTCCTACTATGCTAGTACTAACTTATATAACTGACCTTGAGATTTATCAAATTACGGGTGTAATATTTTTGCTATTGATAGCAACTATGCCTTTACTCTTTAGGTATTCTCGTAGCGTTTGGTTGCATATTTTTATTCGATATGATAAAGCTGTTAAAAAATTAAAATAATTCTATTTTAAGATTAATGCTTTGTAAATCCACTATTATAACTGTGTTTAACAGTATTTTCAATTCATTTTTTTAATCACTTGGGTGCTGTTTTGTAAATATAAAAAGCAACAATGGTGAAAACAAGATTAGGAATCCATAGTGCAACTATTGCGGGTATAGGGGTATTCACAGCTATAACGTCTGCAATTCGACCGAAAAACACAAAGATTAATGCCAGTGCTAGTCCTTTTGCGATATGCATACCTGTTCCTCCTTTAATTTTTCGAGAACTAATACAAACTGCTATGATTACAAGAATTAGTATCGAAAATGGATTAGAAGTACGTTTCACTAATTCTAATTGATACCTTCCAAGGTAACTAGATCCTCTTTGTTTTTCTTGTTCAATATAACCGTTAATATCGAAAAAATCCATTGTCTCTATTTCAAAAGGACTTCGATGAAATTCTGTATTGTTAAAAGGCAATATTGTGTCTTTAATCGTTCCTTGGGTAAGAATTTCATGGTCACCATCAATTGTTCTTTCAGACCAATTTCTTGCTATCCACTTATTTTTTTTACTACTCCACTTTAAATTGCTTGCTGTAAACTGGTAGAGTAACTGACCATCTACTATTTTTTCAAGCCTGAATTTATAGCCATTATCACTCTTGATACTGTAGTTGTTAACGTAAATAAAAGTGTTCTTGGCTATTTCTCTGTGAATTTTAGAGTTGTTTATTCTTCTTGTATGAGGGTATATCTTCGCCTCAATTTCTATCTTCTTTTTATTCGTTATTGGTATTAAAAAGTGACTTAAAATCAGGGATAAGAAGAACAGCAAGGTTGCGCCTAAAAAATAAGGACGTAAGAAACGATTGTATGAGATACCTGAGGCTAAAATGGGTATGATCTCCGTTTTACCAGCCATCTTACTTGTGAAATATACAACGGCAATAAAGGCCAGTAGAGGTGTTAGTAGATTGTATAGCCAGGGAATAAAACTGAAATAATAATCAAAAACAATTTCACCTAAAGTGAATTGTTCGAAATCATCAATTTTTTCAGAAATATCAAAAACAACAGCAATCAAAATAAATAAGAATATTGTTAGAAAAAAAGTTCCCAAAAATTTCTTTAAAATATATTTATCAAGCTTTTTTATCATTAGAGCCTAACCTGTACTTTTTTAACCATTATTTTTTTCCAATCAGCAAAATCACCAGCAATAATATGTTTTCTAGCTTCAGTGACAAGCCATAAATAAAATGCCAAATTGTGAATTGACGCGATTTGCTTTCCTAGTATTTCCTTGCTTTGGAACAGGTGACGAACATAAGCTTTAGAATAAGATTGATCAACATAACACTCGCTATTAGCATCTAACGGAGAAAAGTCTTTTTCCCATTTCTTATTCTTAATATTAATAATTCCTTCACTTGTGAAAAGCATCCCGTTACGGGCATTTCGTGTCGGCATAACACAGTCAAACATATCGATGCCTAACGCGATGTTTTCCAAAATATTGGCAGGTGTTCCAACTCCCATTAAATATCTTGGTTTATCAGTAGGTAATACGCTACAAACCACTTCAGTCATTGCATACATTTCTTCTGCAGGCTCTCCAACAGAAAGTCCGCCAATTGCATTTCCTTCTCTATTGAAAGAAGCAATAGCCTCTGCGGATTGCAACCTTAAATCTTTATAAGTACTACCTTGAACGATAGGAAAAAGTGTTTGATTGTGCCCGTACAGTGGATCAGTTGTGTCAAATCTTTCACAACACCTTTTAAGCCATCGATGTGTCATGTGCATCGATCTTTTTGCGTATTTGTAATCACAAGGATACGGCGTACATTCATCAAAGGCCATAATAATATCAGCCCCGATTTCACGTTGAATATCCATAGCGAATTCAGGGGTGAAAAGATGATATGAACCATCAATATGTGATTGAAATTTCACACCTTCTTCTTTTATTTTTCGTCTTCCACTTAATGAGTAAACTTGGAATCCCCCACTATCTGTTAAAATAGGTTTGTCCCAATTCATGAATTTATGTAACCCTCCAGCGGCTTTTAAAATTTCAGTTTTAGGTCTTAAATACAAATGATATGTATTTCCTAATATAATTTGAGCCTTAATATCTTCATCAACCTCGTGTTGATGAACAGCTTTTACTGTGCCTGCAGTTCCAACAGGCATAAATATTGGCGTTTCTATTTCACCGTGATCGGTTTTTAAAACTCCTGCTCTTGCGTTCGACCCTGGGTCGCTTTTTAATAAATTAAAATCCATGCGCTTCAAAGATAATATAAATCATTGTCTGATTGGGTTTTCCTGTTACTTAGAAGTAAACAATCAAACTAATTATGTTTCTTTGTGGTAAATGACAATTAGTTATATCCTTCATGTTGTGTTTGTACTGGTAACAATAGGGTTGTTGTCATTCTATTTATTTACATGGAGAAGAATGGTAAATCATTTGCCTTCTAGAGATAAATTCTCCCAATTACCCTTTGTTTCTGTAATTATTTGCGCAAAAAATGAGCAGGATAACCTCTCTCAGTTTTTAGAGTTTGTCTTGTCTCAGAAATATCCTGATTTTGAAGTTTTGGTTGTTGATGATAATTCAACCGATGATTCTTTAACTGTTTTAAAAGAGTTTCAAAAAAAATATAGTCAATTAAAGGTAGTAGCGTTTCAAGAGGAAAAATCTTCTTTTGGTAAAAAGCAAGTACTTGAATGTGGAATTAAGCACGCTAAAAGTGATTACCTCATTATGACAGATGCCGATTGTAAGCCGTTATCTGCTTTCTGGTTAGTTGGTATGGTTAACGGATTTGCAGATGGAAGCGAATTGGTTTTAGGTGTTAGCTTGTACTCAAAATTGAAAGGAGCTGTCAACTCAATTATTCAAATTGATACAGGTTTTATAGCTGCCAATTATTTGTCAATGGCAGTTAGTGGTTTTCCATATATGTCTGTTGGACGGAATGTTGCTTACAAAAGAAGTTTATTTGAAAAAGTAGGCGGGTTTAAGTCTCATTACCATATTCCAAGTGGGGATGATGATTTGCTAATTAATCAAATGTCCAAAAGGACAAAAGTTAATCTAGTATATAACAAAGGTGCGCAAACAGAATCTGTTCCGAAATTGAGTTTTCAGTCTTATTTTTCACAAAAAATAAGGCACGTGTTAGCAGGAATGAAATACAATAAAAGAAATTTATTAACACTTAGTTTGTATTATTCTTTTACGACGCTTTGGTATCTATTAATCCCCTTCATAATTTATCATACGGATGAATTGTTACTGATGTCAATATTTATGATAATAAAAAAAGTTGCAATGTATTCTTTTATTCAAAGAATATTCCTTAAAATTGGGGTGCGATCGATTTTGATCACGACTATATTTTCGGATATATTGTCTATTGGAATTCATAATTACGCAGTAATTCGAACAATATCTAAAAGCAAAGTGGGCAAATGGTAGTACCAGGACCAAATTTATCGGAAAAAGCACTCTATGACTATAACTTAGTTAGGGAAGCTATAGAAAATAAATCACAAAGAGCTTACGCAGAATTGATGGATCGTTACCGAGACTCAATTTATTTTATGCTTTTAAAAATGGTTAATAATAAGGATGATGCTGAAGATTTAACAATCGAAGCATTTGGTAAAGCCTTTAAGAAATTACACCAGTATACACCAAACTATGCATTTAGTACTTGGTTGTTTAAAATCGCATCAAATAACTGTATTGACTTTATTAGAAAGAAAAAGAAAAATACTTTTTCAATCAATAAAACGCTAGAAAATGATGAAGGAAGTGAATTAGAGATTGATTTAAAATCTGACGCACTTGATCCGGAGCAAACGTACATGCGTAAGCAAAAGATTGAAATCATGCATGATGTAGTAAAGAGGCTAAAACCGCGTTACCGTACTTTGGTCGAGTTGAGATATTTTAAGGAGTTTTCTTATGAGGAAATTGCTAATCATTTAGATATTCCTTTGGGGACGGTTAAGGCTCAGTTGTTTAGAGCAAGAGAGTTTCTGTATAATATTATGAAAAATACGCAAGAGAAAATCTAGTGATTTTCGTTTAATTGAAATTATAACCTCAACGTTCGTTGAGGTTTTTTTTTGTCTATTATTTTTGATCAATTAAATCGATTGAATTCCGTCGGCTTGCTCAATGTTGGTTTTTACGTTTAACGCCCTTAAAAAGAATGTAAAGTCCAATAACAAAGAGAATAGGAGGGTAGAAGTAGACGATTCCTAAGTGCCATCCACCAAAAAACCAAATTAGCGATCCCAAAATAAGAATGGCTCCAGCAGCAATTCCGTTTTTAACACCGAATTTATTGAGCCCCCAAGTTTCTTCTTCTAAGTTTATTTTTTGGTTAAGACCGTTTAAATCATCAATTGCAGATATATTACGCGCTATAACTTTTTGATCTTATCTATAATCAGGACAGTTTTTTTTGAAGCTAGGAATGTTATTGATAAGTGAGCAAATAATATCTTTGTTGATGTCAAACTTTCTATTTAAACATTCAGTACAAAAAGTTAAAGTATATTCCCTATTGTTCATTAGAAACCCTTCAAGTAAATCACTTTTTTAGTTTCGAAGAACTCTTCAGAGAAGCTGTCTTTTAAATTATATGATTTAAATGTCTTGCCCGCTTCATTTAATTCTTGGGTTAAATCACCACCTTTTAAGTATAGCAGTCCGTTTGGAATGTCGTTAAATGACTTTTTGCTAAACCTCCCTTTAATCCAATCGTTAAATTTAGGAAGAGAAGTAACTGCTCTGCTGACGATGAAGTCAAAGTCGAACTTTACGTTTTCGGCTCTTTTTTGAACGCTTTCAACATTCGTTAATTCAAGAGCTTTTGCTATCTCGTTTACCACTTTTATTTTTTTTCCAATAGTGTCAATTAAATAAAAGTTCGATTTTGGGAAAAGAATAGCTAATGGAATTCCAGGAAATCCTCCACCAGTCCCAACGTCCATGATTGACGTTTCTGGTTTGAACTTAATTATTTTTGCAATTCCTAAAGAATGAAGAACGTGTCTTATATATAACTCGTCAATATCTTTTCTCGAAATAACATTTATTTGGCTATTCCATTCAGTATATAAATCACCAAGTTTTGAAAACTGAGTTTTTTGATGATCAGTTAAATTTGGGAAATATTTTAAGATAATTTCTAACGCCATTTTAAGAGAATTGAATTTCACTAAGTTTTTTATAAATCCCGTTCTGTTTCACCGCCAATTCATCGTGTGTGCCTTGCTCAGCAATAGCGCCATTGTCCATGACTACAATTGAATTTGCATTTTTAATGGTAGAAAGTCTGTGAGCAATAACAACCGAAGTTCGTCCTGTCATAAGTTTGTTTAATGCATCCTGAACGGCTACTTCTGATTCACTATCAAGCGCACTAGTAGCTTCGTCTAAAATCAATATCGCAGGATCTCTAAGGATTGCTCTTGCAATTGCAATTCGTTGACGTTGACCTCCTGATAATTGAATACCTCTATCTCCAACAACCGTTTTAAACCCATTCGGAAATGAGTCAATAAAATCGAAAGCATTGGCTTTTTTAGCAGCATCTTGTACCTCGGTATCTGAAGCATTTGGTTTACCGTATCTAATATTTTCTTCAATTGAACCTCCTAATAAAATAACTTCTTGAGGCACAAAGGCCATTTGTGATCTTAAATCGTTTACGGCGTACTCTGAAGCTTCTTTTCCATCAAACTTAATATTTCCTCCGTCTAACTTGTAAAACTGGAGCAGAAGGCTTGCTATAGTCGATTTACCGCTTCCACTTGCGCCAACAAGAGCAATTTGTTCTCCTGCCGTAATTTTCAGGCTTAGTTTGTTTAATATTTGAACTTCCTTTCTGCTTGGGTAAGCGAAGTCTAGATTATTTAATTCAATTTCTCCACGAAGTGTTTTATGATTACAAACAGGTTTTGATGTGTCAATATCTTCTGTTTCTTGTTGAATGATAGTCATTAAGCTCTCAGTTGCTCCAATTGATTTTTGAATTTTAGCAAATAAGTCTGGTAATGACCCCATTGATGTACCGATCATTACAGTAAATAAAATGAATTGAAAAAACCCTTGTCTAGGAATCTCTCCTGTTTTAATCAATTCAATTCCCTGCCAAATAATAAAAACAATTGCTCCTAACATAATCGTTAGGATAAAAGCAATAAAAACGGCACGCCACATAGCCGCTTTCATATTAAATTGTTTGACATTAGAAACAGCAAGTGAATATTTTTTTAATTCTATAAACTCGTTTGTATATGCTTTTAAACTCTTAATCCCTACTAAAGCCTCTTCAAGAATATGATTAGACTTAGCCGTCTCGTCTTGTGCTAACCCAGATATTTTTTTAATAAACCTTCCGAAAATAATAGCTGTAATAGCAGCTACAGGAAGAACCCCCAGCATGATGAGTACTAATTTGGGGCTGACTCTAAAAATAAATATAACACCAACTAATACAATCAGTAATTGTCTGAAGAATTCAGCGACAGTGGTGGTTAGTGTTTCTTGAATTTGTTCTGTATCATTTGATATTCTTGAAATAGTTTCTCCTGTTTTACTAGAGTCAAAGAAAGAAAGTGGTGATTTAATCAATACCTCAAAAGCTTTCTGCCGCATATCTTTAATCGAATTGTGCGTTACATAATGAAACGTAATAACTCTAAAAAAGCTAAATATTGCTTGAGCTGGAAGAATAATTGCTAAAATGGTAAGTACACCATAAATATTATCCATATTTCCAATTTCCCATTCTCCAGTCATTTGAGAAGCATCTGCTCCAAGAATTTGACCTAGAAGTATTGGTAACGAGATAGAAACACCACTAGATAGCAAGAGAAAAACAAACCCAATAAAGTAAACGCCTGAGTAAGGCTTGACAAAAGACAGGAAGTTCTTTGCTTGTTTGTAGGAGTTTTTGGAAAGTTTAATTTTTTCCTTTTTTCCTTTTTTTTCTTTGTTTCTTCCGAAAGCCATAGTTTACGTTAAAATATGCGCGCAAATTTACTATTTGTAGCAAGATAATTGTGTCATAGTTTTGTTTTTTTAATTTCCTTTGAAAAAGAGGTTGTATAAATAATAATTTGTGTTATCTTTGCGACCCCTTTAATGAGGGCATAAAAAATTATTGCGATGAAAAGAACATTTCAACCATCAGTTAGAAAGAGAAAAAATAAGCACGGATTCCGTTCAAGAATGGCAACTGCTAATGGAAGGAAAATATTAGCTAATAGAAGAAGAAAAGGAAGAAAGAAAGCTTCTGTATCCTCTGAGAGAACTCACAAACGTTAGAATATTTAAGTTTCTTTATTGAAACTCATTAACCTCGACTTTAAATAAGTCGGGGTTTTTTTGTTTGATTTCATGTTCAAGTGATTCTGTAAATTATTAACTGATCAATGTGTTATGGGGAAAGAAGATGAAAGTGTTAAGGTAACCAGGCGGTTAAGAAAGGCTGTTTGGAGTGCCAACGATGACTTTGGTATGGTTAAGGAAGGCGATAAAATCATGGTTTGCTTATCTGGAGGTAAGGATAGTTATGCTATGTTGGACATTTTAATTCACATGAAATCATCTCCACTTTTAGACTTTGACATTGTTGCAGTAAACTTAGATCAAAAACAACCAGGTTTTCCAGAGCATATTCTTCCTAAGTATTTGGAGGGTCTTGGAGTTGATTTCAAGATTGTTGAACAAGACACTTATTCGATAGTTACAGATAAAATTAAAGAAGGAAAGACGATGTGCAGTCTTTGTTCAAGGTTAAGAAGAGGAATACTTTACAGAGTAGCAGAAGAGTTAGGTTGTAACAAAGTTGCTTTAGGGCACCACAGAGAGGATATTATGGAAACATTGTTCCTTAACATGTTCTATGGAGGAAGAATTGAAACAATGCCGGCTAAATATATAACTGATGATGGGAAGCATACAGTTATTAGACCTTTAGCATATTGTAAAGAGGCTGATATTGTTGAATATGCAGAATTTAAAAAATTCCCTATTATACCTTGTAATCTTTGTGGTTCCCAAGATGGTTTACAAAGACAAGCGATTAAGGATCTTTTAAATGGTTGGGATAAGAAGTTCCCTGGACGTAAAGAGATTATATTTAGGTCTCTTAAGAATATATCACCTTCTCATATGCTAGATGTGAACTTATTTGATTTCGAAAAAAACGATATTAAGACAAACAAAACGCCTAGTAAAGTGGAAGATATGGTTCCGTAATGTGACCGTTTTGACTTAATTATAAACGTATGATTAAGTTCTATTTCTCTTTAGAAAGTCCGATTTTTGTACTTAATTCTCCTAATGAATCAATTGTTTTCTTCAATAGGTCGAAGTATAATGTGATAAACAATGAGAATGCCATTCCAAAGATTACCAAAATATTAACCCAGTACGTATCAAAACTAAAACCAAGTAATTTCTTAGTAGGAGCAAAGAAATGTGCTCTAAATCCTTGTGCATCTCTATAAATTGGATCTGATTTTTGAACTAACCTTCCATCAAAATCTATGATTTTGTTTAGTTCATTACTGTTTTTAACTAGGTCACTCAAACTTTCGTTTTGAAAATTGTTTCTGTTCTCAATGAATTTTAGCTTTCCATCATTTTCTGTTCTGAATTCAGCAATTTTATTGTTTTTGACTTTCGCGAAAACATTATAGAATTTATTGTAAAAACTTTTTATTTCGTTTAGCAGCTTATTTATGTTTTTAGCTGCTACTTTATCAAAGTTAGACATTGCTTCTATTTGTTTCGCTTTGTTTGAAATAGAGTTTAGGATCTCATTCCTTTTACTTTCTGGAATAGAAGAATTTAATGCATTAAACTTCAACGTGGATTGATCTTGATTGTTCAGCTCTTCAAAAAGTTTTACTAAATATGTACATTCAGCCTTAATCTCAGCTTTTAGCATGTGAATATTTTTCTTAAACTCATCCACTTTATCAGCTTTACCTGCATAGTTTAAACTCATTGTAAGACGAGTCTTAATAGCAGATAGCCAGAAATTCTTTTTGTAGTTAGCAATACTCATTGCTTTATCAAACTCATAGAAATTCTGTTCAAATTCATTTTCTTTAAACTGATTAACAGCTAAGGCTTCAAAAGCCCATCGACTCGCCATCATCTCACCACTAAATGGTACAACTGTTTGCGAGGAGAGCGAAGGGTTTAGTTTATCAAATTTGACAATAACTCCACTTAGTAGTAATTGAGGGATTAATAAAATAGGAATTAATATATATATCGTAACAACAGAGTTGAAAGCGGAGGATATATTTAAACCTAGCATATTCGCAAAGAAACTACAGGAGAATAAAACCAACCAATAGTCTAAAAACATTCCATCTATATTAAGGATAAAATTTCCAACAATGATGTAAGAGATGGTTTGTATCGCTGAAATTATAAACATAATTGCCGTCTTACTTGACAGGTAGCTAAATCGAGAAAGATTTAGGAAGGTTTCCCTTTTTAAAATCTTTCGATCACGAATAATCTCTTCAGCACTAACAGTTAGCCCCATGAAAAGTGCGACAACAACACTCATGAATAGGTATGCTGAGATGTTTTCGTTGTATCTAAAAATATATTTTGCATCAGGTCCACTCTCTGTACTATAGAATTTCACTAAATACGCTAAAATAAAAGCTAGAAATGGTCCTTCTATAAAGTTAATTAGCATGTATTGAGAGTTTGCAAGTTTAGATAGTATATCTCTTACTATAAAAACTTTAAACTGACTTATTATTCTTGGTATTTTGTACGTTCCAACAGGGATTTCTGTACTAGAGATCTCAGTATCTGGTTTGGTTATTACATTTTGATAATACTCATTCCAAGTTCTTGGCGGAATTCTTCTTTGTTCGGTTATATTTCCATATTCATCAACAACTTTAGTTTCAATAATGTTGAAGATTTGTTCTGGATTTACATTGCCACAATGAAAACATTCGCTCTCATTTGCTGTAACGTGATTAATCGCTTTCTTAAAGTAGATTACAGATTCTACAGGGTTACCATAATAAATTGGGAAACCTCCAGTGTCTAAAATCAACAAATTATCAAATATTTTAAAAATATCTGAAGAAGGTTGGTGAATAACAACAAAAACAAGTTTTCCGGTTAAAGCTAACTCCTTTAAAAGATCCATGATGTTTTCAGAATCCCTAGATGACAGTCCTGATGTTGGCTCATCAACAAATAATACTTGTGGTTCTCTAATAAGTTCTAAAGCTATGTTTAGACGTTTTCGTTGTCCGCCGCTTATTTTTTTATTGATAGGTGACCCTACTTTTAAATCCTTAATCTCGTAAAGACCAAGACTTTTAAGCATGTCTATTACTTTTTTTACAATAGTTGTTTCAGGAAACCCATCATAACATAGTTTTGTATTGTAAAATAGATTTTCGAAAACAGTTAAGTCTTCTATTAAAAGATCATCTTGTGAAATATGACCGATAACACCTTCAAGTTTATCTTTTTGATGGTGAATGTCAATTCCATTTATTTTTACAGACCCAGAGGTTGGGGTAAGTGTTCCGTTTAAAAGTGAAAGTAAAGTTGATTTACCAGCACCGGAAGCGCCCATTATTCCAATTAGATTTCCACTATTATCAACTAGGTTTAATTCATGTAAACCAATGTTTCCTGCTGGGAAATTGTACCTTAACTTACTAACTACAAAATCAATACGTTGGGTTTCTTCTTCTGTTCTGTAAAGAGAAGTTATGTCGCTAAAATATACCGGACTTAATTTCTTGCTTCGAATACTTGAACCGTATGCTAAAAAGTAAACTCTGTTGTTGTCAATTACTTGTCCATTAATATAAATCGCTTCATCGCCACAATATTTTGCGATATAGTTCCCTGATTCCTCTAGTCTTAAAATTTTAACAGCCCCGTCTAATTGTGGTTGCTCTATTACTTTAGCCTTTTCGTATTTAAAGTCGATTGCTTTGTGGATAATTAAGAAATTTTCATTATCCGGAATATGTTCATCTGAAGAAACTACAAATGCCATACTTTCTCTAAACTCCTCACCTGAAATATTAAAGGTTTCTGCTACTGTAGTTATAAATTCAATTTCTTGTTCTGAATAATCCCCCGCGAAAATGAATTCAAGTAATCTTATAAGAACTACAATTTTTTGTTTTTGCTGAAGTTCTTCATTTATTTGGGTACATATTCTGAGTACTTTTACGGAGTTAACAGAAGTTCTCTTTCTTTCTTTTCCTTCTTTTCTTTTGGATATTTTTTGATGCTTTTCAAGGAATTCTTCAAAAAGCGTTAGGTATTGGTTCACAAGTTCAGCGTTTAATTGCTGCTTTAAGAAAACTTCAACTACAGATTTACCATCGTGGTTAACACTATCAACTTTTGCTACTAGAGCAAATAATTGCATTAAGGCTTTAAGTATTCTTTCACTCATAATTAACGACCAACTAGTGTTGGTTTGTACATAACTAAAAAGGGATTGTTACGCTGGTAACAATCCCTTTGTTTCAAAAAAAATGTAATATTTATTATTGCTTAAATCCGATTAGGATTGTAGCACAACCTGATGGAGCTTCTAAAACATCTAACTTTGCGCTAATCTTAAGTGTAACAGTGTTTTCAACATTGAAATCCCAATAAGATGCGTTTTGTTGCTCCATGCTGTCGAATAAAGTATTGTTATCTAAATCTTTCACAGTAAAAATTAAGTTTCCTTGTGAAAACCCTGTACAAGCACCAACTCTATACGTAACCCCTCCGAAAAAAGTAGTTTCAAATTCAGCTTCTTGGTCACCAAATAATAAAGCTCTGTAGTTTTGACCGTCGGAAACGTAATCTACAGTAAAGTTGTTTCTATGGCAATAATTGGCAATTGTGTCACACTGAGCTTTAGCTTGGTAAATCCCTGCAACAAGTAATAATGAGAATAAAGCGATTAATTTTTTCATGATATCAACGTTTTACTATACCTCTTAAGCATTAATTATTTTTGCTCTTAAAGCAGCAATTTTTTCTACGATTTCTTTAAAAACCTCATCCGTCATTTCAACACTAGTTTTAGACTTGATTGTAGTAACTTTTTTTTCTTTGTCAACGTTTGGCTTGACGTATTCATATTTGATGTTTACTTTTTCAAATGACATACGAATATCATCTAAATCATGGTAAACTTCTTCAACACCAGGCTCAGCAATGTAGCGCTCAAGCATTTTGTCTAAAATTGTGTTAATAGTATGCTTTTGCATTCCTATCATATCAACGATGTTGTCTGTCTTCTTTTCTTTTCCTAAAGCTCCAGCGAAGTTTAAACTTTCAATCCATCCACCAACAATGACTAAGGCACCAATGTGCTTCCTGTCACTTGTTTGTAAAAAGTCATCAGCTTTTCGGTAGGAGTTAGAAATAACATATAACAAAGAATCTTTATTGTCTAAGTTTCTTTCAATAGCTTGAATCGTTACCATGTCGAAAGCATCAGAAATACCTAGTATTTCACTAAGACCTTGAGCTGATTTCATGAATCCTATTGATTCTTGTTGTTTATCATATAATGCACAATACCCTAAATCAGCACCATAAACACCAAGGTTTAGTGATTGACTGACTAAATCAACGTATTGATCAGAATTTTTAGGGTTATTGAGAAGGTCTTTGTTATAAGGAGCTCCTGACTTTTTAATAATCCCACCTAATTGAATTGGAGATGGAATACTAAACATCGCACCGTCAACTTTCGTGGCTGGTGAAATTACAACTTCTTTTGGTTCATCAATCTTTGACGTTTCAACGTTATCAGTATCTTGAGTTGGTGTGTCAGGTGTACACCCAACTAACACTAAACTTCCCATTGCTAATACGCTAATTCCTTTTAAAATACTTTTACTACTTTTCATAAACCTATGGAATAGTTCGTCCGCTAAATGACGTAAATATAGAATAATTTTATTTAATCCCTCATGATTTTTGGGTAAATATAATGGCTTTAATGAGTGTTTTTGATAAGTTATTTTAATCCGTCTTTTCTAATCTAATTAAGATTAATTACTTTTGTATGCTGTCCTCTATTTTGGACTTACATTTTCAATGCTTTTTTTATGAAAAAAATCGGGGTTTTAACATCAGGAGGAGATTCACCAGGAATGAATGCGGCAGTAAGAGCTGTTGTTCGTACGGCTAGTTTTCACGGGCTAGAAGTTGTAGGTGTGAAGAGGGGATACGATGGACTTATTGAAGCTGATTTTGTCGATTTAGATGCGCATTCGGTAGCGAATATTCTACAAAGGGGTGGTACCATACTTAAAAGTATGAGAAGCGATGGCTTTAGAACAATTGAAGGACGAAAAATGGCTTTTAAGAATTTGAAAGCTAAAGGAATTCAAGCTTTAGTAGTCATTGGCGGTGATGGAAGTTTTACTGGAGCAAGCATTTTTATTGAAGAATTTGACTTTCCAATTGTAGGTCTTCCAGGAACGATTGATAATGATTTAGTTGGAACAGACTTTACAATTGGATACGACACGGCTTTAAATACTGTAGTAGAAGCCGTTGATAAAATAAGAGATACTGCCGATTCTCATAATCGATTATTTGTAGTTGAAGTTATGGGTAAAGATGCCGGATTTATTGCTTTAAGAGCCGGGATTGGTTGTGGAGCTGAAGCGATTCTTTATCCAGAAAGTGAAGAAGATTTGTTGGGCGCTATTGTTGAGAGGATGAATAGTGGTGGAAAACGAAAGAAATTAAGTAATATAATTATTGTTGCTGAAGGAGCGAAAGAAGGTAATGCGGCTGAAGTTGCTGCAGAACTTAAGGAAAAATGCCCCGGATATGATATTCGTGTTGTTGTTTTAGGACACATTCAAAGAGGCGGGAGTCCAACTTGTATGGAGCGTGTAAGAGCGAGTCAAATGGGCTTGGAGGCTGTGCAAGGTTTAATTGAAGGCAAGCGAGGTGTTATGATTGGAATTGTAAATGATCACGTTGCGCATACGCCATTTGAAAAAGCAATAAAAAATCAAGAAAAAATAGATAGTCAGCTTTTACAAATGATCGATATACTTTCTATTTAAATTTTCATTAAGTTCGTTTAATGGTATTTGTAGATGTAATTGTTCCTGTTCCATTACCTAATTTGTTCACCTATTTTGTTGAAGAAGAGCATGTTTCTGATTTAGCAGTTGGTAAGCGGGTTGTGGTGAAGTTTGGGCGGTCGAAACATTACACAGCTATTATTCACAAAATTCATTCAACACCCCCAAAAGAATACCAAGCTAAAGGAGTCGATTTCGTATTAGATGATTACCCTATTGTAAACGAAATTCAACTTAAACTTTGGGATTGGATGGCAGACTATTATATGTGTGCTCCTGGAGATGTGATGAATGCAGCTTTGCCCTCTGGGTTCAAGTTGGTGAACGAAACTAAGGTTTTGCTCAATTCCGACGAAAATATTGATCTATCTATATTGGATGATAAGGAATATCTAATTGCAGAAGCACTTCAAATACAACCTATTTTATCTTTAGATGATATTTCAAATATTTTGGGGATTAAAAATATTCACAAAATCATAAAGAGTCTTTATGAGAAATCAGTCATCGTATTAGAAGAAGAAATAAAAGAGAAATATAAACCGAAAGTAAGAACTTTTGTAGCTTTTGACAAGGAGAATTATCCAAATAAAGAATCTTTAAATAATGCTTTTGAGGTTTTAAAATCAGCTCCTAAACAGCAAGACTTATTGTTACAGCTTATAGGCGATAAAGATGTCGATTTTGAAAGTTTTAAAATTAAAAGAACACAATTAACAAAAAAGTACAATACAACCGCTGCCGTAGTTAATGGAATGGGTAAGAAAGGTGTATTTGAAATTTTTGAGGACGGGGAGGGTCGTTTGAGTAACTATCAAGGTGAGATCAAGACTTTACCTAAACTTAGTACGGAGCAAGATATAGCATACAAGGAAATAAAGAGTGCATATGAAAAGCAGGATGTTGTGCTTTTTCATGGTATTACAGGTAGTGGGAAAACTGAAGTGTATATTCAATTAATTCAAGAAGCAATTGATGAAGGACGACAGGTTCTTTATTTATTGCCCGAAATAGCACTTACAACTCAAATTATTACTCGATTACAAAAAGTGTTTGGTGACGCTGTTGGAGTATACCATTCAAAATTTAACCTAAATGAAAGAGTGGAGATTTGGAATGAGCTTTTAAAACCAAATTCTAAATTTAAAGTAGTCTTAGGGGCTCGGTCATGTATGTTTTTACCTTTCTCTAATTTGGGATTAGTGATTGTTGATGAAGAGCACGAAAACACGTTTAAACAATTTGATCCTGCACCAAGATACCATGGTAGAGACATGGCTATTCTCCTTGCTAAAATGCACAAAGCAAAAGTGTTATTAGGAAGTGCAACACCATCTGTAGAGTCTTACTTTAACGCAAAATCTGGTAAGTACGGATTGGTAGAGCTAAATACCCGTTACGGAGGGATTCAGTTACCCGAGGTTCAGTGTGGAGATTTAAAAGAAGAAAAGAAAAAGAAAAAAATGGTTTCTCTTTTTACGGAGATTCTAAAATATAATATAGATGAAGCATTAGAACGCGGTGAACAAATTATTTTGTTTCAAAACAGACGCGGATTTGCTCCTATGCTAGAGTGTTTCACATGCGGACATATTCAGCAGTGTAAGCGTTGTGATGTAAGTTTAACCTATCATAAATACACCAATTTATTACGATGTCATTATTGTGGTTATACAGAGAAAGTAGAAGTTACGTGTACTGCATGTGGGAGTGTAGAAACGGATATGAGAGGTTTTGGTACTGAAAAGATTGAAGAAGAAGTTAAAAAAGTATTTCCTTCAGCAAAGGTTTCCAGAATGGATTTAGATACGACTAGGGGTAAACATGCTTATCAGAATTTAATTACTCAATTTGAAGATAAAGAGGTTGATATATTAGTTGGGACTCAGATGGTTACTAAAGGACTCGATTTTGATAATGTAAGTTTGGTTGGTGTACTCAACGCTGATCAAATGTTATATTACCCCGATTTTAGAGCTTTTGAAAGAGCTTACCAATTAATGGCGCAAGTATCAGGAAGAGCTGGCAGAAAAGTTAAAAGAGGTAAAGTGATTATTCAAACTCATAATCCACACCACACAACAATTCGTGATGTAATGGATAATGATTATTTGAATATGTATAACACCGAAATATTAAATAGAAGAAATTTTGGTTATCCTCCGTTTTTCAGATTAATTTCATTAACCTTTCGCTATAAAGATCGAACTGTATTAGACGCATGTTGTGATGGTTTTGCAATAAACCTAAAACGAGAAATTGGTGAAGAGCGAATTTTAGGTCCTGAGTATCCTGGAATAGCTCGGATTAATAATCTTTACAATAAGAAGATTCTTATAAAAGTAGAAAAGGAAATTTCAATTAAGAATATTAAAAAGGTTATTCAAAATTGGATGAATATATACAAAAAGGATGCGTCCTTTAAATATGTAAGAGTAATTGTAGATGTTGATCCCCAATAATTAAGCTAAAAAGAAAAACTTTTAGAGTCTCCATCAGATTGAGATATTGTAGCTGTCCCGTCACAGCCACCAGTTCCAAAATTCACTGTTTGAGTCTTTTCACCATTGGGCGCTAGTTTAGATGTTCCACTTGTAATCATATAAGGACAACCAAAATTAATTAAATGTTCCGTAGAAGAATTAAATGTGAAAGTTGTTTGTGAAAAGTCAATACCCGTAGTGTTGCAAGTGAAATTATAGGTGTCATCACCAATATTAACAGTCCCATTATTCGAATTTGGAGTAAGAGAAAAAGTTCCATACCATTTCATTGTTCCGTTTGCGTTAATAAGAGATAAACCGCCATCTGAAATTTCAGATTCGTATCCATTATCATAAACATGATTTATACTTCCAATAAGTTGCGTTCCCGCAGAGAAATATTCATCAAACTCTATCTTGAGGTTTTCGGTAATTACAGTGCCTGAATTAATTGTTACGTGTAATTTTCCTTTGCGCTCTTTTCCTAAAATTCCAGTTACACCTTCACCATAATCAATGGTTATTGTTTTTGGGTAAGTGCTGTTTAAAATATCAGGTGTTGCAAAAACTGTAATGTTACTATCCTTAGTATAGACTTCGTTAATAACAAAGTCAGGTGTAATTAATAAAACCTCTTTCAAGGCATCAAGAGTAAGCTGTTCGGCATGAGCAGCATCTTTAGCGGATTGTGTATAAATCTCTTTTTCATCATCTTTACAACTGATGAATATAGAGATAAAGGCTAAAATGAAAAGTGACTTTTTCATATATTCCGTTTTATTAGATGACGAAGAAATTAAAAATCGGTTGTGTTAACGTTTTGAATACTCCGTAAACGCATAGGAATACGTGTTTTTTTCATCAGGGTTATGTTTTTCTTCCGATGTAATAGTCCAAGTAGATTCATCAATTTTCGGAAAAAAAACATCAGCATCAAGTTCAGCGTCAACCCAAGTTATCACCAATTTATCTATTAAATTGGACTCTAAACATTGTTTGTAAATTTGACCTCCACCAATAATGTAAGCTTTATTTTTTTTATACGATTTCGCTATTCTTAAGGCATCCTCGATAGATGAACAAACATCCGTATTTTCGTAAGTAATGTCTTGACGGGTAATTACAATGTTTTCCCGATTGGGTAAAGGCCTGAATTTCTTAGGAATACTTTCATAGTTTTTACGTCCTGTAATAACAGGGAAACCAGTCGTTTGAGAACGAAAGAATTTCATGTCAGCAGGTAAGTGCCATAATAAATCATTGTCTTTACCAATTCCATTGTTTGGCTTTGCAATAGCAACTATTAAAATAACTTCCATTCTTGTTTTAACTTAAATTGCTACAGGAGCTTTAATATGCGGGTGCGGTTCGTAATCTGTTAATTCAAAATCTTCGTACTTGAAATCAAAGATGTTTTTCACATCAGGATTGATTTTCATTGTAGGTAAAGACTTAAGCTCTCTAGATAATTGAAGGTTTGCTTGTTCATAGTGATTGCTGTAAATGTGAGCGTCTCCAAAAGTGTGAACAAAATCTCCTAATTCTAAATTACAAACCTGAGCAACCATCATCGTTAATAAGGCATAAGAAGCGATGTTAAAGGGAACACCTAAAAAGATATCGGCACTTCTTTGGTATAATTGACAACTCAATTTACCATCAGCAACATAAAACTGAAAAAAAGCATGACATGGGGGTAAAGCCATATTTTCGATTTCTCCAACATTCCAGGCACTAACAATTAATCTACGTGAATCAGGAGTGTTTTTAATTTGATCAATCAATTGAGTGATTTGATCAATATGTTTACCTGATGCAGAAGGCCAACTTCTCCATTGGTAACCGTAAACAGGACCAAGGTTTCCTTCTTCGTCGGCCCATTCATCCCATATTTTCACACCGTTTTCTTTAAGGTAGCTGATGTTTGTGTCACCTTTTAAAAACCATAGTAACTCGTGGAGTATAGACCTTAGGTGACATTTCTTAGTGGTAACCAAAGGGAAACCTTCACTAAGATCGAATCTCATTTGATGACCAAAAATACTTTTAGTCCCTGTTCCCGTTCTGTCACTCTTCTCAACGCCATTGTCTAAAACGTGTTGCATCAAATCTAAATACTGCTTCATTTACTTGAGTTTTACCTTATCGTAAAAATGGGGAAAATTGAGTGATTTCGAAAGGTTTTCTTAATGAAGAAATGAACAGTTGTTAATAAAGAGTGAAATTAAATTGCCTCTTGGTGTTTTGAAGCTGGAATTTAATCAATTAAGACAGGCTATTTATTACCATCAATAGCTTCTTCAATATCTAAAGGCGTTAAATATATAGCCTGTTTAAACGCCTTATATTTTACACTAGCCTTTGAATATTCTAATACATATTTAGCCCAATCATGCAATTGCCAACCCAGTCCGATTTGAACTGTAGCAAGGTCAATTTCTTTTTCAAATTTTGCTTTTGACTTTTTATTAGAATAGGAAAACAATCGCATTAATACTTTTCGGAAGCTTCTTTGGCTATAGTTCATTAAGTGTGAAAATTCATGACCGATAAGTCCAATTTTAGCATTAAAAGGAACGTCGTTGAAAAAAATAACACTGTCTTTAACCTGATTATTTATTCTAATCACATACTTTCTTTTTGTTTTAGATCTGAAAATTAATGATGCAACCGTAGGTCTTGCGTTTAGCGTCGTTTTTATTCGAGTTGATTTAAATTTAATTCTTGTTTCCGATAATTCAGGAAAGTAGGATAGGGCGAGATAAGTAACTAATTCATATTCGGAAATAACCGTTTTATTTAGGGCTAATTGAAGCTTTAAACTATCTAAGCCTTTGCTACATTCTAAGCTGTCAAAACTTTCCGTTTGGTGAATGTGTTGACTGAAAATAAACTGATGAAAGCATAAAAGTGCAGCTAGCGTTAATATTCTCATTTTAATAGAATTGTACTTTCGATTAAAGTTATTGATTTTTATTGAAGGGCACCTTAGTCTTAAAGTGAGATCGTTATTGGCCAACCCAAAAACTGTTTTTGGGTAGTGTTTGTAACATCGGCATGCCTAGGCCAGCATTCAAAAGTGACTTGGTTTAGCCTTTTGTTCAAGCGAATTAAACCATAGTCAGCTCCATTAGAAGGTGAATCAGGATTGGCATAAGCCTGCATAGTTATTTTATTATTAAAGCCATCCTTATACCTCCCCGTCCAAGGGAGTATGTCCAGTGGATTCTCTCCAGGAAGTTCATTCTTTGGCCACCACCGTCTGCTGTAATAATTGTTAATCATTGAGGGAACAACAAACGCCCAAGGTCCTTCTTCAAATTCATTTAGCCCATGTTGAACCACCGTGGCAATGTGTTGATCACCTGCTATGTGAATGGCATTGGCTTTTTTTATTGCTTTAAGGGCTTTGTTCCTTCCGGTTTGTGGCCATCCGTTAGAATCCATATCTGCAATTAGTCTGTTTTTTTTCTCTCCATGAAGGTGAGCTACCCCGCAAAAGCCAGTTTGAGACAATACAACTTTCATTTTATTATTTTCTTTTTGATTCGCCCATTCATTTAAGAATAATAATTGACGATCGCCTAATAGTTTCAATCCTTCTAAATCAATCGATTTTGGGTCGTATTTTTCATCCGTAATATGATCTGGTCTAGGACCTGATTGAGGGATGTTTCCGTTAGGGGAAGATTTAAATTTCCGATCCTCTAAAATAGCAAAGTCAATTTCACCAAAAATGAAGTTCGTATAGTAAACTCCAATGCCTTGTTTAACGCGTGTTGAATCGTATGGGGTAGGTAGATGTGCTGTTTGGCATCTTTCTACCATTTTAATGTATTCTGCAGGATGGAAATACCCAGCATCAGTACCCGTGTTTTTGTTCGCTTTTCTTCCGCTTTCACCCCATAAATTACCTTGCCCAATATCGTGGTCATCAGGGATTGTAATACAAGGCCTGTTTCTAAATATTTCTTTGAATTGCATTCCAAATTTTAACCAAGCAGCAGTATGTTCGGTGTGATCGTATGATTGGTCACCCGCAAAGAAAATTAAGTCAGGATTTTGGTAGTTGATATTTCTAACATAATTAGCCCTATTTCCTCGGTCAGTATTACTATTGCAAGAAAGCGCTGCAATTGAAATTTCGTTTTTAGCGGTTGGGTTTTTTCTGATTAATCCTTGAAAAAAAGCGCTATCGCCATGACATATTCTATAGGGGGTGTTTATGGAGTCTATCCAGTTTTTGATGTCAAAAGTAGCAGACCAACCAATGTCGTTAATTTGTTTATTTTGAATTTCCTTCCAATTGCCCTTACTTAAAACCTCAAGGCGAACTTTTCTAGTCTCCGAAGGGTAGAGCGGGAAAAATTGAGCGGTTAATCTTAATGTCTTAAGGGATACTGTATAAATTGCCGAATGCAATTACATCACTCCTAGAGACTTTTACATCTATAATTTGATTTTCGTCTCTATTCCACCAATCATTAGTTGAGATAATATCTAAGTATGGAAAAGGAGAGCTAATAGGTGGTGTGCTGTTTTCTTTAAGAATAAGAGTTTCAGGGGAGCTGCTACAACTGCAGAATATGTACAAGAGACAAAGAATACTTAACTGCTTCATAATAGGTCTCGTAACTATAAATTCAACTTAATAAGTATAAGAAATACTTGTTAAAGTACAAGTATTTCTTTGAATAATTCAATATTTAACACACCTTTTAGAAGTGATTTATTTAAGGCTTATTGTTTGTTTAAAGTAGAATATATATCAGTAGCTAATCCAATTATAGCGTAAGCGAAGAGCATTTTAAAATCGGATTCATTTAGATAATAAGAGTAAATAAAAGAGATACACAATACTGATGGCAGTATAAACTCCAGTCTTTTCTTCAGTTTTAAAAAATACAAAAGATTAAGAAAAGACTTTCCAATTGTAAAGTAAATAGCGGAGAGTACAATTAAAATTGTTCCATTACCAAGAAACAGAATGAGGAATATCCCATAAAAAAGCGTAAGTAAAAAAGTTAAAACAGTTGCAGTTAAATAAGGTAGAAGTTTTTCCTTCATTAAAACAGTAGGATAAAAGCAGCCCTGAAATGGACTGCTTTATTTTTTAACAAGCTTGTTGTAAATTATTTCTCCTTCAGTACTCGTGTATTTTAATATGTATATACCTGTATTAATATCGCTAACATTATAACTGCTCGTATTCAAATTAGTTGATTCTTGAACAAGTTCTCCGTTTAATCCATAAACACTAATCGAACCTTTAAACGCTTCCTTAAAATGAATAGTCTTTTCAGCTGGGTTAGGGTAAAATAATTGATTTGTACTTTTTATTGAGTTAACACCAGTTGTTAAACGAAATTCCATATAATCTGAAGCAATCCAACCATTATACATGTTAAGTTCCATAGTATGTTCTCCTGCGGTTAATTCAACGTCAAAAGATAGCGTTTGCCAATCAGTGTATCCTCCGCTTCCACTGTAACTTACGGTTGCTTTAGTACTATTGTCGACTTTTAATTTGATGGCTCCTGAAGCTGTAGATCCTGTTGTAAATCTCCAATCTACAGTGTAAGTACCTTCTGTGGTAACATCAACATTAAATGCTCCCCAATCTCCATTGTTTAAACGTAAGAAATGCGCATTTTGATTGTTCCATGCATCGTTGTTCATAGAGTGTATAACACCATTTTTCTCTTTTACAATATATTCTGACTCTAATTTACCGGGTATTTTTGTTGGGTGTTTTTGTAATAAAACACCTTGGGCTCTTGATAGTGTTTCAGTTGATTTTATAAGATCATTATTGTTTACAGATACAAACACATTTTTTATTGAAAATTTATAGGGATCGATACTTCCACCACCTAAAACAATATTAACGGTAGAGTCGTTAATACGAACTAAACTATCCAGAACAACACCTTCTGGGAGTTCGTTTAAAGTCCAGTTTGAAGTGTCTAAAGTATTCTTGAATTTGTCATTTAATAAATCAACTTGTATTATAGCACCTTCTTCCTCTTGTTCATGAATATCGATAGGGTTTGATATTAGAATGTAAGGATCGTCTGTGAAAATTTTGCTCCAAGTATCAACATATCCATAAGTAGGATAACATTTTCTGTCGGAGTTAATCGACCAAGTCATCATACCCATAATATCTGGATATCCACCTTCTTTCAAAAGTGTGTAATTACCTGGTTTAGGTCCTAAACCTCTTAGGTAACTCAATGCTTTTTCAATTTCTAAATGTGGTACAGCATCTGAGCTGTGACACCCAGGAAGTCCAACTCCAATTTTCGAAGATGGGAAACCACTATAAGTACCAATGTCTCCAGTTCCTGTGAAACCCGTTATGACAGCTTCAGTCATTGCTAAAATCCAATCGGCAGAGCCTTGCTTATATATTCTTCTGTCTAAACCGTACATACTCCCACTGTTATAAAGCTGAACATTAAGCATGTCAATACTATCTTCCAATTCCTCAATTATAGGCAGATATGCTCCACCGTGAGCATTGTTAACCGCCCAATCAGATAACCCGCCCTGAACATAGTTTGTTTCGGGAGCCATTGTTAAAAGAAGTTTTTTTCCATGAGTTGAATAATGATTGGCCATGACTTCTCTTATACCATCAATCATATAATGAAGTCTGGGGTCCGAAGAGGTCTCAATTCTTATAGGATCAAAAGATAAAGATTTTCCTTCTAAATCAATATCTATACCGTCAAATCCCCATTTATCTACAATGGCATTAACAGAGGAAACAAATTTTGTTTTTTCATATAAGCTATCAAGCATTACATTATCATTTTGACCACCAATACTAATAAATACTTTTTTTCCTTCTGTTTGAAGTATCGCTATTTCACTTTTAAAGACTGAGTCGTTGTAAGATCCTGGAGGTTTGAATTCTAAGTCGTAATCTAGATTACCTTTTCCCGAAGCAAACGAAACATGAATTACATTGTATCGACTATCAATGTTTTTTAACTTTACAAAATTAGACCCATCCCAACTTTCCCAATAACCAACTATTGCCGGATTTGGTAATTGAGCAATTCCAGCAAAAGAAACTAAAAAGGTTAACATTAGAAGTAATTGATTCTTTAATGATTTTTTCTGCATCTTTCTTTTTTTAAAGGAGAGTTGAAAATACAACATTAGGAGTAAATAGGATGTACAATTAATTGAATATGGTGTACAATTAACATAACTGATTGACTATTAATTTCTTACTAGTGTGTTTTAGTCGCCGTTTAGTTAACCTGATGTCACATGTTAAAATAGTTAATGTATCTGCTTTAAACGAAGGGGTATGTTTTTTTGAAGTGAATTCTGCGGCAAAGGTTACATTAGTTCATTTGTTAAAATGATATAGGTTGATTTTGAATTATTAAATTTACACACTTATGACAGACTTACCTCATGCTGCAAATCAGATTAAATGTGTAACTAATTTTCAAGATTTAATTTCTACACCGTTTAATGGAGATGTAAATGCAATAGGCTGGAAGCGTGAATTGGTGGGTGATTTTTCAGAAATCGTTAATCAAGTAGAACTAAACGGAAATATAGCCGAACTTAATCAAGACGAGCTTCGTGCATTTAAGTTGAGCGAACAAGGGCAATTGGCTCGTGAAATTCTTTTAAAGGATTTTGAGTTATTGAAAGCACACGGTGCATCTCCCGTTTTGAATGTGATTAAGCATTATGAGAGAGATGATGCTTATCTGTTTTTTCCAACCGACGTTTATTCCTTTCATGTAGATCGTTCTGCTATCCCAACAGATACTTTTTTGTGTACTTACCAAGGCGATTCCAGTGAGATTTTACCCAATTCAGAAGCCATACAAAAAATACTGATTCCTGAAATTCGTGCTGAACTTAAAAAATTATACGGAGGGGAAGATGAGGGGTTTAATGCATTTTTAACCGAGTACTTTTTTGATTTACATTATCAAGCTAAATCTGGTGCACGACCAGTGGCTTTGGGCCAAGGTAATCTATGGAAATTGGCGGTTGACCATTCTGAAAGCTGCGCGCTTCCTTGTCTTCACCGTGCACCAAAAGAAAAAAACGATCAGGTTCGGCTGTTGATGATTTGTTAAGTTAAATACTGAGTTCACTCTAGAATAAGTCTTTCATGTCTTTCAAATTGAAAATTACTATTTGCACGGTAAAACATCAAAATTTGAAAACTTGGTTGTTAAGCTGACACGGTAAAAAAGAAGTTTTGTTTGAATAAATACTATTGGCGAGGAAGAAACTTATTCCGTTACCTGCCCATCATTGATGGGATAATTTGGTAGCTGGTTTTTTTATTATTCGGTCAATTCTATTTTTAATTTATTCCAAGTTTCAATGGATAGAATTGGTTCATACTTTATCAATTTGTTTTTGCTGTGCTCAATAATATACTCTGCTCGTTCTTTTGAGTCTGGATGATTGCTTATCCATGTCAAGTATTCTGTTTTTGCATCATCTTTCAAAGAGAGTTTGTAAAGGAAATTAGCAAATGGCTCTGGGTTTACTTTTGCTCTTATCAAATAGTCAACTGCTTTAATATCGGCTTCCTTTTCCAAACTTCTGTCAAATGCAGATGAAGAAAGCATTTTAACTGTTTCTTTTATAATTTCTGCCGCGTCATTACCTGTTGCCATCGATATTAATACAGTTAGTCCAATTTCTTTGACTAACTTTTTCATAACATGATTTAGCTCAATGTGTGCAATTTCATGACAAATAACTCCGGTCAACTCTTCTTGTATGTCTGAACTTAAAATTAAACCACTGTAAACGATTAAATGTCCGTTTGGCAATGCAAAAGCATTGATTTCATTCTTGTTAATTACATTAATTTTTATTTTTTCTCTGTCAATTTTATTTTCCCTACAAATATGAGTTACAATCGTGTCTATTGAATTTACTACATGAATATTTTTGTTTTCAGTCTTTTTAAACGTTTCCAAAAAAAGTTCACCTAATTTTTGTTCAGTTTTGTTAACTGCCTTTTGAACCTGAAAAACCTTTACCCAATCTATTTCTTTTAAGGAAATCCATGTTCCAAAAAATACAATTATTATTATTGCTCCTTGAATTATAATTTTTTTCATGAATTTTCTTTGCAAATAATGTTTGACAATGTTCCATAAAACCACCACTCAACATGAACTCCCTTCCTTGTTTGAATAGCTGTGTAAATGGTCGTTATAAATTCAGTCAAGTTGAAAATGATTGCCACTATTAGAAAAGCAATATAATTACTTGTAATAGGCTGTTCTTTAAAAATTATTGAGATAGTCCACCAAAATGCATAACTATTTATAAAAAGCATTGATAATTGAGCCAATAATGCCTGTGTGCAGTGCCAGCGAACAAAATAGGTAGATTTTCTATTGCCTAGATAAAAAATAAAAGTAGCAATCAGGTTTACTATTGGCAATGGAAGTCCAACTATAATAGCTATTAACGACATCAGGTAGCTATTAGACGCTGCTTCCGCTTCATGTTCACCTGGCTCGTAACTAAATTTTTTTATTTGTATCATAGTCCTTTTGTAATATTCCAAATCCAGTTGATAATCACGAGTAATATCAACGGAATTGCAATCTTTAGCCTTTTTAAATAATTTTCTGTTTTTAGATAAAAATTAAATAATGAATTAGTTTTTTTAATTATATCCATTATAATCCATACAGGTGCAACAAGCATAATTAGAGCAACTATGTAACCTATTGGATTAAAATTTAATGCTACAATAAAATCGCCATTCAACAACGAAATAACCGAACGAGAGGAACCACAGGAAGGGCAGGGTATATTTGTTAGGTGCTTTATTAAGCAAGCATTAACCGAATTGTTTTCAGTGAATTGTTTTTCCGAAATAAAATAAATCCAAATATACCCTACGATACATGCTGTAAATAAGATTGAATACAGCTTGTTCCTGTTAAGTGGCATTCCTACAAAAATTGTTGAATTTTTTGCATATTCTTTTCTCGTGTCGCTTTCTGAATCATGAACCAGTCAATAATTGTCCATATACCCATACCACCACATGTCAAAAGTTTACCAACTCCAAGGCCAGTGTCTCCAATCATAAACCGATCAATACCCAATCCACCTGCTAAAAGAGAAACAATTATTGTCGTAGTAGGATCTTTAAATTGAGTAGTTGATATTACTGCCCACTTAGATTCATCAAGCGCTATCAGTCTTTTTCTGATATCATTGATGTGGTGGCTTTCAAAGAATTTACCGTTTGACATGATAAACATGTCGACTTTTTGTGCATCCATTTTTTTGTTTTTTTAAATTTTACCTACTCATAAGGCTTTTCGGTTTCGCCCCGTTTTCTTGCATGGAGTCAAGTCTCCATTTTGTTGTTAATAAAACACATTCTGTTTAAAAATTGTCTAAACTTTTTATGTGAGTCTTTTATTTGGTGGGGTGACTTGTTAAGCTTGTTGTTAACGTTTAGAATAATTATTTAAGACTTTAAAAGTATGTTTCGTACCAGCTTAAATCGTCTGTTTTACAATGAATTGGTAAGTTAAAACAGAAGATTGTTAACTGCAAAGAAGTCCATAAACATTTTCAAATTACCTCTATTTTACGGACCTGTAAATGAGGTTTCGCTTTGTTTTTTATTCAAATTTTTAAAATTAAAATCAATATAATATTTAAAACGACTACATATTTCAGCCAGTGTAGTCATCCCTTAAATTAGTCCATTTGAAAATAAAATTCGAAAAAATAGGCACGAGTGCGTCAGTTTGAATTACTAATTCTAACTTAAAAATCTTGTTGAGTTTCTTATTGGAGTTTAAAATTCCATTTTTGAATAGACCGAAAATAGAGAATCTTACACAATTATGTTTGTTTTTGTTGGGCTTTACACAAAAGAAAGAAATAGAATAGCTGAAAGAATTAATATTGACTTTATTGTGTTTTTTATTAACGTCAAATTTCACAAAAGACAAATAAATGGTTGGTAACATAAATGATTTTTTAACGCTCTTTACTTTTAGTTAATATTTTAGTGTGAGATGTATTTTAATACACTTTTTTAAACACTCTTGTAGCTATTACATTTTACTAAATACCTTTTTAATTTCTTCTTTTGTATAGGGCTTTGCTAAGCAATATTTGATTTTATGTCGTTTTAATTCCTTTTCATTAATATTCCATCCACTTGCAATAATAATTTTTATCGCATCCCCAAACTTATTTTTAACAGCTGCTGCTAATTGCCATCCATTCATTCCTGGCATTCCAATATCTGTAATTATAACGTCGTATTTCTTTTTATCAAGGGAGATTAAAGCTTTCTCACCGGAAAGCTCAATATCACATTTATGACCTAAAGCTTCAATTATTTTCTTGGAACTTAAAGCAATTATTGCTTCGTCTTCAACATATAAAACACGCAGTGAATTTTTTATTGAGGCAGCTTCTTCGATAATCTTTATTTTTTCTAGTTGATTAGCCGGCAAAACTACTTCAATAGTAGTGCCTTTACCTACGCTTGTACTTTTTACTTTAACGCTACCTCCTGCTTCTTTAATAACACTATATACACCGCTCATTCCTAAACCTCGGCCTGTTTTGTATCCTTTAGTAGTGTAAAATGGTTGAAATATTTTCAGCTTGGTTTGTTGATTCATTCCAATACCGTTATCCATACAAGTTAAGAATATACCTTCTGTTTTTATACCCGTCTTAATCGCAATTTCTCCTCCTTCAGGCATAGCTTCAACACTATTCTTAATTAAGTTGTAAATAATAGAACTTAATGCTCCTTTGTTAAAAAATATATTTGGAATTTCTCCATAATCTGTGTTAATATTTATTTTCAATCCTATCTTTTCCATTTCATCTTTCCATAACGGGCGAGATTGCTTTATACTTTCGGCTGTTACTTGATTTAAATCTAAAGATTCAAATTCGGTGTTATAATTATTCTTGTCACCAAAATTCTGTATCGATTTAGTCCTGCTAGCTACATCTTTTATAAGTGCCCCAATGTTATTAATATGCTCACGGACAGTTACCGATAAATTTTTTTGTAGTTTAATGATTTCTAAATTCCCCATCATTAACTGAAGTGAATTGTTAAAGTCGTGAGCTATTGAAGATGCCATTTCACCAATTGCACTAAGTCGGTGACTTTCAATTGATACTTTTTCTGCTTGTTTAATGTCGGTAATGTCTGTGAATGATACGCCTACGGTGTTTTTTGTCATTTTCCATGCTCCAACTTGATAAGTTTTATCAAATTCAGCACCGTAATTTTCAAATGTTATGGATTCTCCTGTTTTTTCAACTTTGGCAAAAGACTTAAGCCAAGAATCCTCTATGGTATTAATAATAGATGTAATTTTTTTGTTAAGTAACTCTTCTTGTGGTTTTCCAAGAAAGATTGCAAACGGTTTATTAATTTGTCGAATATACCAATCAATAGGTTGATTATACTTGTTGTATATCAATTCTATTACTACTATCATTTCCGTCATAGAATTAAAAAGCTGCTTATATTGTTGCTCACTTTTAATTAGCTTTTTTTCTGCTTTTTTTCTTTGTGTTATGTCTTCAAAAAGCATCGCAAATTTGCCATCTGAAAATGAGAAGGCATTAACATTGTAGGATTTATCAGTATTATGATTGTAATTAATAAATTCAATAGGCTCATTATTAATCACTACATAGCCTAACTTGTCAATCCAAGATTGTTCAATATCAGGGAACACCTCTTTAACTGTTTTGCCAATAGAAGAACTAACACTAACCCCGGATTGCTTTTCAAATGCAGGATTAATCTTAATAAATCTATAGTCTTTAGGGCTTCCTTGCTCGTCAGTAATAAGTTCACACAATGTTGCACCAATATTCATTCCATCAAACATTCTTTGGAATTGATCCTCATTTATGGAGTGTTTTATTTTTTTTTGATTATTATTTGGCTGCATATGCTTTTCTTTTGCATTAATGAATCTCCTTACATTAATGCTAATGGTTGTGGTTTTTATTTTCCTGACGGATTTAGGAATGTTAAATATGCGATAAATATATTTAAAAACACGACTAATGACTTTTAAATGACTACTAAAATTATGTTGGGCGAAAATTGTGTTGTGGAAATTTTATTTTTTTAAGTGTATTATCATTATTTTAAAATATATGATTAGATCTTGTAAAACTCATTTTTTTAGATGAGTCGAAAATCAAGGAGGTTTACAAGTTTCAGGGTATCGTGAGAAGTGTTTTTTAACACAGTGATCATCCAATAAACACAACTTTCAGTTGTTTTCTTAGCTTCTTTTTTAATGGTTTTTAGATCTTCTTTATATATTTTATTTGATACTCCCGATAAAACGTTTACCTATATTCATTTTATACGGTAGTTTAAATTATGATGACATCATTTAATTGATGTTGCAAATAAGCCAATTGAAAAAGTAAATATTAATATTTAAAACACTAAAACTATTTTAAGCTTCATTTTATTCAAGTTAATTGTAACTTCTTGGTTATTAGATTTCATATCATTACTTATAACGTTCTGTATTTTAAATTTAAGGAATTAGCAACCTAGAAATAAGAGGACTATCAATTAATCCAATTTACAGCTTAACATTTAGGTTTCTAAGGTAAATTTTAAACTATAATTTGGGTGCAAACGGTCACGAATTTTAATAAATCACTTCGGCATTATATATTAACCACTCTTTTAGCGAATTTTATTTACACTTAACAGCAACGAGTCCATTAATAACTTCATCATATTCGAAGCAATGCTGTTCAATTAACACCATTTTATTATCAATAATTTTATATGATTTCTTGATATGATTTCGCCCTCCGCAACATTGATTGTTTTCTAAAATCGTTTTTGTAAAATCGTCAAATTCTAATGATACACCGGAAAATTCGCTAATAAAGTAAGTTGGAGAGTTTACGTTTCTTAAAATGTAGAGACTTGATGTATTTGATCCAGCGTAACTTGATTCAAATACTGAGAAATCAATAAGACCGTCAAAATTGAAATCACCAATACTAATGTTCGAAAGTCCCATATATTGACAGTCCAATTTTAAATATTGAATTAAATTATCAGTTCTTTTTTGATATATATTGATACCCGTTACTCTTGTTTCCTTACTAGTTGTTTTTGATAAGAATAATTTGAAATAATGGTTTTTAGTTGATGCGGATTGTAATAGTTCCCGTTGTTTAAATGATGAATTGTCATAAGAGTCAAAATCAAAAGTTTTGGTTAAAGTGATTTTAAATTGTTTATCACCTTTTGTCGCAATCCATTTTCCAATCAAAATTTCGCTGTTTGGATCATAATTGTTAAAGATTAATGTGGCAGTATTTCCCCCTGAGTTATTTTTTTCAATAAGAGTTAATTTATTTCCTTCTAATTTTCCGTTAATGATAATTGGAGTGTCAAATTTGTTGTACAGGTATATTCCTTGTACATGTCCATTTGAATAACTAAAGGTAGATAAGGAAATATTGTACTTGTCTAATTGACCGTTATATTGTCTTGTGTGCGCAAAACTTAGAAGCGTGAAAATTACAAGTATAGTTGAAAAAATCAGTCTCATATTATCTATTTGTGCTAACGATTATAACAATGGCAATGTAAGCTTCCCTTATTTTCGCTCCATTCAAAAATAGAATTTTAAATTCCCTTACGGTACTCTATATGGGTTTTATTTTTTAATGCCGTGTGGTCTTTTATTATTGTGATCGTACATCCATTTTTCTGCGATTTGATTTACTTATTTAATTGATTTAAAAACGTTTACATTTAATACATTTCTCCTGAAAACTCTTCTAAACCTTTCTATGTCTGCGTTTTGAGTAGGTGATTCAGGTTCTATAAATAACAATGTAATACTGTATTCTTCACACCATAAACTTAATTGACTACTGATGAATTATGGGTCGTTATCAACTCTGATCATTTAAGGTAAGCTTCTGCTATCTTTTAGTTTTTAAGAGTTCTGATTACTCAGTGGGTTGGTAAACTCGTATCCGTTTCTATCCATAAAATTTCTCTATTGTAGACGTCTATCACATTTAACAACCTTATTTTCCTTCCATTCCAAAAGGAATCACTCATAAAATCAATACTCCAAACTTCATTCATTACTGCTGGTTGAAATAATTCTCGTTTTAAGCGTGCCGGTAATCTCTTTTTCGACCTTCGTCAAAGGTTTAATTTCATGGCGGTGAATATTCTATATAGTTTTTTGTAATTAATAATTTCTTCCATCCGACTTATTCGGTGATAAGATTGCCAAAAACCGATGCGCACATGTTTTTGAACCAGCTCGTTTAATAAATCAATATAATGATCATCTTGCTTATGTTTCTTTTGGGATAAGAAAGTCTTATAGTGAGATCTAATAACTTACACGCCTTACGCTAACTAAATCTTATGATCTCTTATGAGATAAGTTACAGCTTCTCTTTTATCGTCAGGCGCTAAAGCTTTTTTTAATTAAATCCTTTAAGGTATGACTTTCAAGAGCCATGTCAGGAAACATTTGCTTGAGTTCTGAGTTTTCTTTCTCTAACTCCTTCATACGTTTAAGCTCTTTCAGATCCATGCCTCCATACTTGCTCTTTCAACGGTAAAAAGTCTTTTGTGATATGCCCAGTTTTCTAGAGATATCTACTACTTTAACCCCTTGTTATGCTCCTTAATAGTTGAGATAATTTGTCGTTCTGTAAATTGTGATTGCTTTATCATCGTTCCGTAGCACAAATTCCAATCGGAAACTTAGCACTAACAAAATCCACAAACTCC
>TARA_B110000091_G_scaffold41750_1_pt1 | contig 51944 bp, 52 predicted proteins | sample TARA_B110000091 | Tara Oceans TARA_B110000091 (sample SAMEA4397278) | marine metagenome | biome: Polar Biome; feature: [DCM] deep chlorophyll maximum layer (ENVO:01000326); material: water (ENVO:00002006), including particulate matter (ENVO:01000060) such as... | depth 35 m
TCGGCGTCATCGGCCAGCACGGGTGGCGCCATCACTCGACGTATGTTTTCGCGAATGGTATCCACGGTTGTTGCGACCTCATCGAGATCCGTATCTTCAAAGATTTCAGCTTCGATATCCTGATCACTCAAGGCGATGGTTTTTATTTCGATCAAAGGCTCGTCCAGATCTAAACGGTTCGTCATCTCATCCAGATCCCGGATCTCAGATAGCGTTGGCAACTCGTCTAAACTCGCCAAATTGAAATAGTCTAAGAAACTTTTGGTGGTTGCATACATCGCAGGTCGACCTGGCACGTCCCGATGGCCCACGATCCGAACCCATTCCCGCTCAAGCAGGCTGCGAATGATATTCGTTGAAACCGCAACGCCTCGAATCTCTTCAATATCGCCGCGGGTAATCGGCTGCTTGTAGGCAATCAACGCAAGGGTTTCGAGCAAGGCACGCGTGTAGCGCTGAGGTCGCTCCTCCCAGAGTCGACTGACCCATTCGCCATACTCGGCCCGGACCTGGAATCGATAGCCACTGGCGAGTTTCTTTAACTCGAAGCCTCGATCCTCACAATCGGTCTCGATGTCTTCGAGTACCGCACGGACCTCATCTCGAGTCGGCGGATCCATCTCGAACAACGACATCAAATTGTCGAGGGACAAGGGGCTTTCCGACGCCAAAATTGCGCCTTCAATAATTTGTTTTAATTTCTTTTCCAAGGTCATAAATTTTGCTCGGCATTATCAGCAACGATCGCAGCCATCCGCAGCCGAATGTGAATTGGCGCAAAGGGTTCGGTCTGAACGAGTTCGATCAAGGATTCTTTAATCAATTCCAGCATCGCGATGAAGGTGACGACAACACCGGCTCGACCTTCTTCAATGCTAAACAACTCAACGAAAGCTTGGTACTGATCTCCGCGTGCTTGGATCCGAGCCAAAATATGGGACATCCGCTCGCGGGTCGATAGCGGCTCGAGGCGAATCTGATGGCTCGCATTCTGATCGGTCCGCCGCAGGACGCCTGCAAGTGAAATCAGCAATTCCTGAAGCTCGACATCGGGCAAGGGCTTCGGCTGAGTGGACACCGGTGCGTCGGCATTGGCCACCCAAAAATCCCGGTTCGATCGGGGTAATTCATCGAGATTGAGCGCTGCCGTTTTAAACTGCTCATACTCTTGCAACCGCCGAATCAGCTCAGCCCGGGGATCATCCTCTTCAGGATCCACTTCTGACTGCCGAGGCAGCAACATGCGCGATTTAATTTCAGCCAGCATTGCGGCCATCACCAGATATTCTGCGGCCAGCTCAAACTGCAGCTCCGTCATCAAATCGATGTACTGCATGTATTGCTGGGTAATTTCCGCGACCCGGATATCTAAGATATCCAGGTTCTGTCGTTTGATTAGATACAACAATAGGTCAAGCGGCCCTTCGAAGGCCTCAAGAAAGACTTCTAGGGCATCCGGCGGAATGTAGAGATCTTCGGGTAATTGCGTATAAGGCACGCCGGCCACAAGCGCCAATTCACTTTGTTTTCTAAGGGCCGGTGGTAAATGCGTAACCTTCGACTCAAATGCCACCAAATCCGGACCGTCCATCAGAGCGACCTATAATCCAAGCCCATTGCGGCTCGAACCTCTTCGAGGGTCTCTTTGGCCTGGGCCCGCGCTTTCTCGCAACCCTCAGCAATAATACTTCGAACCAAGTCCGGGCTCTCTTCAAATTGCAGCGCCCGCTCACGCATGGGCTGCTGCTCTTGCAGAATCGCTTCAATAAGTGGCGCCTTGCAATCTAAGCAGCCAATGCCAGCCGACATACAACCTTCGGTAATCCACGCCTGGGTGGCCTGGTTCGAATAAATCTTATGTAAATCAAATACGGGACACTTCTTTGGGTCGCCTGGATCGGTCCGCTTTACCCGCGCTGGGTCTGTCGTCATCGTTCGGACTTTCTTGGTGACCGAGTCGGGATCCTCCCGCAAGGATATGGTGTTGTTGTAACTCTTAGACATTTTCTGCCCATCAAGGCCGGGCATAACGGGGTTTTCGGTGAGCAGCGCTTTGGGCTCTGGCAGGATGATTTTCCCGGAACCTTCAGCGTAACCCAATAATCGGTCCCGATCCCCCAAGGATAAATTACCCTGGCTAGCAACCAAGGATTGCGCGCGGCTGAGCGATTCCTCACTGCCTTGCTCAACATAACTGCGACGAAGCTCGCGATACAGCTTGCCATTCTTTCGACCCAATTTTTTTACTGCTTCTTCGGCGGCCTTAGCAAAGCCATCATCTCGACCGAACAGGTGATTAAATCGTCGAGCCAGTTCCCGGGTCATTTCAACATGGGGCACCTGGTCGGCGCCAACTGGCACTTGCCCGGCGCGGTATATCAGAATATCGGCGCTTTGGAGTACGGGATACCCTAAAAAGCCGTAGGTCGACAGATCGCGATCGCGCTGTTTGCTCACCTGATCTTTAAAGGTCGGAACCCGCTCAACCCAACTGAGCGGCGTGATCATCGACAACAGCAGATGCAGCTCGGCGTGCTCAGGCACTTTGGATTGAATGAACAAGGTTGTCGAACTGGGATTGACCCCCGCCGCGAGCCAATCGATCACCATTTGCCAGGTGTTTTCTTCAATCAGGCGGGTTTCTTCATAGTGACTGGTCAGGGCATGCCAATCAGCGACGAAAAAGAAACTTTCGTATTCGAGCTGTAGCTTTACCCAATTTTTCAAGACCCCATGGTAATGACCAAGATGTAAGCGGCCCGTTGGGCGCATACCAGACAATACTCTGGATTGAGATTCGTTAAGACTCAAGCAGTTACCTATTTAACCCATTGATCGCAATTTGGTGGTTTTTTGGTGATTTAAGAACGAACTAACTGGCTAACATCAAATGATACCAACGCAACCACTCGGCCCTTTGTCAGATTATAACCGGCCAGCATTGCAAAGTCTCAGCTTAGACACCAAATAGTGTCGGATCACCGCAACCACGCCGGAGGATGGCAGGCGTTGCGCCGGTAAAGTCCACAACGGTCGTGGGATCCAATCCACCGTATCCGCCGTCAACAATAATCTCAACCTCCTGCTCGAGGGACACTTTGATATCAAATGGGTCGTTCAGGGGGTATTCATCTCCAGGCATCATGAGCGTCGTACTCACCAAGGGGCCGCCAAAAGCCTCTAAAATAGCGCGGATAATCTGATGATCCGGCACTCGAAGCCCAATGGTCTTCCGCTTTGGCTGAACCAATCGTTTTGGGACCAACTTACTGGCCTCCAAGATAAACGTAAAAGGACCGGGGGTCGCCTGCTTCAAGGCCCGATAAACCGGGTTGGGAACTTGGGCGTACAAGCCCAAATCTGACAAATCGCGGCACAGCAGCGTGAACTCGTGGTCATCCTTTAACTGCCGTATTCGACGAATCCGGTCCATGCCACGCTTGTTGTCCAGGCTACACCCAATCGCATAACAGGCATCCGTTGGATAGACCACCACGCCGCCCTGTTTCAAGCAATCTGCGACCTGAACAACCAACCGATTCTGCGGATTTTCTGAATGAATATTGAAGAACTGACCCATGTCTTCAATCTGACATAAAGCGTATCGGACCACAACCTTTAACCCCTTTTGCGAGGTCGGAAAACACAATTTTCGGCAACCTTTGAGAAATGCGTTATCATCCGACCAAATCAAATTTCAGCGGTCCCATGACAAAAATTTTAGAATTTGCAACGCCCATCGTATTTTTCGCCTGCTGGGTGATGACCGACGATATTTTCTTCAGCACCAAAGCGCTGATTGCGATGGTGTGCCTTCAAGCCGGTTTTGAGTACTACCTAACCAAGAACCTTAAAACGATGACTAAGGTGCTACTCGCCAGCGTTTTAATCATGGGTGGCCTGACGATCGCCTTTCGGGATGAGACCTTTATTCTTTGGAAGCCCACCATCATTAATTGGGTTCTGGCCGTTCTCTTGGCCGGCAGTCAGTTGCTGTTTGGCAAAGCGCTCTTACGCAGCGTCCTGGGTAAACAGATCCAACTCCCGCAATCGGTATGGTTTCGATTGGGCTACGGCTGGGCCCTTGGGTTTTTCATTGCCGGCAGCTTAAACCTTGTGATTGCCTATCAGTTTAGTCTAGATTTCTGGATGAAATATAAGCTCTTTGGTGGACCTGTGTTGACCTTTGCTTACATCATTATGACCGTCACCTATTTAAACCAAATCGGTGCGCTCACCGAACCCAAAAAAGACTCCACGGAGTAAACCGCATGCTCTACATCATTATCGGAAAAGATCGATCCAATAGTTTGGCAGACCGCTTAGCGGTCAGGCCCGCGCATCTTGATCGGGTTCAGGCCTTGCTGGATGCCGGCCGGTTAATCATCGGCGGCCCCATGCCGGCCATCGATAGTGAAACCCCGGGCGAGGCTGGGTTCTTGGGCTCAGTCATTATCGCGGAGTTTGCTTCATTGGACGCCGCCAAAGCTTGGGCTGAAGCCGACCCTTATACCCTGACCGGGGTCTTCGAAACGCTTGAGGTGCACCCTTATAAACAGGTTCTGCCATGAAACCGTTGCTGGGTCTTATGTGCCTGGTCTTCAGCGCCGCAAGTGTTGCCGAAACGCTCTACATTCGCGACACCCTGTATTTACCCCTACGAGCAGAACCGATCGACGACTCGGAACTGATCCGAAAAGGCTTAAAAAGCGGCACGCCGCTCGAGAGCCTTGGCGCGTTAACCGACAACGGCTACCGGTGGGTCCGTTTTGAAGAAGACAATGGCAACCTGGTGGAAGGTTACATCCAGGATCAATATCTTGTGAATCAACCCATCGCACGCACCCAACTAGAGACCCTGACGGCGAGTCTTGAGGCCGCAACCCAAGAAGCCAACATGGCCGGCGCTGCGCTGAATGAGGCGATTGCCGTACGGAACAACGCCTTGAATGATGCCGAAACAAGCCGCGAACAACTGCGCCTTGCCAACGACGAAATCGCTCGCATTACGGCATTATCCGTTGACGCCATCAGCCTGGCCGCAGCGTTGGACGATGCGCAACAGCGCGCTCGCCAGCAAACGACGGAACTTGCCATGCTGCAAACCCAGCAAGCCACGCTCAGCCAGAAGGTTGAGCAGCGCTGGTTCCTCATCGGGGGGGGCATCGTCTTCAGCGGCGCGCTGATCGGTTTCTGGGTGAGCCGACGAATTTACCATCGCGGCTTTTCAGGGGGCTGGGGCTGATGACCCTGCTCAGCGTCAACCTCAATAAAGTCGCGTTGCTACGAAATGCCCGCGATTCAGCGATCCCAAGCGTGATCGAGGCCGCGAAAACCTGCATCGATTGCGGCGCGCTTGGCATCACCGTTCATCCAAGGCCCGACCAACGACACATTCGGATCTCGGATGTTTATGACCTCAAAACTTTTTTAACAGGTTACCCCCAGGTTGAATTCAACATTGAGGGCAATCCTTTAGAAGGCCCACAGGCCAACGGCTATCCTGGATTTATGCAATTGATCGAGGCGATTAAACCTGACCAATGCACGCTGGTGCCGGATGACCCGACACAGCTCACCAGCGATCATGGCTGGGACATCAATCAAAATCACAACATTCTGGCGCCGATTCTCGAAAAACTGCAAAAATGGTCCATTCGGTCCAGTGTTTTTCTGGATGCCGACGCGTCCCAAATACCGCTGGCCCAAAAACTGGGCATTGACCGCATCGAGCTCTACACCGGCCCCTACGCCGAACAATTCGACCCAGCACAACCCGAGCACGGCCTCGCGGATTACCAGCTAACGGCGAGCGCAGCTAGCCACGCCGGGATCGGCGTCAATGCTGGCCATGATTTGAATCTGGTAAATCTTCCGCCTTTTGTTGCCGCCATGCCCGCACTGCAGGAGGTTTCGATTGGCCACGCGTTGATTACCGACGCCCTTTGGCTGGGACTCTCCGAAACCATCAAACGGTACCTTCGTGCAGTTAATCGCCTCGACGGCCTTTAACGTACCGCCCGGAACCAGTATGATCTACGCCCTCAATTCATGTCTTAAAGGTCACTATGTTTACCAAATTACTGATCTCACTGGTTATGGCCGCGCTCACCTCTTTGGCGCTGGGCTATCTTGCTCATCAATCCCTCAGCATACCCACGACAAATGAAGCTTGGGGGCAGTTTGCCATCTTGTTTTTGGGCATCCTCACGGCGGTGCTCTTAGTCGCGCAAACGCAGCCCAGCGCCAGTCATGGTTCCGTCGAAGAAGATGACGACGATGATGATGATGACTATGACGACTTCTCTGATGAAGACTTTGAAGAAGGCGCTGTTAAGTGGTTTAACACCAAGAAAGGCTATGGCTTTATCACGCGGGACCAGGGCGACGACATTTTCGTCCATTTCCGCAACATAAAAGGCCAAGGTCGGCGCAGCCTTACCGACGGTGAACGCGTCACATATGTTGTGACCGAGGGTGACAAGGGTTTACAAGCTGACCACGTCAGCCCCATTGCTTAACCCTTAAACCATGCCCGATGTTTTCCTTCTTGGCCTACCTGAGGCGGTCGAGGCGTTAGCGCCAGATGATCCGCCTGATGAGGTCGCGCTTTGTTTAAGTGCAGGCCCGCTGCATCAAGAGGCTCGGCTTCCGCTGTACGCCTTGATGCATGGATTGCTCATCGATGACGCTAAGAGCTTCGAGTTCTTAGTGCGCGCGCTGGCCGAGGAAGGACCGTTTTTGTTGGGCGTGGATCCGCGCTTTTCCGAAAAACTTGCAAGCCTGGAAGATGATGCCATTGAAGTTTTAATGGCCCAGTGGCAAACCTGCGCCGCGATAGAAGAACTCGAACTGGATTCCGAGGACCTGCTGAAGTTTCTTTTTGAACTGGTTAACCTCTGCAAAATTCGAGATCAAGACAGCGCTTTAGAACTCTTTATCTATCACGAAGGTTAATCGTGGCCGTTTACTCTACTGATCTTGGTCGCCTCTGCCCGGACTGCCATCAGCCCAAACCTGATTGTATCTGCCGCACCCAAACACGGCCCAGCGCTGTTGATGGGCTGGTTCGGGTGCATCGAGAGATCAAGGGACGCGGCGGCAAACCCGTCTCAATTATCCGAGGCTTGACCTTGAACCCTCTGGAACTGAAGCAACTTTGCCAGCGATTAAAAAAATCTTGCGGGGTGGGCGGCAGCCTCAATGGCGCTGAGATCCTAATCCAAGGGGATCAACGAGAAAAACTTTTGACGCTCCTTGCCAGCGAGGGCATCCAAGCCATGAAGGCTGGCGGATAATGTCTCACCTGATCACCTGCCAAGACCTCAATGAACGAATCGATGCCGCATCAGACTTGGTTGTCATTGACTGCCGTTTCGACCTTTCCGAGCCGGCGTTGGGCTTGACTCAGTATCTGGAAGGTCATATCCCGAGCGCGCACTACCTGCATTTAAACGATGACCTCAGCGGCCCAATCATCATAAATCAGACCGGCCGACATCCGTTGCCGAATCCGGACCTACTCGCCAGAAAACTAGGACAAATCGGTATTCAAAGCGGCGCACGCGTGGTCGCTTATGATCACAACCATGGCGCATTTGCCGCTCGACTGTGGTGGCTGCTGCGATGGCTGGGTCACGACAATGTTCAGGTGCTTGATGGCGGCTATAATCAATGGCAGGCGCAAGCCTTACCCATCGAGGACGTTGTACCAACGTCCCAGCCCACAACCTTTATCGCGCGACCGCCATTGACCCGCACCCTGAACCCGAACATGCCGAAGGACCTATCAACCCGTTTGATCGACGTTCGCGATCCAGCCCGATTTCGGGGTGACCATGAACCCATCGATCCGGTTGCTGGCCATATCCCCGGCGCAATGAATCTCCCTTTTTTAGACAATCTAGCCGACGGGCGATTCAAAGCCCCTGCCGCGTTGGCCAAACACTTTACCCAAGCGGGTCTGGCGGCAGAGCAGTCCTTGGTTTGCTATTGCGGCTCCGGCGTCACGGCAACCCAAATGATCCTAGCCTTGCTTGAAGCGGGCTACCCAGAACCGGCGCTTTATCCCGGCTCTTGGAGCGAATGGATCCTGGATCCAGACCATATCGCAGCGCTGAATGATGCGCCCCGATAGCCCGTATTGCACGACGGTGAGCGAGATCACCTGGCAACAAGACACGCCATCATCCGTCGAGTTTGAGGACAGTTATTGGTCAGAGGGTGACCCCACCCAAGAAAAACAATGGGTCTTTCCTGGCCAACATCAATTACCGGCACGCGCCGAACAAGCCGATCTCATCGTTTTGTTAGAACTTGGGTTTGGTTTCGGCCACAACTTCTTACAAACCGTCGCGCTGTGGGAGGCGTCAACCACCACGACGCAACTACATTACATCGCGGTTGAGCGTTCACCGCCCTGCCTTGCTGCTTTGCAGCGGGTTCATGCTTTAACCGAAACCGTCGCTGCCAAACGACTCCTGGCGATTTACCCCGCCGGGATTGAGGCGTGGCATGTGGTCTGGTTTACGGACAGGATCCGGCTGACGCTCATCTTTGAAGATGCTCAGACGGCACTGCCGAAAATCGATGCAAAGGTCGATGCCTTCTATCTTGATGGTTTTAAACCCAGCCAAAACCCCGAGCTTTTTAACCGTTTTATCTTTGAGGGGATGCGCCGTTTGGCGCAACCTGGCGCATCCGTTAGCACCTACTCGGTTGCTGGGGTCGTGAAACAAGGCTTAAAGGCTGCCGGCTTCAGAATTGAAAAACGTCCGGGCTGGGGCCGCAAACGCGAGCTCTTGTTTGCCCAGGCCCCCGGCGACTGGCGAGGCCAACGGCTGAGGCGAGCCTCTGTGCAAATTATCGGCGCCGGTATCGCCGGGCAAAGCCTTGTCACGAGCCTCAATCGGTTCGGTATTGAACCCATGGTGCTTGCCGACCCAAACCAACCGGGCGCCTCAAGCCAGCCGGCCTTAAACATTTACCCACAGTTATCGCTACAGCGCGATCGGCAGTCCGAATATTCAATCGCTGGGTGTTACTTTACGCTGCATAATCAACCTGGCGTTCAGCAAAAACCGTTAACCTGGCGGAGCGCAACAAAAGCCAAAATCGAACGCATGCAGCGTCTCTGTCAGCTCTTTCCAAGTGATTATCTCGAGCAAATCGACAACGAGGTGATTTACCATCAAGCGGGCATTTGGCAGAGCCGGCCCCCAGCAGGTCTACGAGCGGCCAAGGTCTGCCAGATGACCCCCGCTGGGGGTCAAATGCGGCTTGAAGATGCCGCGGGTCAAACCCTATCACAGGCCGATATCACGTTGCTCGCCGCGGGCTCTGGCATGCTGGCCTTAACGCGTCTTAAGTTGAACACCGTTCGGGGCCAAAGCATTCAGATCCAATCCAACCGGGTCTTGCCGGAATTTTTAATCGGGGACATTAGTATCACCCACCTGGGCGGCTTGGACTTCTTGGTGGGGAGTACCTATGCGCTCGATGTAACAGACCAAGCGACGCGATCTGCAGACAGCGATCGCCTCATGGCGGACCTAGCGCAGACCCTGCAGCACAGCGACTTTACCTTAGAGTCTGCCCACGCCGGCATCCGCGCGGCCTTTGCCGACCGGATTATTGGCATCGGCCGGCTGCCCATTCAGGCGCTCAAAGTGTCTCGGCCGAGTCCGGTCGCGGCGGGAAACTCAGAACCTGCGCCTGAGTGTTATGCGCTGATGGGGCTCGGTTCCCACGGGGCCACCCATGCACCGCTTGCGGCCGAGGCCATTGCAAGTAGCCTCTGCGGCGCGCCGAGTCCGTTACCGCGGGAGCTGTCCCACCTGACCCGACTGAACCGGTTCTGAGCATCAAAGCCCTTAAGGCTTAATCCAGCAGCCGAACATTGATGACGTCATCGATTGCGCTCAAGTCGTTGAGGAGATCCTCCGAGGGCGCCCCCTCGATATCAATTAAGTTATACGCAATTTCATTCCGGCTCTTGTTAAGCATGTCGATAACATTGATATTTCTGTCCGCCAGTACCGACAAAACACGACCCAAAATCCTGGGGACATTCCGATTCGACAAAGCAATTCGACACCCTGACTGACTGCGCTCTAGGTACAGGTTGGGAAAATTAACCGAATTCTTAATGTTGCCATTGCTGAGAAAATCCATCAATTGATCGGCCGCCATAATCGCGCAGTTATCTTCTGCCTCATCAGTACTCGCCCCGAGGTGAGGTGTTGCTAGCACACCCGGCGTATTAACCAATTCGGGCACTGGGAAGTCTGAAATATACTGCGCTAAATGACCGGCCGCTAATGATGCTTTAATGGCCGCGGTATCGACGATCTCTCCACGCGCAAAATTCAGTAAGACCGCGCCAGGCTTCATTTCGGCCAGTAACGCGGCGTTAACCATCTTTGATGTTTCTGGCATGGCTGGCACATGTAAACTCACAAGGTCAGACTTGGCGAAAAGCGCTTCAATACTATCCATTTTTTGTATACGGCTCGATAACCGCCAGGCTGATTCAACAGACAATGCGGGGTCATAACCTAAAACATTCATATCCAGCTGCAACGCAATGTCAGCCACCATTGACCCGATCGCCCCTAACCCAAGCACGCCCAAAGTACGGCCTTTGAGTTCTGAGCCCTTAAACTGTTTTTTACTCGCTTCAACTTGTGTGTTTAGAGCAGCCTTATCCGCCACCTCAGACAAACCCGAAACATATTCTATGCCTTGAACAATACCGCGCCTGGACAAGAGCATGCCAGCGACCACCAACTCCTTGACCGCATTCGCATTCGCCCCGGGCGTATTGAAGACCACAATGCCGCGATCGGTATAAGCATCAACTGGAATATTATTGACCCCAGCGCCGGCGCGACCGACAGCCAGCATGCCGGGTGTCGCATGTTCGGGCGTGAGCTTAAAACTCCGGAGTAAAATGGCATCGGGCTGCTGAACGGAATCAGAGACCTTAAAAGTCTGTTGATCAAACCTAACCAGGCCTTTTTCTGAGATATTGTTCAGGGTAAGCACGTTAAACATGACAGCATCCGAAGTTTGAAAGGGCAGTATTTTACACATCCCTTACAACTTTGATCGGTTTTATTCTCAACCAAGACGTGAATCCACCTCAGCTTGCCAATTGCCGAGTTAGCAGGTCATCTTGTCGATACCTCCTGCCTTTCGAAAGCAGCTTATCGTAATTGCTGGTCCAGTAAAAACCGTTGAATCTTTCGGAAGGTCTGTAACGAAATCTGACCCTGTTCATAGGCCACGGTGATGCGCCGGATCTGCTCCAAGGAGGTCGGAGAATTGAGATAGCCCATGGCGCTGAAGGTTGCAAGCAGTAAAGTTACCGCCAACAATTGTTTAAATTTCATGGAAGTGCCTCCGTCCAAAGACTGCTAACGCAAACAATAGTAGCCCAATTCCCACTGCTAACAAACCTTCGGTTAGCGCAATCGACGACCCGCCCGCTATCGGGTTCCAGGTGCCTGCGAACGGTAAGGGGGTTGCATGCGCATAAAACCAGTCAAAAATAGGGGTTTCGGACCAAAGCGCCGTTTCAAGCACCAGCACCAGCAATGGAATCCCCATCGCCCAGACGAGGGGCTGCCCTCGTGCAAGCCCAGACACGAGCAGCACCCATAGGAAAACCGGCGCGCCCCAGATAATCTGCAACGCAAACACCCTGAGCGACTCGCCACCGACAGCCAGCCCAGCCATTAAAAACCCGTCAAAGAGCGCTGTGCCAGGCAAAAGGAACGTCATACCCAGACTCAAAACGAGGGTGACCAACAAGAACGTCAGCATCGCGGCCAGCAAATACAGACCAGGAATGACCACCAACCCCATTAGGGCTTTGCTCAGCACAACCTGGAAATCCGAGACCGGCAGCGACTTCCAAAACAAAATACTCCGGTCTTTTCGCTCTTCGTACAGCGCCGAAAGTAGGTACCCAAACGCAACCATTTGACTTAACAAGAAGTAGCTTAATACGAAGAAGGTCGCCGCGGCTTGACCTGGGCCGCCTTGATCAAAGGATAGGTCCTGGCTGTTGAACTCGAATTTGAAATTTTCTGTGCCAAAGTATTGCAAACCAAAACTCACCGACGCGATCGCCAGGACAACATTCAGGATTATCAGACCAACCGGAATCCGCCAGACCAAATTGGGGTGTTCCCAGCTTTCACGCTGGAACAAGGCAAGGAGCGTTGTGACTTGGTTCATCTTAAATCCTCTTTATAAACTGGGTCGCGAATCCGCGTCCTGTCCTGGTGGTTGCCGTTTTAAACCGCCGCGCTCGCCGTTGATCCCGCTTGGCGCGTCATCATCGCAACAAAAAGCTCGGCAACGCCGACCCGCCTGACGGCACCGAGGTCCGCCAAGGTTTCAGGGCTCGCGCCATCAAAAATCATACACGCGCCTTCGATCTGGGGTTGCTCGGACAGGGGTTTTAGCCCGCGCGCCGAAGTCACCTGAGCGGTTAAAACATCAACTGCTTTAAACCGGTTGTAGACGTCATCCATTGGCGCATCCAAGCGAATCTTGCCCTGCTCGATAAATATGAGGTGGGTCAGCAAGGACTCAATTTCCTCAACCTGATGGGTACTAATGAGGAGGGTGCGTTCTTCGCCTAAAAATTCATTCAAAATCTGTTGATAAAATTGACTGCGGTAAACGATGTCCAAACCCAGAGTCGGCTCATCTAAGATGAGCAACTGAACGTCCATGGCCAGCACCAAGGCCAGGTGTAATTGGGTCACCATGCCCTTTGACAGCGCTTTGACCCGTTGCTTTAGCGGGATATCGGTTTTTGCGAGGATTGCATGGGCTTTTTCCAGGTCAAATTGCGGGTGGATTGCCTGGGTAAACTTAAGCGCATCACTGACTTTCAGCCACCGAGGCAAGATCCCCACATCAGAAATGTATCCAACCGACGTCATCATACGGTGCCGTGCAGAACGCGGTGATGTGCCCAAAACCTCAACCGTACCCTCAAAGGATGACAGGCCCAATAGCGCTTTAAGCGTGGTTGTTTTCCCCGCACCGTTGGGCCCAATCAATCCGACCACAGCGCCCTTTGGCACCTCGAATGAGACTTGATCTAAAGCCTGATGCTCACCGAACCGTTTACTCAAACCCTGGACCGAGATGGCGTTGCTCACGATTTCTCCTTTAATAGTTCTGTTAACGATAAACCCAACAACCCGATCCGTTGATGGATACTGGGCCACTCCTCCGACAGAAATCGAGCCCGCATCTGAATTTTAAGCTGTTCGGCGGCGCCGTCGGCGACAAACATGCCCAGACCGCGACGCTTGAGTGCGATCCCATCATCAACCAACATCGAGATGGCCTTTGACACCGTAATGGGGTTCACATGTTGTTCCACCGCTAACTGCCGAACAGATGGTAAGGCGGCACCCTCGTCGATGACGCCATCCAAGATCAACTGTGCAAGATATTGGTGGATCTGTTGATAAATCGGGTCTTTCTCATTCCAGACAATCTTCATCGCTTGCGCACCGAAACGCGCCGCCAATTTCCATGGCCGCGGGGCTTTAAAGACTGAGTGGGGAAATAGGCCATCAAGGCAACATCCGCTTTAGCGATATAGTGTTATACATAAGCATAACACCTAATTGAAAACCGTCAACCCTTCGATGGCAAAAATTGATAGTTTAACCCTGGGCCTTGGGCCATCTTCGACGGCGCGCGGACTACCGACGATAATCAAGCGGTGGCGCTCGGTCGCCGAGTAGCGCTTGATACACAAAATCAGGTCCTCGGCGCTGATCAAATTCGACCGCCGCCTGATTTAGATTGTCTGGGTTGAGAAACAAAGCCTGGGCGGTCAAGGCCAGCGTTTTGGCGGCGACCATCATGCCTTGAATGCCAATACTGGTCCCACCGGCTGCGATCGCCTGCCAACTGTGGGCGGCGGTCCCCGGAACCCAAGTCGCGGTATTCAGGCCAGCAGTCGGCACGGTCCAACTGACATCACCAACATCCGTTGACCCCTTACCCTTGGTAAACTGAAAGGGCAGCACCTTTTCCTCGAGCCCTAAAACACTCGGCTGATTGATAAAACTTTGCGCCAACACTTGGGCAAAGGCCCGCTCTGAGGCCGTCATGGTGTAGCCACCGACTCGGGTCAAGCTCTGGTGCATAACGCGCGCCAAGGTTTCGTTCGGCAATATTGAATGATTGCCATGCATGGTTTCGATCTTAACTTGCGTCCCGGTACCTAGGGCCGCCGCGTGGGCGGTGTTCATCACCCGCTCCCAAATTTTTGCCAGCTCGCTGGCGTCAGGATGACGCACGTAGTAATAGACCTCGGCAAAATCCGGCACCACATTCGGCGCCTTCCCACCATGGGTAATGACATAGTGGATTCTGGTGCTGTCGGGCACATGTTCTCTCATGAGGTTGACCATGTGGTTCATTGCCTCGACCCCATCCAATGCTGACCGACCCCGTTCGGGTGCGGCGGCAGCATGTGCGGACCGGCCATGAAACCGAACCCGGGCGGATTTGTTCGCAAGCGTCGTGCCGGGGTTCGCCGCATTTCGATCCGCCCCGTGCCAATGCAGCACCGTATCGACATCGTCAAATAGACCGGCGCGCACCAGATACACTTTACCCGAGCCGCCTTCTTCGGCCGGGGTGCCGTAAAGTCGAATCGTGCCGGGTTGACCGCTCTCAGCGAGCCAACGTTTTACCGCGATCGCCGCAGCCGTTGAGCCAGCACCAAAGAGGTGATGACCACAAGCATGGCCCGCTGTTTTGCCAACAAGCACCGACCGAGTCGGCGTTGCCGCTTGACTGATCCCAGGCAACGCATCGAATTCGGCCAAAATACCGATGACCGGTTCGCCCTTGCCAAAACTGGCAACAAACGCCGTCGGGATCTTTGCAACCCCGGCCTCGATGCGAAAGCCTTCGGCGGCCAGGGTATCTTGGAGCAGCGCACTGCTGCGAGCCTCAAGGTATCCTAATTCCGCATAGTCCCAGATTTTTAATGCGATGCTTGCGTATTTCTCGCGCTCTTTTTCTAACGCCGCCGTCAATTGCAGCGCGGCATCAGCCTGAACCTGAGGGATCAAAACACTCGAAATCAGCACGCTCGCGAAACCCTGGCGCAGCTTGGCGATTTTTAGAAAACCGAAGCGCTTCAACCCGTCGACCGTTATGCGCAACAAAAGCCCCCTGCCAATTTTTATCTTCGCCATCGAAACAACCTTCTTTTGGTTTCAGGGGCCGTCATCGACGCCCCCCTTTAATGTCTATCGCGGCCTCGCCGCGTCCTCGATCGCTTGGCGAATCAAGCTTAGACTATCTGGCAACTGCGCCTTACCCAGCTGCTTGATCATATCAAACCGCGCAGCCCAAACAGAATCCACCGCCCGCGCCAAATCGCCTGAGGCCAGGTCCTGCTCTTGGCGAACCTGGGCATAACCCTTTTGCTCGAACAGCGCCGCATTTTCTAACTGATCGCCGCGACTTGCGGCACTGGGAAGCGGAATGAGTAGCTGGGGTTTTTTAAACCATAAGAACTCAAACAACGCGTTGGCACCCGCCCGGGACACGACCACATCCGAGGCCGCGACCACATCGCCATAAGCATCGTCCAAGTATTCAAACTGTAAATAATAGTCCTCAGCCAAAAGCGTCGGTTCAACGCCACCGCGACCCACGACATGAACCACCTGAAATCGCTCGGTGAGTCGGGCTAGGTCCTGGCGCACCAACCGGTTCACAGCCTGAGCCCCTAAACTGCCGCCCACCACCAATAAAATAGGCTGGGCATCACCAAACGTTTTAAAACCCTGGAGCCATTGCCGACCTCGCACACCATCAGCCTCAAGCACGCCGCGCCGGAACGGCGTGCCGGTTACGCGAGACGAGCGCTTCGAGAAATGAGCGGCTGTTTCTTCAAAATTAAGACAGACAACTCGACAAAATGGCGCGCTCAGGCGATTGGCCAAACCGGGGGTTAAATCCGACTCATGAATCACCACGGGAATTCGAAGTATCCCGGCCGCGATAACGACCGGCACGGCAACAAATCCGCCTTTGGAAAACAGCACATCGGGTCGTCGCCACAGCAAGATCCAGACAGCCTGAAAAAAACCAAACAGAATCTTTAGCGGATCAATAAAATTCTGCCACGAGAAGTAGCGCCGCAGTTTTCCGGAGGCAATACCGTAAAAATTGAGGTTGTGTTGTTCAACCAACGTGGACTCAATGCCAGATTTGGAGCCGATGTAAAAACACTCAACCCCGTCGCGTTGAAATGCTTCAATGAGGGCGAGATTCGGCGTGACGTGCCCGGCTGTACCACCGCCAGTGAAGACGATTTTCATCATTAAATTCCGAGCACCCGTTTTAAAAAGGGGATGGTCATTCGGCGCTGGGCCTTTAAACTTTCTTCGGCGAGTCGATTGAGCACCCGAATGAGTGCGCCGATTTCACGGGGCGCTCGATCTAACAAAAACGCAAGCACCTCATCCGGCAAATGAAATCCAGTTTCCTCTGCCAGCCGCAACAGCACTTGAGCTTTTTCAGCATCGTTTAACTGCCCCGTTTGCAGCCAATGCATCGCGCGACTCCTTGAGGCAAGGTCTGCCAAACAAAAGCTGAGATCCGGTAGCGGGCAGGTCGATGCCAGCACCAGCCAACCTTCGCCAGCATGCGAAATCGCATTCACCAGATCAAATAACGCAAGCTCCCAGTCTCGGTCTCCGAGAACATAATCGAGCCCATCTAACGCCACCAAATCAAACTCGGCGAGATTCGACAGCACATCGGGCCCTAAATCCTGATTCGATAACGACAAATAAAATGCGCGACCTTGCTGCTGTTCTGATCGCTGGCAAAGCCCCTGAAGCAAATGCGACTTGCCCGACTCTTGCGGCCCACTAATCCAAACAGGCTCGGTTGAGAGCGCGAGCGCGCGCGCGCCGAGATCACCAACAAAGCGCTCGAGGGTATAGGCGCGTTTGAGCGGGAACGCAAAGGTCAGCTGTTCGCTCAAAGCGTTGGCTCATCTGCCCGAGACGCAGGCTCATCGGCATCAACATCGCCGGGCGTGGTGACCACAACCGGATCCGACGCGAGGGAATCGTCCTGCGGGGCCTGGCAAACTGCCGCCTCACGATCGCCAAGGTAGAACGCACTGGCCAAGTAACGCCCCATCCAATATCGCACCAACACCATGAGCACCGCGGCCACAGGCAACGCAAGGAGCACCCCGATAAAGCCAAACAGTTGGCCACCGGCGAGCACGGCAAAAATGACGGCAACCGGATGCAAGCCAATGCGGTCGCCGACCAACCAAGGGGTCAGCAAGCTGCCCTCTAAGATTTGCCCTAGGACAAACACCGTGAGTACATACACGGGATGGACCCAATCCTGGAATTGATACGCCGCTGCGATGGCCGCCAGCAACAGTCCCAAGATAAACCCAAGATACGGCACGATACTCGCAAGACCTGCGACCAAACCGATGATCAACGCCATATCCAGCCCGACCAGCCCGAGGCCAACCGCGTAGAAGATGCCGAGTAAAATCATGACCAGCAATTGGCCACGAATAAACGCGGCAAGCATTTCATCCCCGGCCGCTGTCAGCTGACGAATGACGCTAATTTGCGGTCGCGGAATCAATTGATCCAGCCGCGCGACCAATTGGTCCCAATCCCGCATCAGATAAAACGCCACAACCGGGGTCAACGCAATCGTCATCAGACTGCCGAATATCGCAAGGCCAGACTGCGTTAACTGACTCAAAAGGTACCCCATGACATCGCTGGACTGCTGCCACTCACCAAGAAAGTTTTGGGCCAAACCTTTTAGGTCCAGCGCATGCAAGTTGACACCCGTCCAATCCGAAACGAGCGGCGCCAGCGCCGATTGCAGCCACACGAAACTTGCGGGCAAGCCTTGAAGCAACCGACTCAACTCAAGCGCGAGCAACGGTAAAAAAAGCATTAGGGCGGTCAATAACACCACGGCAATTAGTGCGAACACGAGGGTTGCGCTCAACGCCCGACCCAGGCCCCAAGACTCGACGCGGTCAACCCACGGGTCCCCTAGGTAGGCGAGAAACGCGCCCAAAAAAAACGGCGTTAAAATTGGCCCCAGTAAGCTGACCGATATCGCAACCAGGGCGACAAGACTCAGACCGACAACACTATTGATCAATACTTTCATGCTTTCAAAACCTTCCCTTTGGCGCACTGTGAACCCGTACTCGCCCGATCTCTAAGGAACCCAGCGATACCACAAGGTCGCTGATGGCTCATCCAAGCGCAGCAGTGACAATTTGCGATCCAGCGCAATCACATCAATGATTTGTTGGACCTCGCCTTCGCTGCGTAGCTTAAACTCAACCATATCCGATAGCACCCGAACCGGCTGCACACTCATAATTTGAGTTAAGCCTTCTAGATATCGGCTCACCTCAGCGTAATCCTTGATCTGTGTAATGCCCTCGACGGTCAAACGCACTTCCGACCGGGTCGAGTTAACGGCATACTGCTCGCTCAGCACGGTTGCCATGACCTCAATAAGAGCCTCCGCCAACACCGACTGACTCTCGCCGTAAACCGTGCCGCTGCGCCATTGACCCCGTTCCCCCAAAGACCAATCGCCGCGCCACTGATTAGAAAATTCGGCCTCAGCCCTGAAAACCAAGATTTTATCCGGCGAATACCGTTGGGACGCAGACTCAATTCGGCCCAGGAAGCGACCCCAAATCTCAGAGGATGAAATGTCTCGACTGTCCTCCAAATCCCATAAAGGCAAGAGCAGCGGCACACCACGAGCTTGCGCCACCCGATTCAAGGTTTTCGAAAACAACGACGGGTTCGCCTCGCCCAGAACCTGGCGGCCGGCCGCATCATCGATGGCCATCCAACTGAGAACCGTGGGTCGATTGCTACCCCAAACAGGCAGATCGGCCTCGCGCAAGATTTTTGCAATCAGGCTCGGCGCGAACCGAATCCGCATGACCTGACGCTGCAGACCAGCGCCTGCTCGTTCGAGCGCCGCTTGGTCTGAGAGCGGTTGGCCTTCGGCCGCCGTTGAACCGGCTGATTCCGCGAGGCGGGCATAACTGAATTCTGAATAATATTGTTCTGGCGTCTGCAGCGCTTCGAGAATAACGGGATTTTGAAGTATCTCAGAGCGTCCAGACACCCGAATCAGCACCTGCTGGAGTCCCTCGGCGGCATCTTTTCGGCGTTGCGCGTCGCTTTGTGAAACCGACACCACTTCTGCCAAATACAGGTTTTCCAAGGTGACCGCAGAGAGCTTCTGGGCGACGCCCAATAACAAAACGAGTAAAGTGAGGGAACTTTTTCTTAAAAACACCCTTCTTACTGGTATGGATATCTTGAACATAGAAAGAACACAACTTTTCGGTGATGGCCTATGTTACACATTAAACAAGTGATTGCTGAAGTAACAGATCCTTGCAAAAAGCCTCTTACGCCGGGCGCGCTGCCAGCAGGCGAGGCGCCCGCGCCGCGCCGCGCCTTATGCGTCGCCCTGATCGCGCCGGCATTGATGGCCCTGATAGTCTTTACCACCCTCATGGTGCCGGTAAGGAGCCTTGCGAGCGAGCAAACCCGCCACCAAACCCCGCAACCGTTTAAGGTGATCTATCAGGCAGATTACAGAGGGCTCCCGATCAGCGCGACCGGTATTCGCGAGCTGACCTGGCAGGACCCTGAAGGCGGTGAGGCGCCGCTTTACACCCTCACATCCTCGGCCCTGAGTATTTTTGCGAAATTTACCGAACAATCCGATTTCGTCATGATTGGCGATACCGCCCGACCACGGTTTTACCGGTATGATCGAACGGGCTTGGGTCGTAATAAGAGTATTCGCCTGGATTTTGATTGGGACCAAAAGCAGGTTACGGACCTCGACTCAGGCGCCCATTGGCCGTTGGCTGAGACGCAAATATCCGATCGATTGCTGTACCAGTTTCAATTGCAAACCGATCTTCTCAACAAAGGCCAGGACCTGGCCCTCGGCACCCAACTCAGCTATCGGATTCAAGATCAAAATACCGTCAAAGATTATGTGTTTTTGGTTCAGTCAAGGGTCACCCTCACAACGCCGTTAGGCCCAGTGGATACCTATGAAATCGTTCGATCAAACGATCAACAAAAACGCTCAACCACGCTTTGGTTGGCCCCGGCCTTCGAGTACATGCTAATCCGCTTCGAACAAGCCTCAAGCGACGGTGAAAGCTTTTCACTCGCCATTGAAAAAGCCTACCTCAATGAGACCCCCATTACTGATTTTGGCGCCGGGGCGCCGAATTCATGAACCGAGATGGCTCACGGTAAAACACAGCGCCCGGTACCCGATCAAACCCTAGGGTAAGTCTGGGTCCGGGTCACGGCCGACTCTGGGCGCCGCATTGGGTCTTGGGCTAGGTCTTTAGACCAATGCTTAGGCTAAGTCTTGGGCAGGGTCACGCCGGTCTGACCCTGATATTTTCCGCCCCGATCGCGATAACTGGTTTGACAAACCTCATCACTTTCAAAAAACAGCATTTGCGCCACGCCTTCGTTCGCGTAGATTTTGGCCGGCAAGGTGGTGGTATTCGAAAATTCCAAGGTCACATGACCTTCCCATTCTGGCTCGAGCGGCGTCACGTTCACGATAATGCCGCAACGCGCATAGGTCGATTTCCCAAGGCAAATGGTGAGAACACTTCTGGGGATTTTGAAATACTCGACGGTTCGCGCCAACGCAAACGAATTGGGTGGAATCACGCAGACATCACTTTTAATGTCGACAAAGCTGCGTTCATCAAAGGCTTTGGGGTCAACCGTTGCCGAATGAATATTGGTAAAGACCTTAAAGTCATCGGCGCAACGGACGTCATAGCCATAGCTCGAGGTGCCCCAGGAAATAACCCTTTCCCCCTTATCCTCACGTACCTGGCCGGGCTCGAACGGCGAAATCATATCCTGCTCTGCCGCCATTCTTTGAATCCAACGATCTGATTTTATCGCCATTATTTTGCTCCTAATCCCTTTGCATCATTGCGTTTGCCACACGGTTATCTTGAATTGACCGGTCAAGCACCCGTCATTTAATCATCCACAATCGAAATCATCGGCGCCGTCGGCGCCGCGTTACTGGCGAGCAGCAACCGCACATCGGCTGCCAGCGCCTTAAAGATGCTGCCCGCCACACTGTCTTCCTGATTAGCAATCGGTCTACCCGCATCCGACGTCTGGCGGGTTTGAAGGCTCAGCGGCAACCGGGCTAAGACCGGAACCCCGAACTCCTCAGCAATGCGATCGCCACCGCCCTCGCCAAAGATTGCGCTGTTTTCACCACAGTGCGGACACACAAAGGTGCTCATATTTTCGACAACACCATAAACTGGGACGGCAACTTTTCGAAACATCTCAATGCCCTTCCGAGCATCCAGTAACGCGATATCTTGGGGCGTGGTCACAATTAACGCGCCGTCAACCGGCACCCTTTGAGCCAGGGTCAATTGAATATCGCCCGTGCCGGGCGGCATGTCGATGACCAAAACATCAAGGTCTGGCCATTGGGTCTGCATCAACATCTGCTGCAAAGCGCCGCTCGCCATAGGCCCACGCCAAATGGCTGGGGTTTTACTCGAGGCTAAAAAGCTCATCGACATACAATGCACGCCATGGGCTAATATCGGCACCAATTGTTGATCAACCACCTCGGGTTTGGTCCCGCTGGCTAAGCCAAACAGCGTACCCTGACTCGGCCCATAAATGTCTGCATCTAACAAGCCGACGCGCAGACCAGATGCTTTGAGCGCAACCGCCAAATTGGTCGCGATGGTTGACTTGCCGACGCCACCCTTACCCGAGGCCACGGCAATAATCTGGGCCACACCTGCAATCGCCAGGGGCTCAACCTTTGTTTGTTCTGACACGGGATCTTCCTCATCGCTGGTAAAGCGCTATTGTACCCAGCACGGCAGCGAAAATCAGGTCAGCGCATTGACGCCTATTTTGACCCTTGTTCAGCCCGAAGAGCCCTAGCGTCACCCACCGAGATCCCCTAAACTTGCGCCTTCACTTTCGGAGACTAGCCATGACAGACCGTCGACGAATCCTAGTAACCAGCGCCTTACCCTATGCCAACGGCGCCATTCATCTGGGACACATGCTAGAACACGTTCAAACGGACATCTTCGTTCGTTTTCAGCGACTGCAAGGACATGAATGCATCTATGTCTGCGCCGATGATGTCCATGGCACGGCGGTCATGTTGAATGCCGAGGCGGCAGGACTGACGCCGCTGGCCTATGCCGCGTCAATCACCGAAGAACACATTCAAGATTTCAAACGCTTTCAGATCAGTCACGATTGCTATGACACGACCCACTCAGAGGACAACGAGCAGTTGTCTGGGGAGATCTATTCGCGCCTATTGGCCTCCGGGAATATCGAAAAAGCCAACGTAGAACAATTGTTCGACACCGAAACCGGCTTATTTCTGGCAGACCGCTTTGTTGTGGGCGGCTGCCCTTCGTGCAAAACGCCCGGGCAGTATGGTGATAATTGTGATGCCTGCGGCGCGACCTATGCGGCAACCGACCTGATTGAGCCGACCTCAAAGTTGTCCGGCTCTCAGCCAGAACTGCGAACCTCTGAACACATTTTCTTTGCGCTTTCCAAACATACCGAATTCTTAAAAGCATGGACCCAAAGCGGCGCTTTGCACCCTGCGGTGACCAATAAACTGTCTGAATGGCTCGATACGGGCCTTAAAAACTGGGATATCTCCCGAGACGCGCCCTATTTTGGCTTTGAGATTCCAGGCGAACCCGGGAAATACTTTTATGTCTGGCTGGATGCGCCCATCGGCTATATTTCGAGTTTTAAACGCTACTGCGCCAGCCACGACCTTGATTATGAGGACTACTGGCGAGTCGACTCCGATTGTGAAGTGCATCATTTTATTGGCAAAGATATCGTCAACTTTCATGCCCTGTTTTGGCCCGCCCTGTTGTCAGCCGCTAATTTCAGAACCCCCACCAAGGTCAATGTTCATGGTTTTTTGACCATCAATGGCGAGAAGATGTCGAAATCCAAAGGCACCTTTATCAACGCCAAAACCTATCTCGATCAATTATCGCCGGAATATCTGCGGTATTACTTTGCGGCCAAATTGAATCCAAGCGTTGCAGACCTTGACCTCAATCTTGAAGACTTTGTACAGAAGGTGAATGCAGACCTCGTCGGTAAAGTCGCCAACATTGCGAGTCGCTGCGCCGGCTTTATCAACAAACAGTTTGCTGGGACCATCAATGCGTCTACCGGCACTCCGCTGCTGGGTCAGTTTCAGGCCGCGGCCACTGAGATCGCAGATCTGTATGAAGCGCGAGAATTCAGTAAAGCCATGCGCGTGATCATGGGCCTGGCCGATTCAGCCAATCAATTCATCGCTGAAGAGCAACCTTGGCAACTGATCAAAGACCCAGCGACTCGGGACCGCGCTGAAGCGGTCTGCGCCGATGGCCTGAATCTATTCCGGTTGCTGGTGTTATATTTAAAACCCGTGTTACCCGGTCTTGCCGAACGTGCGGAATCATTTTTAGCGATTGAACCGCTGACTTGGCCAGATCACAATACGCACTTGCAGGCTCATACCATTGCGGCCTTTAAACCGCTCATTCAACGCATCGAGATCGCTCAAGTGCAGGCCATGATCGACCTTGAACAGGCGGTCGGGCAACCCGCTGAGACGACCCAAGCCGCGGCCCCGGCCTCGCTCCCCACCGATGACAGCATCGATATTGCCGCGTTTGCGCAAGTCGATCTTCGGGTTGCGCGGATTATTGCAGCGGAAGCCGTTGAGGGCGCCGACAAACTTCTTGCGATCACTCTCGATGTCGGCGATCACCAACGAACGGTATTTTCTGGGATTAAATCGGCCTATCAGCCGGAAGATTTGATCGGAAAACTGACCGTTTTAGTGGCCAACCTTGCGCCAAGAAAAATGAAATTTGGTATTTCCGAGGGCATGATTCTCGCAGCCGGCCCCGGCGGCGGCGACATTTTCCTCATTAGCCCAGATTCCGGCGCGACACCAGGTATGAAGGTGAGCTGAGCAGACGATGGTCACCGAGGCCCTATTGGTACTCTTTGCTGCGATCTTCGTGAACAACTTTGTTGTGGTTCAATTTCTAGGCCTTTGCCCATTTTTAGGCGCAAGCCAGCGGCTATCAAGTGCTGCCGGTTTGGCCAGCGCAACCATTTTCGTTCTGACCCTGAGTGCTGGCGCCGCTTATTTGCTCGAGCATTATGTGCTGCAGCCCTTTGGGCTGACCGGTCTTCGAATTTTAACCTTTATTCTCATCATCGCCGCCTTGGTCCAATTCATGGAGATCGTGATCCGGTCTACCCAGCCGGTGCTCCATCAGTTTTTAGGGGTTTATATTCCCCTCATCACCACCAACTGCATGGTGTTGGGCGTTGCCTTGATTAACGCAAGGACCAGCGAGTCGTTCTTTGAAGCACTGCTCTTGGGCCTAGGCGCGGGCCTGGGATTTGGCCTTTTGCTGCTCATGTTCGCGGCCCTGCGAGAGCACCAATCCGGTTTAAAGGTCCCTCGACCCTTTCAGGGCGCCGCCATTAACCTGATCACCGCGGGCCTCATTGCCCTTGGGTTTTCGGGTTTAACCGCGATGAGTTTCTCATGATCCTCGGTTATCTATTGGTTCTTCTGGGTTGCGCCGTCATCACCTTCGGGGTCGTGTACTTTGGCCAACGGGCCTTTCCACAAGCGCCCAACGTGGTTGAAGACTTGATCTATCGAACCCTGCCCCAAACCCAATGCGCCCAATGCGGCTATCCAGGCTGCCGGCCCTATGCTGCGGCAGTGGCCAAGGGCGAGGCCATTAATCGCTGTCCACCGGGGGGTGAGCCGCTCATCCAAGCCCTCTCCGACCTTTTAAACCGCCCTATTAGCCCACTGGCCAGCGACCTGAAAGTCGTCACAGCACCATTAATTGCTCGGATTCGGGAAGCAGACTGCATCGGCTGTACGCTCTGCATCAAGGCCTGCCCGGTTGATGCCATCATCGGGAGTCAAAACCTGATGCACACGGTGATCGAGGCTGAGTGCACGGGTTGCGAGCTGTGCATAGCGCCCTGCCCGGTTGATTGTATCGACCTCATCGAAGTCCCGAGCGCAAGCGCCTATGCCACACGCCCAGAATCAAAGGAGGCGTGCATCTTCTGCGGCGACTGTGTTGCGGCCTGTCCAAAAGCTCTGGCACCACAACATTTATTCCTCGCCTTTGACCAAGGCGAACGCAGCGCGCAATTGGGTCTATCTGACTGTATCGAATGCACCCTCTGTGACCAGGTCTGTCCCAGCGAACTGCCGCTCACAGAAACCTTTAAACGCATGAAAGCCAACCAGCAACGCCTTCAGCAAACCACGGCGGTCGCTGAGGCCACCGAGCAACGTTTTTTAAAGCGAGAATCCCGAATTCAGGCGTTGGCAGCAACCGTGGTTGTGCGGCCAAAACCGAAGGACGCCTTGGCGCTGATCGCGCAACTCAAGGGTGGGGCGGAATCATGACCAGCAATGCGATCATGATCAAAACGTCTATGGCCCTCATCCCAGGCTTTCTGGCAAGCCTTTGGGTTTTTGGCCTAGGGATCTTGCTGAACGTGGTCGCCGCGCTCTTGGCGGCGGTCGTTTTAGAGGGGGCTTATCAAAAAATCCGGGGCCTACCGCATTCCAATGCGGGTCTCAGTAGTGGCCTGCTAACAGCGCTGCTGCTCGCGCTTTGCCTGCCGCCGATGTTACCGATTACGCACGTTGGGTTCGGCGTCGGCTTTGCCCTGATTTTTGGCAAGTTTGTCTATGGCGGCTTAGGCCAAAACCTCTTTAACCCGGCTATGGTGGGCTATGGTGGCCTGATCTTATCGTCACCCCTGCTGATGACTCAATGGCTGCCTGAATCAGGTGTCACCCTTGCAAGCTTTGACCTCCTCAGGATCAAACTGGGTCTACAAAGTCTAGACGGTTACACCGGCGCCACCGCCCTCGATCTTTTAAGAAATCGGCAAGGAATGACCTTGAGCGAATATTGGCAGCTTGCCGAACCCGTTTTCAATGATCAAATTTTGATCAGCCTGGGTTACTTGCTCGGCGGCGCCTACCTCATTCAAACCCGCATTATTTCGTTCAAACTGCCTTTGGCGATGTTGCTCGGGTTACTGGTGCCGAGCCTCTTTCTCTACGACGCTGGCAGCTCGAGTAGTCTTGGTTCACCGTGGCTGCATGCCTTGGCGGGCGCCACCATGATCGGTGCTTTTTTTATCATCACCGACCCGGTCAGCTCGCCGAACACATCACAAGGGCTTTGGATTTACGGCATTCTGGTGGGCGGGCTCACATTTCTCATCCGAGGTTATGGCGCCTATCCAGACGGTATGGCCTTTGCCGTACTGCTCAGCAATGCCGCAGCACCCCTGATCGACCGCTTGGTTCAACTCGGCCAAGCGCGAGGGCGCGCCCCATGAAACCTGCCTTCTTGATCCTCATGCTCGCCGCTGCGGTCGCCGCCACCATCATCGGCGGTTTGGCTGATGCGACCGACGCGCAGATTCAGCGCAATCAAGCGGACTATGATTTAAAGATTTTGCAACGCGTCATCAAAGACCCCGCGCTCACCCTGATCAAGACTGATCCCGACAGCGAGCACTTTGAACTGTGGTCGGCAACGCGCCGGCAAGGCTTTTTGCTAGCCATTCAGACCGCCCTTGGCTACAACGGCACCATCCGCGCCTGGCTCGCGGTTGACGAAACTGGCTCGATCACCGCGGTGTCGACTCGCAGCCATCAAGAAACCCCCGGTATTGGCGATATCATCAACAGCGATGCATCGTGGCTTGACCAACTGGACCATCGAAACCTGCTGCACCACCGGTTTCGCCTAAAACGCGATGGCGGCGACTTTGATCACGTCACGGGTGCAACCATCACCAGCCGCGCTTATATCGAGATGGTGGATCAGGGTCTTAAAGATCATGCGCATCGATTTATTGCCGGGGATCCTGATGAACGACGTTAACAACCTCGCCATCGATGGTGTCTGGCGCAACAATCCAGCGCTCGTCCAACTCTTGGGCCTCTGCCCCCTCCTCGCGGTCAGCCAAACGCTGGTGACGAGCCTCACGCTGGGACTCATTACACTCGCGGTGTTAGTTGGGTCCAATACGCTGATCAGTCTCTTAAAGCGCACCATGGTGGAAGACATTCGGCTGCCACTGCAAATTCTGGTGATTGCCACCATGGTGTCGGCGGCAGACCTCTTGATGCAAACTTATTTTTTCGAACTCTATCAGCGGATCGGCCTGTTTATTGCGCTGATCGTCACCAATTGCACGATTCTTGGGCGGGCCGAACTTTTTGCGCGCAGGAACCCCATCTGGGCTTCGATGAATGATGGTTTCTGGATGGGGCTGGGGTTTCTGTGGGCCATTACCTTACTCGGCGGGCTGCGGGAAATAATGGGCCGAGGCACCTTATTTGACGGCATGGAACAATTACTGGGACCCGCGGGCATCGCCTGGCGGATTGAAGTTCATCAAAGCCCAATTTTAATTATGATGCTAGCGCCCGGGGCCTTCTTGGCACTGGGATGTTTGATTGCCCTGAAGAATTGTGTGGACGAATACTATGAATCGAGAAAAACGGATCGCCTTTTTGAGCACCCTGCGCCAAGAGAATCCAACCCCAACCACTGAACTGCAGTATGACAGTACTTTTCAACTGCTGATCGCGGTCATCTTATCCGCGCAATCGACCGATGTTGGGGTGAATAAAGCCACCCGAAAACTGTTCCCAGTGGCCGGCACGCCGGCGTTGATTGCCGCCTTGGACGTTGACGGCTTGAAACCCTACATTAAGACGATCGGATTGTTTAACAGCAAAGCCGAAAACATCATCAAAACCTGTAACAGATTGCTCGCCGAGCATGCGGGGGAAGTCCCCACCACGCGCGAGGCGCTCGAAGCCCTTCCAGGGGTCGGTCGTAAGACGGCGAACGTGGTTTTAAATACGGCGTTTGGTGAACCCACCATGGCGGTCGACACCCATATTTTTCGAGTATCGAACCGAACTCGATTTGCACCCGGCAAGAATGTCCTGCAAGTCGAAAAGAAGCTCATCAAAGTCATTCCGGATGAGTTTATCCGAGATGCACACCACTGGTTGATTTTGCATGGCCGCTATACCTGCACCGCGCGAAGCCCCAAGTGCGCCGCGTGCACGGTGTTCGACCTATGCGAATACCCGCAACGAGAGAAACAAGCGCAGCTTGCCAAGGGTTAACCCTGGTTTGTTAGCAAGCGGGCGGCGTCAGTAAGACTACAACCACTGGGCCCACTCGTTGCCCCGTAAGACGCCATCAGCGGCGTTACGGTTGTCTTGATTGCCGCAAACTCGCCATTTTGAGTCGCAGCGCATTGAGCTTGATAAAGCCGGCGGCATCTTTCTGATCATACGCGCCGGCATCGTCCTCAAAGGTCACAATATTGCCGTCATAAAGACTGTCGTGTTCGGACCAACGGCCCACCACGGTAACATTGCCTTTGTACAGTTTTAGCCGAACGGTACCGTTGACATGACGCTGAGAGTCGTCGATTAAAGCCTGCAGCGCCAATCGTTCTGGGCTCCACCAATAACCGTTATAAATCAACGATGCATATCGAGGCATCAGCTCATCTTTCAAGTGCCCTAATTCGCGATCAAGGGTAATCGACTCCATCGCCCGATGGGCTTTCAGCAAGATGGTGCCACCCGGGGTTTCATAGCACCCTCGCGCCTTCATGCCGACATAGCGATTTTCAACAATATCAACCCGACCCACACCATTGCGACCACCGATTTGGTTCAGAAGTGCTAAAAGTTGCGCCGGGGTTTGCGCCTGGCCGTCAACAGCAATCGGATCCCCGCCCTGATAGGTCAATTCAAGATAGGTTGCTGCATCGGGCGCCTGCTCTGGCGACACCGACCACAGCCACATGGCCTCTTCCGGCTCCGCACTCGGGTCCTCTAAAATACCGCCTTCGTAAGAGATATGGAGCAGGTTGGCGTCCATAGAGTAAGGCGACTTTTCGCCAGACCGTTTTTGCTCCACTGGAATTTGGTATTTCTCGCAGAAATTCATCAACGACTCGCGAGAGTTTAGATCCCATTCACGCCAGGGTGCGATCACCCGAATCGAAGGGTCTAACGCATAGGCCCCCAGCTCAAATCGAACCTGGTCATTGCCTTTGCCCGTTGCACCATGGGCAATGGCCTCGGATTGGGTTTCCGCGGCGACCTCAACCAACCGTTTGGCAATGAGGGGCCGGGCAATACTCGTTCCCAACAAATATTCGCCCTCATACACCGTATTACAGCGAAACATTGGGAAGACAAAATCCGCGACAAACTCTTCGCGAACATCGTCAATGAAGATTTCTGAAACCCCCATGCTTTCGGCTTTTTTTCTTGCCGGCTCGAGCTCCTCTCCTTGACCAAGATCGGCCGTGTAGGTCACCACCTCGCAATCATAGGTCTCTTGCAGCCAACGCAGAATGACCGATGTATCCAATCCACCGGAGTAGGCCAGTACGACTTTGTTTAATTTCGGCATCACTTTGAGCTCACAAAAAAAGGAGTGTATGGTAATCGTTTGCTCGTTCGGAGACCAGTTTTCAGCGAAGGGTGATACAATTCTTTTATGCAAACACTAACCCTCACCCGGCCCGATGACTGGCACATCCACTTACGCGACGGTGATTATCTGCCCACCACAGTGGGGGATGTCGCGCGCAGTTTTGGCCGCGCCATTGTCATGCCCAATCTAACGCCGCCGGTCACCACGGTGCCCCAAGCCTTGGCCTACCGGAACGAAATTCTGTTAAACCGGCCCACTGGCTCCGACTTCGAACCCTTGATGACGTTGTATCTAACGGACCAAACCCGCTTGCGTGACATCATTGAGGCCGCGCAATCACCACAGGTCCATGCCTGCAAGCTCTATCCCGCCGGCGCAACCACCAACTCAGAGGCCGGCGTCGGCTCCATCGAAGGCTTGTACCCCATTTTTGAAGCCATGGCGCAGCACCAACTCCCCTTGCTGATTCATGGTGAAGTCACCGACGCCAAGATTGATATTTTCGATCGAGAAAAGATTTTTATCGATCAGTGCCTCATGCCAATCATTGCAAGGTTTCCAGAACTTAAAATCGTTTTTGAGCACATCACGACCCAAGAGGCGGCCAGTTTTGTCGCGGCACAAAGCGCCAACGTCGCGGCAACTATCACGGCCCACCACCTTTTGTACCATCGAACCGATATGCTCAGTGGCGGCATGAAGCCGATTTTGTTTTGCCTGCCCATTCTCAAACGCGATATCCATCAAGCTGCATTAATTAGGTCTGCGACCTCGGGCGACCCGTCGTTCTTTTTGGGAACCGATTCAGCGCCCCATCCCCGGAGTCGAAAGGAAGACGCCTGCGGTTGTGCCGCCGGTTGTTATACCGCTCATGCTGCGATCGAACTCTATGCCGAGGCCTTTGAACAAGCGGGCAAACTGGATTACCTCGAGGGCTTTGCCAGTCATTTTGGCGCCGATTTTTATGGTTTACCGCGGCATTCAGACACCATCACCCTTGAAGCTGTGCCCTGGGTTCCACCCATAGCCTTACCTTTCGGAAGGGACGAATTAATGCCGCTGCGAGGCGGTGAAACAATTAAGTGGCGCCTCGTGCGTCCGGAAACCGGCTCATGAACGATTCAAAATTACCGATCGCACACCGGTTCCGAGGCTTTCTGCCCGTTGTCATCGATGTTGAAACCGGTGGCTTCAATTCCCAAACGGATGCCTTGCTCGAGATTGCAGCGGTCCTGATCGGCATGGATGACAAAGGCCGATTGCACGCAGCTGAACAGTTTTTTTTCAATGTTGAGCCCTTTGAAGGCGCCAACCTCGAGCCTGCAGCGCTCGAATTTACCGGGATCAACCCTTTGAGTGCATTAAGGGGTGCGGTACCCGAAAAGGACGCGATGGCCGCGATTTTTAGCGCTGTACGAGCCGAGGTGAAGCGCACCGGCTGTCAGCGCGCAATTGTGGTGGCCCATAATGCGTCATTCGATCAAGGGTTTATGAACCAGGCTGCCGCGCGATGCAACCTTAAGCGCAATCCGTTCCACCCCTTTTCAAGCTTTGATACGGCAACCCTCGCCGGCTTGGTTTACGGCCAGACCGTTCTTGCGCGGGCGTGCGCAGCAGCTGGGATTGCCTTTAATAATAAAGAAGCGCATTCAGCGATCTACGATTGTGAGCGAACCGCCGAGGTTTTTTGCGATATCGTCAATCGATGGCCTGCGCCCTATGACCTCGCGGCGAACAACGAAAGCAGTGAGGCCTTCGGCCCTGATTAATCGGCGTCGGGTAGCGGCACGTCATCCAGCAGCGTTTGTAACTCACCGCTTTCGTACATCTCAGTAATGATGTCACAACCACCGACCAGCTCACCCTGCACAAACAGTTGCGGGAAGGTTGGCCAATCAGAAAATTTTGGCAAATTAGCGCGTATTTCAGGATTCGATAAAATATCGATGTAAGCAAATGGCTTGCCACACGCCATGAGCATCTGTGAGGATTGAGAGGAAAACCCACACTGCGGTTGTTCGGGAGACCCTTTCATATAAATGAGGATTGAATTGTTCTCAACCTGCTGTTGGATGCTTTCTAAAATATCACTCATGCCGGCTCTGCCCGTTGATGAAAAAACTTATTTTAGCCTTTTTTCACCAAAGTTAAACGATCGGGTTCAATTATTAGGTTGCAGCGTCATTTTTTCCGGCCCCAACCACCCCCACCGGGGGTTTCGATCCGAAGGACTTGAGTGGGTTGCGCAAGCAACTGAACTTTATCCGGCAGCGGCTGACCGTCCAAACTGTTCAATCCCGGTAACCCCGGGTCACCCCCGGCCAACCCCCATGGGGCTGACACCCGACGTTCAGTAATGAGGGTCACCTGGGTTTCTGCCAGAAATCGATAACTTCGCACAAGCCCTTGGCCGCCGTCATGTTTGCCGGCGCCGCCAGACCCGGCGCGCACCGAATACTCAAGCACTTGGATCGGATAATTTGACTCCAACACTTCAATTGGGGTGTTCAGGGTGTTGGTCATATGACTTTGGACCGCATCAATACCGGCCTGGTGAGGGCTTGCCCCGGTGCCGCCACCGAGGGTTTCGTAGTAATCCCACTGCCCGACCCGACCCATCGCAACATTATTCATCGTGCCTTGGCTGGCTGCCGGTATTTCATCTGGCAATGCCGCAGCCAGTGCGCCCAACATACAATCGACAATCCGCATTGACGTTTCGACATTACCCGCCGCGGTCGCCGCGGGCCGCTGCGCATGCACCAAGCAACCCGGCTCAGCCTTGATGGTGACCACATCAAACGCGCCGGCGCAGGCAGGGGTCTCTTGGGGCAATAAACATCGGATGACATAAAAAACACCGGCTGCGGTGACGGAAAGCGGACAATTGATATTGCCCGGAACCGCCGGACTCGTGCCGGTAAAATCAACAAAAACCTCGGCATCGGCGACCGTGATTTCGACTTTTATTTTGCAGCCGGTCGCCGCGTAACCGTCACTGTCCATGACATCTTCAAAGCCGTAGCAACCCTCAGGAATCCGCCGAATCCCAGCTTCTGCAACCGCTCGCCCATAGCCATTGAGCTGGCCAATGGCGCTGGCAAAGCGCCGATCAGACAGCCCCGCAACCAATTGCTCAAGTCGCTCGATCCCCACCCGGTTGGCGCTCGATTGCGCGGCCAAGTCAGCCGCTGTACCGGCGCCTAACTCAGCGCGCAGCGCTGCACGCAACGTCTCGTTGACGACACCTGCTTTAAATAACAAGGTTGGCGGGATGACTCGGCCTTCTTCATCAAGGTGTCTCGACAGCGGCATCGAGCCCGGGGTCGACGCCCCAATTTGGGCGTGATGCGCTCGATTCGCGACAAACCCAAGCAGCTGGGCGCCGGAGAAAAACGGCCTGACCAGGGTGACATCGGGTAAGTGCGTGCCGCCCAAGAAGGGGTCATTCCAAATCAACTCATCCCCAGCTTGCCACTGGCGCAGTCCTACCACCTGCTGCATCGCAAACGCCATGCTGCCCAAATGCACCGGCACATGAGCCGCTTGCGCAAACATGCGGCCCTGCGCATCGAACAATGCGCAGGAATAATCCAATCGGTCTTTAATGTTGGGGCTAAACGCCGCAGACCTCAGGATCAAGCCCATCTCGTCACAAACCGCCGCGCACCGAGCAACAAACACGGCCAGCTCGATTGCGTTTAGGGGTTCACTCATAAGGCGGCTTTGGCGGTTGACGAAACTGGTTTATGATCCAAGTCTTTTAGCGCGCTGTATTGTTGCAGCACTGACTCGACCCAAGTAAGGACTGTCTCATGAACCAAGCTGTTATGCCAACCTACGGCCGTACCGATGTTCAGTTTGTTCGAGGCGAGGGCGCCTGGCTGATTGACCATACAGGCGAGCGCTATCTCGATGCCTTGTCGGGTCTTGGCGTTGTTGCACTGGGTCATGCCAATGAGGCCGTTGCACGCGCCCTGTCCGATCAAAGCCAAACCTTATTACACACCTCCAACTTGTATCGAATTCCTGGCCAGGAGCGTTTGGCTGAGCGTCTGGCGCTGATCTCGGGCATGGACAATATGTTTTTCGGCAACTCGGGCGCAGAGGCCTGTGAGTGCGCCATTAAAATTGCACGGCTTTATGGTCACAACAAGGGCTTCTCGGATCCAACCATCATCGTCGCCGAATCGGCCTTTCATGGTCGAACCATGGCAACGCTCACAGCAACCGGCAATCGAAAAGTGCAAGCGGGTTTTGAACCGTTGGTTTCGGGCTTTTTAAGGGTCCCGTTCAACGACATTCCCGCCATCGAGAAAATCGCAGAAACCAGCAACCAAGTCACTGCTATTTTTGTAGAGCCGATCCAAGGCGAGGGCGGCATCCAAGTTCCGGACCCAACCTATCTGCCCAAATTGCGAGCCCTGTGTGATGCCAATGATTGGCTCTTGATCGTAGACGAAGTGCAATCGGGTAACGCCCGAACTGGCGCTTACTTTTGTTACCAACACAGCGGCATTTTGCCGGACCTGGTGACTACAGCAAAAGGCCTCGGTAACGGCGTGCCGATTGGCGTCTGTTTGGCCCGGGGCGCGGCGGCAGCGGTCTTCAAGCCCGGCAATCATGGCTCAACCTTTGGGGGCAATCCCTTGTCCTGCGCCGCGGCGAACGCGGTGCTGGACGAATTTGAGCGCTTAAACCTCATCCAGCATGCGGCTGAGATGGGCGACTACCTACAAGATAAATTCAGAACCCAGTTGGCGGGCGATAATCGGGTGAAAGAGATTCGCGGCATGGGTCTCATGCTTGGGGTAGAGCTCACCAAGCCCTGCAGCGAACTGGTGCAACAGGCGTTTGATCGCAAACTCCTGCTCAATGTCACCGCCGACTCGGTCATTCGGTTGCTCCCGCCTTTGATTATTAATCAATCGGAGGCGGACCTAATCGCGAGCACGGTCTGCGACTTGATCAAACAGATTTAACCCGCGCCACCGCATCGACCCAACCGTCGTAGCGTTTTGCCGCGTCTTGGGCCGGCAGTTGCCGTTGAAAACAACGCGCCAATTGCCACCGCTCGGCTAACGCATCCATTGATGGGTAAACCCCAATGGCGAGGCCGGCAAGGTAGGCCGCACCCAGCGCCGTGGTTTCGGTAATGACCGGTCGATGCACCTCGATACCCAACTGATCCGCTAGATTCTGCGCCATCCAATCGTTTTCAATCATGCCGCCATCAACGCGGACCACGGTGGGTGCAACGCCATCACTGGCCATCGCATTGAGCAAATCCTGAGACTGATAACTCACTGACTGCAACGTCGCGGTCACAATGTCGGCAACCCCAGCATCCCGAGTCAGCCCAAAAATAGCGCCCCGAGCATCGGCATCCCAATGTGGGGCGCCAAGGCCTGTAAAGGCCGGCACGACATAAACCCCATGACTATCGGGATTAGACGCCGCAATCGATTCCGTCTCACTCGCATGATCGATCACCTTTAAGGCATCTCGAAGCCACTGCACCGAGGCGCCTGCAATGAAGATAGACCCCTCAAGGCCGTAGCAAACCACCCCATTCAACCGGTAAGCAACCGTAGTCAGCAGTTGATGCGTAGAGCGCACCGGCTCTGGACCCGTGTTCAAAATCATAAAACAACCGGTGCCATAGGTGCTTTTCATCATCCCAACCTTGAAACAGCACTGGCCCACCAGCGCCGCTTGCTGATCGCCGGCAATCCCAGTAATGGGAATCTCGGCAGCTATTTCAGGGATTGCGGTGACGCCAAAGTGGGCACTGCAATCCAGTACTTCTGGCAGCATGATGCGAGGAATATTCAACAGGGCTAGGATGTCGTCGTCCCAATCCTGAGTCAGGATATTAAACATAAGGGTTCTGGCGGCGTTGGTTGCATCCGTGCGATGAACCCGACCAGCGGTTAACCGCCAAAGCAAAAACGAATCGATGGTCCCAAAGCAAAGCTCGCCAGCTTCTGCCCGAGCTTGACCTTCCGCCACATGATCGAGTATCCAGCGCACCTTGGTTGCAGAAAAATAAGGGTCCAGCAATAACCCGGTTTTTGCCCGGACTTGCGCTTCATGACCGGCCGCTTTGAGCGATTGGCACAACCCATTGGTGCGGCGATCCTGCCAAACAATCGCAGGGTACACTGGCGCGCCGGTGGCACGGTCCCAAACAACCGTTGTCTCGCGTTGATTGGTAATGCCAATGGCGGCAATCTGATTTGCGAGCAGATCGGCGCTGGCAAGGGCACTTTCGACAACCTGCAAAACGGATTGCCAGATTTCCTCGGGATCATGCTCAACCCAACCATCTTCCGGGAAATATTGCGGGAACTCCTGCTGACCCACACCCACAATCTGACTGTCCTCATCAAAAACCATGGCGCGAGAACTCGTGGTGCCTTGGTCAATGGCAAGAATATAGTGTGGCATCGGTAAACCCCTGACTGGTGTGGGACCCAAGATTATGGATTAATCACTTTAAAATACAACGATTGCGCCGAGGCAAGGGGACCCATCGCCGAAACCAACGGGGCGGTTTGAAAGAAAGCGACGCGCATTGGGCCATGCGCGTGCCGGCTGAAGCGCCGGAATCATTGAAATTGATGACGCGATGAAAGGGCAACGGCCCTAGGTTGTCTAAACCGTTGGATTCAGGGCACAATGAACGTCCTTTTTAGCAGCATAAATTAATGGAGATGCCTTATGCGTGACGTAGTAATCGTGGATAGTGTTCGCACCGGCCTTGCAAAGTCCTTTCGTGGCACATTTAATCTGACCCGACCCGACGACATGGTTGCGCATTGTATTGACGCACTCCTCGCTCGAAACAGCCAACTCGATCCTGCAGAAGTTGAAGATGTCATCGTTGGTGCAGCAAGCCAAACTGGCGAGCAAGGCGGTAACATCGCGCGTCTTGCCGTGATCTTGTCACAACTGCCCGTTACCGTTGCCGGTAGTACAATTTCTAGAGCGTGTTCCTCTGGTTTGAATTCGATTGCCTTTGCGGCCAATCAGATTGCCAGTGGTTGCTCGGAAGTGATGATTGCCGGTGGTGTTGAATCCATCTCGGCGGGCACTCGTCAGTCTCCTGGAAAATCAGAACTGCATCCGACCATTCGCGAAAAGGCCCCGGATATTTTTATGGCCATGGGCGATACCGCTGAAGTGGTTGCCACGCGGTATAACTTGTCGCGGGAATACCAAGATGAATTTTCCCTTGAAAGCCAAAGGCGAACAGCCGCGGCGCAGCAAGCCGGCTTGTTTGATGACGAAATCGTGCCGATGCATGTGAAGTGGCAAAAAGTCATCAACAAGGAAACCAAAGAAACTGAAATCGTTGATGGTGTTTGTGATCGCGACGAGTGCAACCGTCCTGAAACTACCCTTGAAGGGCTGGCCAAGCTCGGCCCTGTGTTTAGAGAAGGTGGCACGGTGACTGCAGGTAATTCCTCGCAATTATCCGATGGCGCGTCTATGACTTTGGTGATGAGCGCAGATCGCGCAGCCCAACTCGGCCTTGAGCCACTGGCTTACTTCAGGGGCTGGACCGTCGCAGGTTGTGAACCAGATGAGATGGGCATTGGTCCCGTGTTTGCCGTACCCAAATTATTGAAAGCCAATGGTTTGCGCACAGAAGACATTGACCTCGTCGAGCTTAACGAAGCGTTTGCTTCGCAATGCTTGTATAGCCGGGATACGCTGGGTTTTGATCCTTCGATCTACAACGTGAACGGTGGCTCGATTTCAATTGGTCATCCCTTCGGAATGACTGGGTCGCGTTTGACCGGTCATGTCGTGCGAGAGTTGAGACGCCGCAACAAAAAGTACGGCATTGTCAGCATGTGTATCGGTGGTGGTATGGGCGCTGCAGGTTTATTTGAAGCTTGCTAATGTCCGAGTAATGCGCCCTGTGTAAACGGGCCATCAATCATAAAAAAGGAGCGCTTGAGCTCCTTTTTTATGGGCGACGGTTAGGCTGATCAGCCAACCCATCGGTTTGCGAGCGGCCGGCGAGGCTTTCTTTGCCGGGCCTTGCTTGGCAGGCTTTTACTTGGTCGGCTTTTACTTGGTGAGCCTCTAAAAGTGTAATAACTCAGCCTTGAGCTGAGCAATAAAATCCAGGGGTTGATCTAAAAACAAATGATGCTGCGCATCTTTTAAGACCTCAACCCTCAAACTCGGGTTCAGCGATTGCATATGCTCGGCACTTTTGACCGAAAATGACGCTGAATGCTCGCCATAAATCAACGACACCGGACACTGCAGGCCCACAAAATCGGCCTCAAAGTCGCCCGTTGCCCTCATTCGGCTATTCAGCTCATCATCAAATTTCCACACAAAACCGTCATCGATCGCATCAATAGATTGCCGCGCGATGTGATTCACCAGAAACTCATGCTCACAGGTTTGCGGCGGTTGTAGACGAAACCGCGAGCGGGCAACCTCTAGGTCCGGATAAACCTTGGGTTTTGTCCAACGCTCTGGGCCTTTGGGGCTTTCATCATCGGGATGCTTCACCCCAGAGTCGAGCAAGATCAAGCCTTTGAACCGGTCCTTAAACCGTGCGAGTGCCCGAATCGCCATCAATCCACCAAAACTATGGGCAACAACAACCGTGTTGGCGCTTAACCCTGCGGCATCCGCCACTTGGCAAAGCTCTTCAGCGTACAAATCAGCCGAGTATTCATCTCGATGATCGCTATCACCCATACCGCTGAGGTCTGGCGCAACCACGTGATAATTGCTCGAGAAACTTGGCGCAATAAAATCCCACCAATGCGCATGCGCATTGTGCCCGTGAACGAGCATCAGGCCCGGCGCATCAGCCTGCCCCCATTGCAGGTAATGCAACTCGACCTCGTTAACGCTGACATAGCCGTCTTCTGGGGCTTGATCGATTGCGTCCCAAAACCAAGCGGGTGCATCTGCCATCACGGTCTCCTTGGCGCGCGGCGTCTACAGCGACGCGTAGCGCTTCAAATGAAAGTCTGTATTGCCGTAGAGCGTTTCTATGGCCGTTAGTCGCTTGAAATAATGACCGATGTTCAATTCATTGGTCATCCCCATCCCGCCATGGAGTTGCACCGCTTGCTGGCCAACGTAGGTGCCGCCCTTACCAACCTGGACCTTCAATGCCGACAGCGCTTTGCGCGAGGCATTGTTATAGCCTTCTGACAGTTTCATCGCTGCCATGTACGCTAAGGACTTGGTTTGTTCATGCTCGATGAACATATCAACCATTCGGTGTTGCAGGACCTGAAACTTGCCGATCGGTTGGCCGAACTGTTCTCGGGTTTTACAGTATTCCACCGTACTCTTGTACAGCACTTCCATCCCGCCAACCGCCTCGGCCGCCGCGCCCATCATGCCTTGATCGAGGCCGTACTGCAGCAATGCCAGCCCGTCATCAACGTCACCCAAAACCGCATCCTTGCCAACCGACACATGGGTTAACGTGATCTCGGAGGCTCTAAAGCCATCGATCGTTGGATAATCGCGACGACTCACCCCATCGGCATTGGCATCGATCACGAATAGGGTTATCCCGGCGGCGTCCGTCTGGCCGCCCGATGTGCGTGCCGGCACAATCAAGCAGTCTGCGAAAGGTCCGCCCAGAACCACCCCTTTGAAGCCATTGATTTCGTAACCACCCGCATTGGATGTGGCCGTGGTTTTAACATCATGTACATTGAACCGCGCTTGGGGCTCGATATAGGCAACCGCTGGCAACGATGTGCCGGCAATCAAAGGCTCTAGCAAGGCCTGCTTTTGCTCGGACGTGCCGCCCTTGGCGATGATCATGCCGGCCTGTAAAACCGCTGAGATATAAGGTTCAACCACCAAACCTTTGCCAAAAGCTTCGAGCAGGATCATGGTTTCAACCGCTGTTCCCCCAAAACCGCCATCTTCCTCCGAAAACGGTAAGCCCAACCAGCCCATCTCCGCAAATTGCGCCCAAAGCGCTCGGCTAAACCCTTCATCACCCTCGGTGATTTTTTGGCGGGCGTCGAAACCATAATTATTTTGAATAAAGCGCTGTACGCTGTCCTCGAGCATATTTTGCTCATCGGAAAAAGAAAAATCCATGTTGTTCTCCATTTTGATTCGCGCCGAAAAAAACCAGCTGGTCGAAGACTTTGCACGAACTCCGTATTATCGCTTGTGAACACGGAAATCATCAAGGTACGATGACATCTATTCACTATTAGGAAAAATCTATGGATCAGCCCGTTGTTGCACAAAATGCGCCCTACCCCATCGAAGTAGAAGCCGGTAAGTCCTATTTCTGGTGTGCTTGCGGTAAAAGCAGCAAACAGCCTTTTTGTGATGGCTCACATCAGGACACCAGCATTTTGCCCGAGAAATATACGGCGGCAGAAAGCAAGAAAGTTTATTTCTGCGGCTGCAAGAAAACGGCCAACACCCCGTTATGTGACGGTAGTCATAACGCCTAGCTTAACCTGCTCGGCCTTTCGGGCTTATAGTTTCAGCAACAGCTCAAAACACGCGCCGCCAAGGTGCTGACTGCGGCGAATCGATAACCCGCCTTCGTAGCGGCTGGCGATTTCACTCACGACCGCTAGCCCAATGCCTTGGCCGGGGGCCCGAGTATCGAGCCGACCGCCGCGTTGCAGCGCTTGCTGATGGGCCGTGTCCGCAATGCCTGGGCCATCATCCTCAATCCGAAGCAAGACCCCTTGCTCGGTTTTTAATACCGTAATTTGAATCGAGGCCACACAATACTTATAGGCATTGTCGATCAGGTTACCCCAGGCTTCTTGGATATCCCGCTCGCTGGCTCGACAGTCAAAGTTCTCGCCGTGCAGCACGGCCGCCACCGGCTTATCCCGATAGACTTTCTGCATGGCGCGATTCAAACGATCCAGTAAATCTCTCGCTTGCAGTTGACCTTTCGCCTGATGCGAACTCGCAATCACCGCCCGCTCTAGCTGATAAGCGATCAATTGATCCATCTGAGTAATCTGGGCTTCAATCTCCTCATTCTGTCCCCTGGCGCCGGCGGTGGTTTGGGTCAGGGTTAACGCATTGCGGATAATCGACAAGGGGGTTTTTAAACTATGGGCCAAATTGGCCAAGGTCGTCCGGTACCGTTCAGATTGCTTTCGCTCATGATCGACCAATCGGTTCAAGGTCTGGGCGAGCGGCGCCAGCTCCTGAACATAGGGCCCGGATAGCGCCCGTTGATCGCCCTGGGTCATGGCTTCAATATCCCGGGTAAAGGTTGAAATCGGTTTTAAACCCCAACGCATCACGGCAAACTGCAAACCCATCAGCAGGCCAATAATACCAACGAGCCAACCCCAGAGCCGCGCCCGGAAACCTTCGACTTCCGCGTCGAGCAAGGTGGTTTGCTCCATCACGACATAATCATAAAGACCAGCATGCTGCTCACCCAGCCATTGCACTCGGTAAGCCAAATACCGCATGGCCCCAAGCCCATCTGGAACAAGCCCGACTCGAGCGACTCCGGTTGCGAGGTTCTCGCCGAGGGCCGTTATCAATTCGGGCGCCAAGACTTGGTCCATTGCAGACTGACTTCGCCACACCACTTGTGCCTGGTCATCCATCACGAAGCCAAAGTGACCCGATCCGAGCTGATTCAATAACGGGTCGGTTAAGGCGGGGGGCAATTGCAGGGTGACGCCGTTATCTTCCGTGACCGACAATAGGCCATACACTTGTTGCAACAGCCGGCCATTGAGCGCGGCAATCGCACTACTGCTGAAGGCATTTTCAAGAACCAGGCCCATGGTGCCCAGAAAGGCAATCAACAGAACCGATGCCGAGATCATCAACCGGCCGCGTAAGGACCCCAATAACCCCTTCAACTCGCGCTCTGTTGAATGAGCCGGTAGCCCTGACCCCGGTGAGTTTCGATGCGCAATTCAGCCGTTACGGCTGCTAATTTCCGCCGGAGTCGGCCCACAAAGACCTCGATCACGTTACTGTCTCGGTCCAAATCTTCTTGGTAAAGATGATCCGACAGTTCACTTTTGGAGACGATTTGTCCAGGCCGTCTCAGCAACAAATGCAACAGGCCATATTCATAGGCCGTCAGCGTCAGGGCTTGCCCCGTTACCAACACTGATTTTGCCTTTACATCCATGCTTAACGGCCCCAGTGATAAAGTCGTCTGGAGCGCGCCGCCTGCACGTCGTGATAATGCGCCAAGGCGCGCCACCAACTCTTCGATATGAAAGGGTTTCACTAGGTAATCATCCGCGCCGGCCTCGAGACCCTGAACTTTGTCGTGCCAGTCAGCCCGGGCGGTTAAAATCAAAATTGGTTGATCTAAACCAGCTGACCGCAGCGCCTTCACCACGTCAAGGCCTGGCAGCTTAGGCAGTCCCAGGTCGATCACCGCAAGGTCAAAGGCTTGATTCAAGCCAAAGTCGAGGGCTGCGGCGCCATCCCCAAAGCTTTCAACAACAAACTGACGCGTCGTTAACAGATCAATAAGTTGCCCTCGAAGCACCTCATCGTCTTCCGCCAATAGCACCCGTTGCACCATAGCGGTCTCCTATTCGGTTAAGGCGCCCGATTCCGCGTCGACATTCACAAACTTGACCACGCCATCTTCCGACAAGGTCTTGACCCGATAGACCATTTTATTGCTGTGCTGCATCATTTTAATGCCGAGAATTCGTCGATCCTGAAAGCGCTCTTTCACCCGACGCGCCGCAGATTGATTATCGATTGCCGGGCCGCGGTTTCGAGCCCCTGGATTGTAGGCGTTCAGAACCGGCAAACCATTCGCCGGCTCACCCCGCGGGCGAGGTCGCTCTCCCGGGTTCGGCGCAGCACTCAGCCCCAGACTCGCCAGCAACAGAGCAACCATCACAACCCACTTAATCAATCTTTCCAAAATTCAATCCTTTGCCGGCGTCGTTCAAGCTTACCCTACCGGCGTGTGCGAGACCCTCAACTGCACCTGCGCGCCAGGATTTGAACCCATGCGAACGTTGTAAACCTGCCCATTATACTCATAGGCGACATCGTATCCGAGCAACCGCTCCTCAACCCGAGTGGTCTGACGGGTCTCACAAACTTCCCGATCCTCATAGCGCCTCTGGTCGTGGCGATTTTTTGCCATCGCATTGCCCAGGGTTGCACCCAAGATGGAGCCGACCAGGGCGCCCACCTGCTTATTGCGCTTTTTATGTCCGACCGCATTGCCAATCGCACCGCCCACCACGCCACCGACAACCAAACCCACCCCATGATCCCGGTTTCGACGGACCGCAACCCGCTCAACCCAACAGGCCTGGGATGGCGATTGGACAGAAACCTGCTCGAACACCGGCATCGCGCTCAGTACGACCGCTTCCTCATAAACCACCGAACTCGCAAGCGCCATTGGGGCGAGACTGGATAACAAAAACATCGTTGCGATTTTCATAGTACGTCCTCCTGTTAGACTGCAAGGACTTTAAGACGATGTAGATGAACTCAAGCTGAATTCAAGGTCACCCTGAATCTTGGCGATCGAGTGATCCGGCGCTAACGTGATGACGAGATCCGCGCGACCTGGTGCCTCCGCCATCATCCACTGGGTAATGCGTTGATAATAGCCAATAAAAGCCTGGATCTCTGCCCGGGTCATCGCCTTCGGCCCATGATTAAAACGCGCTTCTTGCTCTGCCCGCCAATCTAAAATGGCTTCAAAATCTGGCGCCTTGAAATAAACCCAATAATCCACGTTAAAGAGCTTTCGGTAAGAATCCTCGGCAAGGTATTGGTTAACCCGCTGCCGCCAAAGACCCTGTGGATCCTGCTCGGCTTCTAAGGCATTAACCGGGGTCGCCAAGCGGGCAATCGGCTCGGGTATTGCCCCCAAACACCAGCCTTCAAGCAAGACCTGCTCGCTGCCGGCGGGAATCCCCATCATGCCAGTGCGATCATCCAGGCCTTTATCAAACACGGGCACCTGCGCTGCCTCCCCAGCACACAAGGCCAATCTTGCTTGCTGCATGAGATCAATGTCATGGGTGCCTGGCACGCCGCGCACTTCAAACATCGGGTGCTCGGTCATCATTTGCGTTCTTGCCGAGCGGGTCTTATAAAAATCATCGAGCGATAAGCTTGCGACCGTTACACCCTCGGCCTGCTCAAGAACAGCTTTCAGGATCTGAACCAAGGTCGACTTACCGCTGCCTTGGCTGCCAGAGAAACCAATGGTCTTGTATTGCCCAAGCGTAACCTTGGCCACCAACGCAAGCAGCATTTGACGGTAGGCCGGATCCTTGATCTGGGCCTGCTTCAGTTGTTCGGCGATGACGGTATCAATTGTTGGCTTCATAACGTTTGTTGTCTCCAAGCGGCTTCCTGCCAAGCCTAACTATTCGACGTCGAATCCCATCGAAAAGGCGGCAAGGCCGCAATGAGCTTTCGGCCATAAGCCTTCGTGGTCAGGCGAACATCCAAGATCGTGACAACGCCTGAGTCCTGCTCCGTTCGAAGCAACCGTCCGGCGGCTTGGGTTAACCGCAAGGCCGCATGGGGCAACATCAACTCATAAAAGGCATTGCCGCCTTTGGCCTCAACCCACTCCTGTTGCGTCGCACCCACCGGATCATCGGGGACGCTAAACGGGATCTTCGCAATAATCACCTGCTGGCAATAATCCCCAGGCAGGTCGACCCCTTCAGCGAAGGACGCCAGTCCCATCAAATAGCTACGCTTGCCAGCATCGATTCGCTCGCGGTGCTGGTTTAACAATTCTGCTTTACTGATCTCGCCTTGCAGCAAACACTCTGCGCGCAGGTCGCTTGGCAAGGCATCGATCACCGCAAAAAATTGACGCCAGGAGGTAAACAGCACCAGAGCGCTTTGAAATTCTGTTAACAGCGCAGGCATCAAGCTGGCAATTTCTTCAGTATGCGCGCTGGGGTCGGACGGGTTTTGCTGCATTTTCGGAACCCGCAACCGACCCTGCTTGGCATAATCGAACGGGCTGGGCACGATCAACCCAACCACATCCTCGGGTAAGCCAAGATCGGCTGCCACCAATTCAAAGTCTTGCCCGACCGCAAGGGTTGCTGAGGTTAAGATCGCGCCCGCGCAGCGCGTCCAAAGTTTTTCGTACAACAGGTCATCGACCTGAATCGGTGTGCAGTGGACCAAAAGATCATCCGATCTAAAATCCAACCATCGCGCAGAGGGCGAGGCCTCCGGGTCTTGGGCCTGACCAAACAATTGCAACAACCTTTGCGCGGCAACAAACCGGCTCGAAAAGCCCCCCAATACCGGGATCAAACCCTCCAAAGCCAATCGCTCTTTTAACGTCGCGCTGCTGACCGATTGTTCCAAGGTTCGCCGCCAATCCTGCACCGAGCGATCCAGTTGACCCAAAAGACTGGCCAAACTCTGACAATCAGCCTGCAAGCTGGGATCAATTTCTCCGCCCGCAAAGCGATACCGCCCGACATCGCCCTGGTGCGTTGCATCTGCTTCGAAACCCGCTAGATGTTGCATTAATTGCTCAAAGCAAGTGAGCGACTCTGAAACCACCACCGCAAAGCCTGGTTTGCCTGACAAGATCTGAGAGACCTCGGTCAACTCGGCACCCGCCAGATCCTGATCAAGCTGGTCCACCAGGGTCGTTGCCGCCTCCAACACCCCGCGTGTTGCAGCGCGGCCTAAGAACCCGGCCCATTGCGATCGCGCCTTCTCAACCAGGTGATGGGCTTCATCAAACACATACACACTCGACTCGGGCGGCGGCAAAATCTGACTTTCTTCAGAGGCCAAATCAGCCAACAGCAGATCGTGGTTGGTGACGATAACATCGACCTGGTCTAAGCCTTCGCGGGCCCTGAAAAAAGCGCACTGGCTGAAAAAGCTACATTGACGGTTGGTACATTGACTCCGATCGGTACTCACGCCCCGCCAAATCTGATCCTCCACGACGGCCGCCAGCGTATCGCGATCGCCATTCCAACTCCCGTTGCCGTAACTGTCCAACAACAAAGACAACACTTGCGCCTGATTGGGCGCGTTGACCAGCAGTTCATCGGGGAAGAAGTCCGAGGTTTTAGACGATTGATTCCGGCCCTCCAAGGACGCATCGAGCTTTGACAGGCAGAGATATCGGCGCCGCCCTTTGGCCAAGGCAAAGGAGAAATCCATGCCCGCTTGAGCCTGGATATCGGGCAGATCCCGCAAGACCAGTTGCTCCTGAAGGGCAATGGTGGCGGTTGAGATGACCAGGGTTTTGTCTTTTGCGGCAGCAATCAATGCACCGGTTAAGGCATAAGCGACCGTTTTTCCGGTACCCGTGCCGGCTTGCACCAGCGCAATGGGCGAATGATCGATCCCAGCCCCTTCCCCCGCCAACCGCCTTGCGACTTCCGCAATCATCAATCGTTGGCCGTAACGCGGGCGGAATTGCTTTGCCGATAAAAAAGAGGAATAGTAGCCCTGAATTTCGTCACGAAGAGTTTGTTCAATCATGATCACCGCAGCTCAAATTAAGGGCCATTTCAGAAAGCTTGGGTTCATCAAACCGCTTTATCGACATTGGGGCCTTTGCTTTGCCATCATACTCGGTGTCACCCCAGGAGTTAAAGCAAGCGACGCGTTACCGCTTGATCAATTGACCCTACCGCCGGGTTTCCAAATCAGCATTTACGCCGAGGTGACCAACCCAAGGCAATTGGCATTGGATGACCAAGGCGTACTTTATGCTGGCAGTCGTCGTGCGGGGCTTGTTCATGCCATTGCGGATCGCGACCAGGACGGCTATGCGGAGACCGTGAAAGTCATCGCGAAGGGCCTCACCATGCCCTCGGGCATTGCGATCAAAGACAACCAGCTGTACGTTGCGGCCGTTGATACGATCTACCAGACCGGCCCGCTTGATCAAGTGTTGTTACAGGCCTTACCGCTAACCCCGGTCTTTGCTCAGTTACCCAAAGACAAGCATCATGGTTGGAAATTTATCGATTTTGGCCCGGACGGGCTGCTTTATATCCCGGTGGGCGCGCCATGTAACGTCTGCCTATCAGACAACCCAGTGTATGCTTCAATTCAAACCTTGGACCTTTCGGTTGAAGCGAAAGCGCTAACGCCCTTCGCTCAGGGCGTTCGAAACTCAGTGGGGTTTACTTGGCATCCAGAAACCCAGGCGCTTTGGTTTACCGACAATGGCCGGGACCTCATGGGCGATGACACCCCGGCTTGCGAACTCAATATCGCGAGCACCCGCGGCCTACATTTCGGCTACCCCTTTCGCCACGGCATCGCGGTGATGGATCCAGATTTTGGTGATCGCGCGCCGGATCAAACCTTCACCCCGCCCGCGCTGGAACTCGACCCCCACGTAGCCCCCTTGGGGATTGCGTTTGCCACCGCCGCCCAGTTTCCCGCCCAGTACCGAAACCAATTGTTCATTGCTGAACATGGCAGCTGGAACCGCTCGGCGGCCGCCGGGCATACCGGTCACCGCATCACCATTGCCCGCGGCCGCGCTGACACGTTACAGGCGGAGGTCTTCATCGAAGGCTGGTTGCAAGACAATAAAGCTTGGGGCCGACCGGCAGATTTGCTCTTTCAACCAGACGGGAGTCTGCTGATTGCCGATGACTTGGCCAACGTGATCTACCGCGTCACCTATGATGTGAGTATCGCTGATGCAGCGCTGCAACTGCCGATGGGGCCTTCGTGAGTCTTGAGGCAGACGCCCTCGCAAAACCGCCAAAGACCGCTAAAACCTTTCTAGGGTTACCGACCGCCGAGCAGCTCTTTCAGCTGATCCTGGCGGTCTACCTACTGGTTTGCGCCCATTACACCTTTCCGAACTTTGGCGGTTATGGCCTGACGCTGCCGGCCAATTATGTCGCTTGGATGCTAATGTCCCTACTGATCGGACTTGGGCTGTGGCAATGGGCCCGAGCGCGGACCTTAATGATCACCACTCAAATGATCTGTTTTTGGCTCGGCGGTCTGGTCTTAACCCTACCCATGCTAAACCCCGCTATTGAGGATTTATCGCTGGCCGCACCCAGAGCCACCGCGCTCATCGCCGGTCTCTTGTTGTACACCGCAATCATCCAGTTCCGCGGCACCACGATAATTTGGCAGCAACTGTTGCCGCTCATTTTGGCAGCCGTTGTCATTCAGAGTCTGCTCGGCCTGGTGCAGTATTTTTTACTCGAGCCTGGCAACCTCATGGGCTATAACACGATCGATAACCGCCCTAACGGCACCTTCCAACAGGTGAATGTGATGGCCAGTTTTGTAGCCACTGGGGTCGCGATCAGTCTTTTTTTAACGCTGACGCCGCCTAAGAAGCCGGTATCCCGACGGGTTCAGGGCCTCATCCTGGTCATGGCCTTTTCCGGGCCGTTGTTGTTAGTTGTGATTCAATCCAGAACCGGACAATTGGCGGGTTTGGCGGTTCTGCTTTTAAGCCTGCCCATTGCCCTGAAAACACAGGCCTTATCGAAACCCTTAGCCCAGGCCTGGGTGGGACTCGCAGCGCTTGGGCTCGCGGCCGGGCTGATCGGGTTCAACACCGTTGAAAGCGCTCAGCGCGGCGCCGGCATCTATCAAGATCCCGGGGCCCGCGTTGCCATCTATGGTCAAAGCCTTGAGGTCATCCGGCAGGCGCCCATCTTCGGCGCCGGCTACGGTCAGTTTGAATCGGCTTGGCGCGCGCAGCACGCAGCCGACGCCCGCCCGCCCGGTAACGTCATTCAAGGCCTGCACGCCCTGTCGCATCCCCACAACGAAACCTTACTCTGGGTCGTCGAAGGGGGCCTGGTGGCGCTCATTGGACTCTTACTACTCGCCGCAGGCTTTCTCACAACCCTATTCCGACTGCCAGGGCCAACGGCCTTGGCGGGGCTCGCGCTCACGGCGCCGATCCTAATTCATACCCAAACCGAGTACCCGCTGTATCATTCTGGCTTGCATTGGATCACCTTGATTCTATTGCTGGCGTTTGTTGATACCCATCGATCTCCTCCGAAACCCTTGCCCTTCCCAAGGATTATTCTGCCGCTCAGCCTCGCCTTCTTGACCCCCTTATTGGTCATCCCCTTTATGGTCACTGGCTTGCAATCCTTAGCGGTCATCACCCAGTTAGAAGCCAGTAAGCCGCCCCAATACCAACGCTTACTGGACCTAACCAATCCGGCCGCGGACATGAACCGTTTTCAATGGCATCTTTGGGATCTGCGGTTAAACACAGCGCTGGCGGAGGGCAACCGAGAAGCATTGACCGAGTACCTAACATGGTCCGAAAAACTGAGTCGTTCAACGCCGCGATCCCCCTTATGGGTCAATCAAATGATCGTCCTACGGGCCTTAGGCGACTTTGATGGGGCCGAGGCCAAACTGGTGGAGGCGCGGTATTTGTTTGGTGATAGACCGGATTTACTGCCGTTCATCGATCTCGATCGTTCCGCGCGGCTTGAAATCCAGTAAAGCCGCGGGCGCCTACGCTCGAGGCCAGGATAAGGTTTAATCGTAACCGCCGGCGCACCCAACCCCCGCTGGTTTCAAGCCTTTGCTGCATGGCGCGGGCGATTGATCCGTGATTGTTAACCGCAGCGTTTGTCATCACGGTTTAATCAGACGCGCAAAGCACAAGCCGATGCCGTGAAGAAGGCCATCGGTCTCAGCCTAGTAATAGCGCATCACCCATCGCCCATCGCCCTCTACGTTTTGAGTATTGGCGGTGAACAGTCTGATCAGCATTAAATTTTAGTCAGTCTGGATTTCCGCGCAGATCGCCCAGCAGCACAAGCCATCAGCCCAACGGCCGTACCAACCCATCGGACGGGTTGCGGGCATCAGAGTCCGAACGCCGAGCGGCTGGGCAAGTTACACCAAACCCTCAAGATTGACGTTCGAGCCGCTCTCATTTTCGTTAAGGCAAGCCCCATGAGGAACCGAGTCATTACCCGGCAGCGCAGGCTTCATGTTTTTTGGTTTACCGCCTAAAACAAGCCGAAAAATCGTTTTTTGAATTTTCGCTCGCAGCCCTTGAGCTGCCGATCAAAGGTTTTTGCACGGGCCTCGACTTTCTTCGCCACTTTTAACAGCCAAGGTTTACCTTGGTGCGTGCCTTTGGCAAAGCCGCCCTGCCCCTCGTGGTAGGACAAATACAGGTTCTGAGCATCGGTCTTGGCAATCCCATTTTTAGACGCCGATTGATCGATATACCAACCAATAAAATCGCTGGCGTCTTTAAAATCGTTGCGATCGGCAGACCAGCGCCCCGTTGAGCGCCGGTAGCTATCCCAGGTGCCATCGATGGCTTGGGCGTAGCCTTTGGCAGAGGCGGGTCTTGGCCCAGGAAAGACCCAAAGAATTTTCGTTCGAGGCGGTTTTGCTTTGGCCTTGAAACTAGACTCTTGATGAATCACCGACATCATCACCGGGATCGTCGTGCCCCAGCGCTTTGCCGACTTATTCGCGGCTTTATACCAGGCGCGCTGCTCACTGAAAATCTCACAAATATTGTCGATGTTCGACGGCTGCTTTGCCGTGCAGCTCGCGAGCAACAACACGGCAACCACCGAACCGAAAACCTGCCCGTAATACCGGCTTATATTCATTGTAATGGCTCCAATAATGATCGTAACCCCGCCTCATCGATGACCGGGATACCTAAGGATTCTGCTTTCGTTAATTTCGAACCCGCTTCTCGACCCGCGGCCAGCCCGGTCGTTTTCGCAGAAACAGACCCCGCAACCTTTGCCCCAAAGTGTTGTAACTGGGTTTTCAGCTGCGATCGAGTGAACCCATCGAACGTCCCCGTGATCACCCAGGTCTGTCCCGCAAGCGGCAAGGGCTGATCCGGTATTGCGGCTGACTCCGGCCAAACCACCCCAAGCTGACACAACCGGTCAATGAGCAGTTGATTGCTGGGATGCCTCATATACGCCGTAATTTGCGCGGCAACGATGGGCCCCACATCCGGCACATTGATGAGCGCCGTATCATCGGCGCTCATCAAAGCCTGCAAGCTTCGAAAGGCTTGGGCAAGGGAGGCCGCCGTCGCCTCACCGACTTCCGGAATACCCAGCGCGTAAATGAACCGGCTTAGGCTGGTGGTTTTTGAGGCTTGGATCGAGGCAATTAACTTTTTAGCCGACGTGGGCGCAAACCGCTCAAGGGTCAATAATTGGTCATACGCCAGCGCATACAGGTCTGCTGCATTGTGAATCAAGCCCGCCTTCATCAATTGCTCAACCACTTTGCCCCCGAGGCCATCGATATCCATTGCAAGGCGGGAAACAAAATGCCGAATTCGCTCTTTTTGCTGGGCCGGGCATCCAAGGTCATTCGCGCACCGCAGAATCACCTCATCGGGCCGCTGGATCAAGTCACTTTGGCACTCTGGGCACTGCTGAGGGCGAACGATCGGCCTCAAATCAAAACTCTGCGCTTGGGTATCCACCCGAATGACTTTAGGAATCACATCCCCCGCACGCTCAATAATGACCACATGATTAATGTTCAGACCCAATCGTTCGATTTCATCAAAGTTATGCAAGGTGGCATTCGAAATCACCACGCCCCCGACCTGAACGGGTTCAAGGCGGGCAACCGGCGTGATCGCGCCGGTTCGACCGACTTGAAATTCAACCTCAAGAACCCGGGTTCGACCTTGGGCTGCGGGGAACTTCCCGGCAATCGCCCAACGCGGAGTGCGGGTCAAAAAACCGAGCTCAGTTTGGCTTGCGAGCGAATCGACCTTGAAGACGACCCCGTCAATTTCATAGGCAAGGTCTGCCCGGCGTTTGGCCAGTGCTTCAAAATACTGCTGACAGCCGGCGGCATCGATAACCTGCTGGATATCCGAATTGATTCGAAACCCCCACCCCTTGAGATGTTGCATCAAGGCGTAATGATCTTCGGGCAAACGACCACCCGAGACCAAGCCCACACTGTAGGCAAACATCGTTAATTTCCGCTTCGCCGTTAATCGGCTATCGAGCTGGCGCATCGACCCGGCGGCGGCATTGCGAGGATTGGCAAACGGTTTTTCGCCTTGGTCGATCAGCGCTTGGTTGAGACCGTTAAAAACCGCTTTGGCGAGATAAACCTCACCCCGAACCTCTAGCCGATCTGGAAAGTCCTGGCCCTGCAGGACGAGCGGTATGGCCTCAATGGTTCGAGCGTTCATCGTCACATCTTCGCCCGTTACGCCATCCCCTCGCGTGGC
>TARA_B110000091_G_scaffold203954_1_pt1 | contig 51148 bp, 78 predicted proteins | sample TARA_B110000091 | Tara Oceans TARA_B110000091 (sample SAMEA4397278) | marine metagenome | biome: Polar Biome; feature: [DCM] deep chlorophyll maximum layer (ENVO:01000326); material: water (ENVO:00002006), including particulate matter (ENVO:01000060) such as... | depth 35 m
TGCTTCAAGCTGTGCGGCTTTTTCTGCTTCAAGCTGTGCGGCTTTTTTTTCGGCGGCTGTTGCCATGTTAATTACTCCAAATTAGCCCCGCGTAAATGCGGGGCTTTTTGATTAAAGAGCTAAGCAGGGCTTAGAATGAAATTTCAGTACCCACAACCAAACCTTCAAGATGGCGAAAGCCAATATCGTTGGCAGTTACTAAGCGTAATACTGATTGGTTTGCAGAGTATGCAGAAATTAAGTTACCTGACGCATCGTTATACGTAGCCTCGCGGCTAAAATCGATGGTCATTGTGTCGCTTTCACCAATGATCACGTCGTTAAAATCTGCAAAGTAGATTTCAGAGAACGAAAGGCCAGTACCTAAGTTAACTGGGATGTTCGTTGTTTTACCAATTGGGTAGCCTTTAAGCATACCTTGCGCCATTTCAGGGTAAACCTTATTGCCATTACCATCGCGCAGGCCGTATAAGTACATTGCTGTACGCGGTGATAAACCCCAGCCAGGTCGAACCATGGCTGAATCACTTTCTTCAAGCGCTAGCACTAAGCTATCTAGGTACATATCAACAACTTGAATGTCGGCTTTATCGCCAGCAAACGCTTTTAAGCGGCCACCAACTTCGGCAGTTTTACGCATGCCGGTTGGCGTGTTGTTTGTGCCGTCGTCGCGAATAAACGCTTTATCTTGGCGGGTTGCTGTAGCGGCTAGCATATCGTTTAAGAAAATACTTTCTACGTTGCGACCTGCGCGGCCAATAAGTTCGTTTGAAATTGGCACGATGGTCATTTGTGTTTTAGCTGACAATTTAACGTCGTCTAATGTTTGATTTTCGGCATTACGTGAGGCGTTTTCGGCCTTGTATCCTGAAATTGCACCGCCAGTGTGGCGCGGTATGGTTAAGCTACCGTTAACCAAAGGCACTACGCTTGCGCCTAGCATACGCACGATGCTTTTAGGGCGTAGCAATTCGATAAAATCAGAGCTTAAGTTTTCAGGAATTAACGCACCGCCTGAACCTTCGGCGGTTGAAACTGCCATTGCAACGTCGTTGTCGCGTAGTTCTGTTTTAGCAAACTTTTCAGCATCAGCTAAATTGCCTTTACCTGCTGCGATTGCCATACCAAAACGCGCAATTTTAGCGCCAGGGTAATCGGCTGGTGCTGATTTAACATGGATAGCGGGAGCAGTGGCGCTTACAATTGGTTGTGCTTGTTCGATTGTTAGTGCTTCGGCTGCTTTTGCACGATTTAAGCGCGCTTCGTCATCTGATAGGCCTTTGCTGATTGTATCGAACTGCTTTAATTGCTCTGCAGTAAGTTGGCCGTCTTTTGCCTCAATCGCGGCTAGATCTTTAATTTGTTGGCGCTTAGAGTTACACGCCTCAATTAACTGCTGGATAGTCATAGTTTTTACCTTTTTTTAGCTATAAAAAAAGGCCGCTAAATGCGACCTTTATGGTGAACTCTGCCGCGTGGCAGGGAATTTAAATATTTTGTGTTAGTGCAATTGCTGCGGCTTGGGCTTTTATTGTTCGGCCAATTATTGGGGCGCTTGAACGCTGCACTGCGCCTTTAGCAATCTGGTTTATGGCGTCTTGTGGGGTGGCTAGTCGGTCGGCCAGTTTTAAATCAATTGCGGCTTGGCCGTCGTAGGTGTCGGCCTCGGTGGCAAGAACTTGCTCTAAGCTCATATCGCGGTACTTAACGATGGCCCCTACAAATTTTTGATAGGTTTTTTCTATGTTTGTTTCGGTGTGGGCGCGTTCTTCTTCGCTCATTTCGACGTCGGGGTGAAAATAAACCTTGGTTGCACCACGGTGGAATGTATGCACTTTATAACCGGCTGCGTCATACGCTTTGGTCATATCGAGGCGCTTTTGATAGACGCCTACGGAACCTACGCCCGCTGTATCTGAAATAATGATTTCGGTGCAGGCGGCGGCAATTAAATATGCGCCTGAGTAGGCGTTAAAATTAATGATGGCGCGTATTGGCTTTACGCTGCGCGCTTGATAAATAAATTCGGCACATTCAAACGCTGCTTGTGCTGTACCACCGCCGCTGTTTATGTCGAGTACAATTTCAAGCACTGAATCGTCGCTAAGGGCTTTTTGTATTTGGCTGCGTAGTAATTCGTAGCTCATTACCTCCTCGCATGTATCCGTTATAGAGCCACGGCGCGGAACTAAGATGCCATGAACGGGCACAACAACAATGCGATCGCCCTTTTCAGGGTCGCCCAGTGGAATTGGGGCTGACTCTTTGGCGCTTATTTGCTCGTCTGATAATGCAGGGTTATTATTTTGCTGGTTTATTTGACCTAAAACGCGAGGGGCTAAAAAAGACTCTATAACGTTTGATAGGTGCGCGGTGCAAAGTAGCGGGGCATTAAATGCTATTTCGGCAATGCGTGGGTAATTTATATTCGACATAGTGTTTCAATCTCTTTTAGTTGCTCGGGGGTTGCTGTGTTAATTTGCTCATGTATTTTTTGATTTTTTGTGTCAACCATATTGAGCGGGGTTAAATAAACATCGCCGCCGGTTACTGGCGGTAGGTTTTCTAATCGGCGTATGTCGTTTAGGGATAACCAACCCCATTGGCGCGCTATTGCGTAGGCGTCGTAGCGGGTTTTTATGTCGCCGCGTATTAGGCCGCTAAAATTAAACTCTATGAAATATTTTTTACGTTCGCTTGGCTGCAGTAGGTCGCGGTGCATGGCACTTTCCCAGCGCCTGATCCACGGCATTAGGGCAAACGTTAGGTAATTTAAGGTGTTTTGTTCGACTGACTTATAGGATTCGCCCGCTGTTTCGTTTAGCAATGCCAGCGGTATACCGTAAAGGCGGCTTATATCTGCCACTGATAATTTGCGCGATTCTATAAGCTGGGCTTGTTCGTGGGTCATAGCCATTTGCTTGTAGTCCATGCCTTCTTGCAACATGGCTACACCAAACTTATTACGCACACCTGAATGCCTTTCTTTAAAGGTGCTTACTATGTTGTTTATTGCATCTTGCCCGATAGTGCCCGACTCTTTAGGGCGTGTGATCACACCGCTAAGCACTGCGCCGTTATTGTGCGAGCTGGCGGCGTGTTCGTCTACGGCTAACGCTAGGCCGATTGTGTCGGCGTTAGTTTGTATAGGTGCTAAACCTTGATAGCCGTCTAAACTAAAGCCTTTTACGTGGTGAATGTCGCGCATTGTGAGTACTTTATTATCCCACTCGGGGATTTTGTAATACGGTAGGCCGTCGCTGCCTTTAAGTATTACTACTTTATCGCGATGTACTGGTATTAGTTCTTTAACTGAGTAGTTGGGATTGCGTTCAATAATTGCTAAATGATTGCCGTTTAACCCTAAAAAGCCTTGGCCTCTCTCAAAGTATTCAAAAGCGCTGTCTTTTTGGTTGGGTTGATACTTGAGCAGATCATATAATGGGTGTTCGGGGGCTTTTTCTCGCTCGTCACCATTACGCTTGTATACGTCGCATGGCATTTGGGCGATTGACTCAGCTAATAATTTAACTGATCGCGCAACGGCTGCTTGGCTTAAGGCGGTTTCTTGGTTAATTACGATACCTGATTTTGATTGCCGTTGGCTGCCAAAACCCACACCGCTTGAAAAATCTAGCGTGCTTCCTGTGTTGCCTGAACTGGCAAATAATCCTGACGTAAACATTATTTTTCACCCTTGCGGTTTTGGTATTTGGCTGCAGCTGTAGAGCGGGCCATTAGTAGTGACCAAACAGTTAAAAAAGTACCAAGGGCGATAAATCCTAGTGCGGGGCAAAACAACCATGCACCGTATGATATGAGCGCAATACCAATGAAGCCAATTAGGGCGCTTGTAATATCTTTTAGCATCCGACCTCTCCCGATTCGTAAATTGATTCTTGTTCGTTTGGTGTTCTCATTTGCAGCATTGCCTCGCCTATTGCCATGATCAGCGCTACCGCACCATCTATTTTGTTTATGCGTTTTTGTTTAGCTGGCATTACTCGGTCGTCGTTACCCTTGTAATACTTTCCTATAACGTTTGATATTTGCCATGCCATTATTGCGTTGCCGTCGTGATGAAAGCGGCCTGTATTTATGGCTGCCTCTAACTCAAACATTGGGTCTGACATATTGGTAAAATTTTGAGTAATTGTTATAGGGCTTAAACCTTCATCTAATAAATGATGTGATAAGTTTGTTGCACCGTGCGGATCAACTGGTATTGCTGTGCTTGGTGTTTCTAAATGGCTTTGTATTACGTCATCAAGTATGTTTCTGTAATCAATTTCACCGCCATCAGTCACGCTTAATAACCCTTGATTTAAATAGCGCTGAAACTGTTCGCCAAGCTGTTTGCTTTCGTTGTTATATACTTGCTCGTAGGGCACCCAAAACTTAGGGGCGACACAGTACCAGTGTACTTTCCCGTCAATCTCTTTCCAAAATATGCGAGCCTTTGCATTAATATCGAGCTTACGGGCTAAATCCAGCGCTTGTACGCAATCGGTGCCTTTAAAATCCTCTATGTTTAGGCTGGTATCTTCACAGGCTTTGTATTTTTCCATATTGAAAAATGCACTTTTAGCGCTTGCCCACATGTTTAAATGTTTGGTTTTAAATATGTTGGTAAAGCGCGGGCTGTTAATTGCCTTTTGCTGCTGGGCCAGTAAAAAATCTGCTTTTACACTTATGCCGTAATTTGGGTTGGCTTTTAAAAGTATGGCTGGGTCTGTCCAATCATCGCCCTCGTCGATACCGTAAAGCAGTGCAAAAAGGTGATCGTCTTGAGTGCCATTTAACATGGCTTGGCAGCGCAGTTCTAAATCATAACAAGGGCTGTCTAGGTTGGTGCCCGCTGTTGTGATTGTTAAAATCATTGGCTGATCACGCGAGCCCATGCCAGTATCAAATGTGTCGTATTGCTCGCTTGTTGGTTGTTCGTGGTATTCGTCAACGATTGCAATATGCGGCGAGCTACCATCGCCAGGTTGACCGATCACAGGTTCAAATACTGAACCGTCGCTGCGCGTTAATTTTTTTGCGTGTACTTGTAAGCCAAAGCGCTTGCGTAGCTTTGGTAATTTATTGACCATTAGCAGCGCGGGTTTAAATACTTCCCATGCTTGCTTTTCATTTGTTGCACCGCAATAAACTTCACTGCCGTATTCATCATCAGCACATAAACCAAATACGCCAACACCGGCGGCAATAATTGATTTACCATTTTTACGAGGTACTTTTAGCATTACCTCTCGAAAGCGGCGCTTGCCTGTTTTTTTTACTACCCAGCCAAATGAGGCCGCGAAAAAAAACAACTGCCATGGCTCTAATGTTATGCGTAATTTACGGCGGGCCCATTCGCCTTTTGTATGCGGCATTTTTTGTATAAACGTACAAATTCGCTCGGCTTTGGCTTTGTCGAATCTGTATTTAAATGCGGGGTCTTTTTCTTTTGCCAGCTCGTCTAAGTGACGTTGGCAGGCTTGTATTACTTGACGGCAATTAGGGATTTTACCCGCCACAACATCACGGGCATATTTGTTCGCCGCGTTTACGTTGGGGTAAGTGGCCATTGTTTAATATCCTGAAAAATCATCCTCTTCGTCGTCGTCTTTATCACCTTTACCGCCGCCCAACATTCTGGCGCGGGCCATTGGTGATAAACCAAGTTGATTAGCTAGCTTTATCGACTGATTGGTAAATATGTTATGCGCGGTTATATGCGGGTGTAACTTCAAACCGCCGGTTGCCGTTGAATCAGTAAAGTTACTAATATCGCCAAGTTGAGCTTCAACCTTTATAATTTTACTTAACGCATTACAGTAATTTATTAGGTGCGGTATATCTTCGGCGGCGAACGATTGACGCTCAAACATAATCCCCAAATTTGAATGCCACGCGTCTATTGCGTGATCATCTAAAAGCAATTCTTTGGGGCAATTTGGTTTTCGTGTAATTGACTTGTCACCAACCGTTAAACCGTTAGCAATTTTGCCAGCGCCAGGCGCGCGAGTTTGGGCCATTTTGAACCTGCAACAAATGTTAACTTGATGATCGAATAAAGATCATGAGTTGATCAAATTTCAATTCTTATTATTTGCGTATAAAAATTTGACTAGATGGCGGTACTGTAGAATGGGCTTTCTTTGAACAAAAAAGACCCCCCACCCCCTATAGATTCAGTTTTATTGCGGTGTGCGCGTATCTTTTTAGTATCTCATTAACAGTTCGGGTTCTTTCCCAACCTGTTTTAGTTTTTGCGCACGAATTACAGAAGAAAGATAAATTTTCTAACTGTTCAGTACCGCCTTTAGCAACCGGTATTATGTGCTCACATATCGAACCTGATTTAACAATTGGGTTCGGTTTTGTTAAGCAGTTAATACATAAACATTTAGCTAAATTCTTTACGTGTTCGCGGGTTTGTTTCCATGCTTTGGTTGTGTAAACGCGCTTACCTTTGCGGCTTTGTTGCTGCTGAAAGCTACCCCAACTCGCTTGGTCTTGGTGTGTTTCACAGTAGCCGTGGCGTTCTGTTGTAGTCTTACCGCAGCCACCTTGGCGGCAGCGCTTAGGTGTTGCATGTGCCATAGATAACCCCGTTATATATTTAATAAGTATTAAAACAATATCTATTAAATATATATTAAGCATCCCATTGGCTTGCATCACTACAGCCAATGGGGTGTTTTACTTCTTGTTCTGTGTTTCGATAGACCTTAGCCGCTGATTAAATAGCGCCATATCTGTTTCAATACGTGAGCGCCACACTGCAGAGTCAGTAAACTTATTCTGTAAGTCCTTTAATATTACCGACTGACTAGCTAAACGTTCTTCAATGCGGGCATACTGCAATTGGTTTTGGTTTACAGTTAGACCAACCCAGCTAAGCACGCCAACAATAACGGCTGTTAATGCAACCATGCATGCCTTTTCAAATGCTAACGATCTGCGTTCTACATTGTTACTACTCATGTTTTGCCCGCCACTTTCTAAGTGCTGCCTTATCAATACTGCACAACACGTTTTGATTATGGGATTTAACAGCAAACGTTAATAGCTCACGATTGGTTGTTATATCTGATTGCTTAACACTGCAATCATTAAGGAGGTATGCCGGAGGTAACACCGGCACTTGCTTTGTTATTGTTAGTACTTTGGGGTCGGGTGGCGTCGAGTAGCACCCGACTAACATCATCAGGCAACATAGTATTGCCCCAATCTTTATTAACCTGTTCATAAATGAACACCTCTTTTAGCTCAGTTTGCACAACGGTTTGTTGTTCGTTCACAGTGTTAAGCGTTGCCAGGTGTTCGTTAAACATTTTCTCTTGTAGCTTATTGTTAGCAATTAGCTTTAACTTATCTGCTTCACTGTCTTGCAGTTCACCGCCAAGCTTAGCAATACTAACGTTTAGCTTTTGGTTCTCACTGGTTAGCTTATTACTTAATTCAATTGCATCGTTATATTTACCAACAACAACCACACCGCCCGAAGTTATAGCAATGGCCAGCGCTGCTAACAATGCCGCTTTGTTTAGTGAAAACATAAAACACCCCTTAAACTATTACGTGACATCCGTTCCAGTGAGCGGCATAACCTGAAATTTTCTGCATTGTAACGGCTATTTCACCGTTCTCATCTGCGGTTACGTCAGCGTAAACAACGTTCTCACTAGAGTCAGGCTTGGCGTTTGTAGCAATAGTAACGCTAGTGTTAAATGTAAATTCTGCGATTCTACTTTCCGTTGAGTCACTTTTATAACTTGCCATACCAATACTTACTGTTTGGTTTGGTAAAAACCCCTCAAGCTTAAATAAATTAAATTTATCAGTATGGGTAACATAGCCGTAAGCTTGCTTAATACGCCAATTAGTTAAATCTACAGGGTCTAAACCATCATCTGTAAAGCCTGAATTTGTACTATGTGCTAACTCACCGCCTGCGCTAGATATAGTTATTGAGCCAGGGTTGTAGCCATGCGCAGGAACTAAAGAAACAGCAACATTGTTGTCGTTTATGTTGAAATAATTAGCGTAAGGCATAGCTCTTGACGGCCCAGTGTTTGAGGTGCTTGATTCTGTAATTATCACTGACTGAGGCCCAGCAACCGCTTGGTTAGCTTCATCAGCGGTAAATTTATCAAAGGTTATGGAAGGTTCGCCCTTTATAAATCGACACAATAAATCAACCTCTAATCGGCGCAATAATTCGTAACCCACAGGTGTATGATGTACACCATCAGTATGAATTAGCTTACTTAAATTATATGTGTGATTGTAGAGTGAGAACCAAGGACGTGAAAGTGTTTCAGACCACTGCGCAGGCAGCATACTTTGTACAATAGGGTATAAAATATCTTGTTGAAATGGTAAAGAACTTAAGCTCTCATCGTCAATGGATGAAACGCCGTTAACATCATAGTCCCTAAATGTTGTTTCAAACAATATAGGGGTGTTGCCATTTGCCACAATATCATCAATTAACGCCTGGAGTTCACTACGTACATTTTCAATGCTGGCGCCGGTAGCTGTTGAATAAGGTTTTAAACCACTGATACTATTGCCTAGCGTATCTGTTAGCACTACATAGGTGCTAGCATCACCCGTATATGAATCTTTGATAGGTAGCCAACCGCTTGCATGTATTTCATCAACATGACGACCACCAACCGAAGCATCTACAATATTAGTATTGTTGACACCTCGTTTTGCAAAAAGCCTTTCCATATAAGACGAAGTTCCTGAAACGACCCCGTCTGAGTTTGAGGCACCCAGCATTACTATGTTTGTAGGGCTTACGGATTGGGCAGGTAAGCTATCACCGTCTAACGGCAATGACATTTTATATATCAAATCAACTAAAAACTGCTCAATAACCCCATAGCCACCAAACGACTTAAAAGAACTTTCGTTACTACCTTTTAAAAAGTTATCAGCCTGAACAAGTACACCTTGCCCAGCCGCGCCAACGCTACCTAAATTAAGTTCAATTTCATTGCCGCTTATAGGTTTAACACCCGCAAATAACTCATTTCTGTCTAGGTCTGTTACACGCACAAACATTTCACCAAGGGCCGCTGGCACCTGCTTCATATCAAACTTAACTAAATTTGCCATTTTTAACCCCAAGTAAACTGTTCACGCCAAACAAATTGGCCATAATTAATATTAATTAAATAACGCTGAGCAAAACCCGCTTGTTTTAACAAAGGCGATGAAATACCCATAACTACACCGTGACCGTCACAGTAATAGCCGAATCGCTTAAACCCGCGCCCGACTGAATAAATACATTTTCAAAGCTTTCCACTTCGTCGGTTTTCCAATACGCCGGTATTGGGTTGCCTTCAAAATCACTTAAACCCGCTTGATCGCCAAAGCTCACATAAATTAAGCCCTGCGTGTTTGCGTTTTGCAGCTCAAATGCCACATCACCGTCAGGAACCGTTAAACCATTATCTAAAAACAATTGAGCTAAAGACGTTTTAACAGCCGATACATTAATTTGTGGGTAAGTTTGCTTAGCCATTTAAAAGCCTCTTTTGCACGGTAAACGCGCTTTAATTTGTAATTGATAACGTCTAATGTGCTGCACATATTCAATTGTTTCTCTTGAATAGTGACCAGTCACAGCGGGCAAGTATTGAATAATATGGGGGTAAAGTACTTCGCCGCCGCTAAGCTTTTGCGCCTTAACGCAGTTACCGGCACCGGCATTGTAATTACATAACGCCAAGTTTTCGCGGTCATACTCAGGGCGAGGGCTCGACCAAAACGTGTATTGTTGTTGCATGTAGCGGGCAGCAACTAAAATAGATAACTCAGGATCAAACGGCGAACCTACCAAACCAAGCTTGGCGGTTTGTTCTTCCCAAGTAGCAGGCATAAATTGCGCAATACCACTTGCACCAACGGGGCTAACGGCATCAACTTTAAAGCGAGACTCTTGCCAAAGCTGGGCCTTTAATAAATCAGGGTCGCGTCCAGGGCTAAAACGTTTAACCGCGCTTTCAATATCGCCATCATAACCACAGCTAAGAGATAACGAGGCCGAATAACAAGGCAGCACCAATAAGCTGCAAACCGTATAAAATAGCAAGCGAGCGATAATCGTTAGCACGGCGGCAATCCTTCACAAGTTGATCAAGCGTATAGCCCGAACGGCGGTTAAAGTAACGAAGTGCTACACGCAATAAAACATAAGCCATAATAGCTAAAAATAAGTTGTAACCCGCACCGCTTAAAAACGTATAAAATGCGCTCATTCATCACCGCCATTTTCTAACTGCTCTGCAATCTCGGCATAAATGCCTTTCTTGCTTATTGTCTCTACACACTCAGCGGCTAATTTAAAATCACCGTAATTAAGTGCGTGAACTAAAACTCTATCAACGCCAAAATCCCAAAACCCAATCATATAAAGCAAAGCCAACAAAGCGCGCTGGCGCTGCATAGGCCACTGGGTAAAATCAACGTAAGCAATTAACGGGTCGTAAATATCTAAAATATCCGACGCTAACAAGTTTACAGCCTCGTCCTCGGTCATTGGTTGATAATCAAAATTGCGCTGTAAATAATCAGGTAACGGCTTTTTATTTATATCGTGGCCGTAACCTATTAAGCGCTCGTTGTTATCTGTTTTGCACACCAATGCGGTAAAAGCCACATGGCGTTTTAATTGGTCAATTAAGTTCATCATGAGGCACTTAAATTAAAGGCATAAAAAAAGGCCAACTGATTAAGTTGGCCTTGGGAAAGTAACATACAATTTTTTGGGATAGCTTTTTTAACTCGGTAGCTTATTTAAAGCTTTACCACCGTGACAAAAACAATACATTTTTATGCCAAACTTGTAAACACCTAAAATGTTATTTATTTAAATAAACACAAAATATGTTTAAATTAACGACAAAAGAGCAACCTTTTAATTATTGTGACGCGTCACAACTTAAGATTACCCACACCAGCGGGGTTAGCTAGCTGCTGTTCTAAACGTTCTTTATCGCGGCGTATTAATGTACTTATGTATTCATCAACACTGTATGGCTCTTTCCCCTCGCCCGCGCGCACTTGGCAAAGCATCGCTAATGTTTCACGCTCAGATTCAGATAAACCCACTTCAACACGTTTAACATTAAATTTAGCCAGGCGTTCACGGCTTTTACGTTTACGCTCTGCCGCAGCGGCGCGCTTTTTTTCTACTAAATCAAGCTCAGGGCTATTTTTCATATTCATATTCCTAAGAATAAAATGGCGTCTAAGGCTAGGCTCTACACGCTCTGATTGGTGTAACAAATATTCCTTAACCACACTAACATTTATATTTGGATTTGCTTTAACCCACATTTCAGAGTCGATTAAATCATCCGAGGTGTCAAGCGTATAAAGGCAAATAAATTCATTATCAGCAAAATGACCCACTTTAAATGCGCGATCTACTAAAGCCTCAGCTTGATTGCTAATGCTGGTAAAAATACATTGTGCATTTAATGTAGAATCAAAAACCGCAGAATCGCTTTCTGTAATCTCAAGAGTATTAGCCCTCAACCTAGTGGTTGGCGCAATTAAGTGCAAATACGCTGAGCTATCTTGTTTTATTTTCTCAAACCTACCGTGCAGGTATTCAATTAATTCAGGGTGATTTTTTGCAGAAATAAATGCATTTTTATAAATACCAAAATGCAGGGCTGTAGATGCCAATAAGTGAGACATTATTGTAAGGCCGTTTTTACGACCCGCAGAAAGCGCGACTTTTTTATACCTCAACTTACCGTTGGCCTTGCAAACCCAACCAAACACATTTACAAAAAAGAAAACCTGCCACGGCTCTAACTTTATATTTTCTTTGTTCACCGCCCAACGGCCCATAGTGTGTTTATGGGTTTCAATGTAAGCACAGCACTTAATTGCCTGTTCTTCGTTTAACCTAAAAGCAAACTCCGCACTTAAAGCAGCTGCCCTATTTGCTAAAAATTGGGTCGCTTGCAATCTCATTGCATCACAAAGGCTCTCTTGACTAGTGGCGTAATCAATCGCTATTTGAATGTAATCTCTTTGACCAAGCTTTATATTAGCAGTCACTTATCACCCCCAGCGCACAAAGCACACCCTCAAGTGCAAAGGCCAGCCCGGTAACCACCAACGCCAACGCTATAAAAAAGCCAATAGCGCACAATATATTCATAATATTTAACGGCTCGTATTCTTCATTTTTGTTTTTCATAACTAACTCTTTTTTACTATTCATTGAATACCACACATGCGCGCGGCGTTTTGGGTTGCTGCTCATTTATTTAGCTCGCTTTTAAATCGCTCCATGCGTTCCATATCGCACACATTAAGCTCAATACTTAATGCAGCAATTTTTAAAATACGAATAGCCCTTAAGCTCGTAAGGCCTTTTTTATTTAGGTGGCTAACTAAATTAGCGGCTTGGTATGTATCAAGCTCTGAGTCTTTAGAAACACTATGATCACTCATCAGGCCCACTCTTTTCATTGGGTAAAGTGCTGTTGTGGACAGACTTTCCAAGCCAGAGAAACAAGCGACCTAAAGAATTAAATACTTGCATTATTGGGTGTGCAATAACGTTGTGTACCCACCAGTTTTTATAAAACATTACATTTCTCCAATTAATGATTTAGGGCGAGCAAATAACAGCGCGCTGTTTTGTAACTTATCAATCGACTGCTTACGGCCATCAATGCTTATTACTTTAATTTGCGGCTCTGCCAGGTCTTTTTGTTCAACCACAAAGCGAGGGTTGTTAATTAAATTGTTCATATAGCGTTTACCGTGCTGGGTCGATTGGCCAAAAATGCGGGCTATTTCAATAGCTGTATAAAACTTACCCGCGTTCAATAACGTCTCTGCTGCTAACTCTGTGCTCATTATTCTTCCCTCGGTGGTTTGCATTTAGGCATAGGTATTTGAGTACTTACACTTGGCAACCCAAAAGGCTGATAACCTGTAATTTCTACATTGGGCGATTTAACGCGGCGCTTAATTTCTAAATCAACATTTACAGAACCCGCGCCCATGGCGTAGGCCAATAACACCGCTGCAAACATCAAAACCGCAATAAACGTTAAAGCGCCTAAAAATTCAGTAGTTGTAAGCTGTAAAATAATCACAAATAAAGTCCTTTTTTTATGGCTGTTCTAAGTCGTGCGCTAGGTGCAAGGTTTGAATATTTATCCTTTGCCAAATACTTAAGCACCATGCACACTAAATGTGCGCGTTTATACGCTTTATTAAGATGCACAATATTATTTGTTTGCTGGCTAAGCTGAGCAAAAAACACCGCGCGGTCTAAGTAATGATTAATAAACGGCAGCAATATAAAATCCTTTGCCACTTCGCGCTTAAGCAATACCGCTTTTTCAAACTCAGATTGGGTAAGGTCGCGCATAACATCAAACGCGCAAATAGTTACGGATACATTGACGAGCTTTTTACCGCGCGGGCTCGGTGCTATTTGTAACTTATGGCCTGCTAATAATTCCTGCGTAGCAAACTCTAAAAAATGCGTTTGCCATGGTTCTAAAGGCTTATCAAAAACATAAGCCGAAAACTCGCTTAATTGTTTAGCACGACGGGCAGTATCTTTATCATTATTATGATTTTCAACTTCCTTGGCTGTTTTTCTTCTTTGAATTGTGCCAGCAAGTTTTTCAACTTCTCGCAAATCAACAGGGCGGCTATTTATAAATCTAAAATCAGGCATTACGCTCTCCCAACAATTCACGCGGCACACCCATTGAGCTAACTAGCTTTTGGCTGCGTGTATTTAAAATTTCATCAAGTCGTTCAAACACAACTTCACTTTCATAGTGAGTACCATATTCATCTACAAATATTTGAATGCCTTTTTCTACCCTGTCAATAACCGTAAAATCTAACGGTGTTAACTGCCAAGGGTGCTTAATTTCTAGCGCTAATTTAATAGCAAAACTCAACTTATTTACTCGCATTTCATCTTCCTTACTGTAAAACACCTAAAAAGCGCCACAATCCTTCGTACAACTAAGATCAAGTAAGCGCGTTAAAATCGTATGGTCTCGCCACTGTCTCGGCTTCAACTGCTGTTTTTACATCAACTAAATGACGCGCCCACATCGTTAACGCCTCACGTTTTTTAATAGCACCCGTAGTTTGAATATATGTTTGCTGCAGATCGGTTAATGCATGATTTAAAAGCAGCTCAGCAATAAGCGAATCAACTCCCAAATCAAGCCAGCGGCCACGGCAAAACTTACGTAAATCATGCGCAGTGTATTTACCCTTACTAACATGCTGAACGTATTTATTAGCCTCATTTTCATTAATAGGGCCGCGTGTTTTTGCTGGGAATATATAAGCACTACGCGAGTATTTGGTTAATTGCTTATGCCAGGTAATTAACTGATCAAATGCATAATCACTTAATTGAATTACATGCTCTTTTGTTTTTGTTATATCGCGGGGTAACGTTATTGTTTTATTAACAGCGTCTATGTAATCCCATCGTAATTGGCGTGTTTCACCAATACGGGTCGCGTGCAGCAACATAAACCAGCACAGTAAATTGGGGGTTGTTTTTGGGGCGAGTAAATCACACGCTAATTCACGTTCATTTTTAATAGATAACTTTGCTTTTTTAGGCTCTATTTTTGTAGGAATAAACGTTTTAAACGTGGTATCACTTAACGGATTAAACTCAATTAACTGGCTTTTAAATGCTTGGCTTAAAGCGCGTTTTAATAACTGAAAGTGTTGGCGAACCGTGCTTAACTGGTACGCGTTTTGTAATGGCCATATCAACTCGTTTTCACACGTATAATTATTAAAGCCGACTAATTCACAATGGCCCACAAGCGGGATCAAGTGTTTACTAACTGACGACTCAATATTAACAACACGCTTTTCACTTAAACTTTTATTGCTTAGCTCGCGTTCTAAGTACCACGCAAGTAACTGCCCTATTGTTTCAAAGCGGCTTGTATTAACGGGTTTATCTAATTGCAGTTTAACCAGCAAATCAGGCACCAACGCCAATGCTTTTTTGCAATTAAACACCGGCCATGTGCCGAATTTGTGCCATTTATCGCGCTTAAAATCCACGATGTACCAGCTGCCAACCTTATTAGATGCATGCATTTTTAAAATTAACGGATAACGAGCATCACGAAAGCGGTTAACCTTAACGCTTGCATGGGCTTTTATTAAATTATCCGTTAAATTTGTTCTTAATGTAGCCATAGCTTACACACACCTTTTGCACAAAAACTGTGCATAACTAAAGTTCGTACTGCTGTTTAATATCTCGCGCCGCTAACAAGCTTTCTTGCACTCTGCGACGGCGTACCAGTGCTGGCTTAGCCTCTATTCTTTTTTCTTTAGCTGCGCGCTTTCGCCACCCTTCATAATGTGTTTTTGATTGGCCCATAGGCTCTAAAAAGTTATCACTCATAAATAATTCAACCTTATTAACTCACCCTCAACGCATACGCGTGCATCTTGCAGGCGGCGGTTGTAGGTTCTTAAGCTCATACCCATGCGTAATGCGCGGGTTTCTCTGTTTGCATCAATTGGCAAATTAGGCAAAAACAATGCACCATACTCAACACGGCACACAGTAACGGCCTGTTTATTCGTTACCATAAATCGCATTAAAGCCGATTCAATATTAAGCTCTACGCATTCCACAATTGGGGAGCACCCCCCGCCTGAACGATCAAAGCTGTCACCATCCATAATCTTTTGTAAAATTGATTTTGCGGTAGTCACTTGCCCCGTATGAACCCAGCGCGCCCACTGTTCAAAATAGCGCTCTAAGCGGGCCTTATTGTGTGAATGTCGTAAGCTACTCATAATTACTTAGCTCGCTGCCTAAACTTGCGGTGTTTCACCTTGCATTCGCTTAACAGCTCATCAACGGTAAACACATGGCCAGGTAAACCGCTAAACGTTAAATGCGGCACATAATGCAAATCATGCAGCGGGCTGATTTTTATTTCAGTCGTGTAAAGTGGTGAAAGTGCCCCGTATTGGTGGCACACAACCGCCCCCATCCCACGCAATAAAGCAAGCTCGCGGCCTGTTTGTGGGTTTGAAACCACCGTAACGCGGCGCTCTGTTTTGCGATCAGGTATTTGGTTTAACTGCGCAATGCGCAATTCAATATCACCAATACGCGACAAATTAACGTGATCCGATAGCCCTGCATGTTGGTGCTCTATATAGCTAAACGCCTTTTTAAGCGACTCGCCTGTGTTGGCATACAAAACAATAATCATGCGCTCACCTTCTTTTTATTTTGGTTGTTGGTGTAATCCTGCTGCCACTTTTGCACGTCTATTTTGTTACCGCTTTTAAGTACAATAATTTGGCAGTTTTTAGGATGAGGGAACCGCTCACACGCGTAATAACTTCTAAATGTGCGATACCCAATACCCAAAAAGCGGGCTGCCTTACCACCGCCATTTTCACCAAACGTACTATCTACCCATTTTGAAAACGTCATTTGAACACCTTTTATAGTATATAAATAAAATAACACAAAGTGTGTTAAAAATGAAACACAAAGCATGTTTATTTAATGCTCAAACCGTGACGAATGACACAAAGTGTGTTAACTTTTCAATAAGCAAGCTTAATTGGGATTCGTTATGACAGAATTAACCACCACAAACACAGTACAAAGCACTGATAAAAAATCAGAAAGGATGCGCAAAGCCCGTATAAATGCAGGCTTATCGCAACGTGAGGCCGCCGAAAAAATCGGGGTTGGACAATCGCGCGTATCTAATTACGAAAACGAAATAAACAAAAACGTACCGCCTGAGTTTCTTAAACTTTGCGCCAAAGCCTATAACTGCTCATTAGAGTATTTATACGGCTTTACCGACGAAATTGAGGGCGGCTATGCATACCGCCCAATCAATAAAGACAGCGTAATAGCAATCAATAAAAGAGAGCTAGCAAAGCAAAACTTAACCTTTCAAGACCTAGACGAAATAACCGTAACAGACAGCGCAATGTCAAATGCATTTACGCAAGGCGAACAAATAGTAATAAGTAAAAAAGTAGGCGCTATTAGCAAGCCCGCTATTTATGCAATAAATCAAGATGGCAACACAGTAATGCGCGGTTTACGTAAAGAACTAAACGGCAGTTACACCTTGTTTGTGCATAACAAACAAACCTACGACGATCAAACACTCACCGAGGACGAGTTAAAAAACCTCACCATCATTGGTAAATACATAGGCCACTGGCGCGCAGCCAGCAATTAAGCCCACAAGGCTTTTTTGCGCCTGCAATTAACATAAAGCATGTTAAATAATGTTATTTAACACATATGAGGATTATCATGGCGACTTTAACAACCGTACAAAATACAGTAGAGCGAAAACTAAACCGTCAAGCTGCGCGCAGTCTTTCAATGAAAAACAACGCACAAGCCATCATTGCACTTGCCGAAGCCTTAGCCAGCAACCCGCGTGAAAGAGACGACATAATTGATTTAGCCAATGCAATCAGCATGGATGCAGAAGATTTAAAAACCGACCTAGGCAGCGCAGTAAATACCCTAGCCGACATTCACACCTTAAGGATAAACAGCCATGCTTAACAACTACCAAAAAGGCTTATTAAGCCAACTCGCGCAAGGTAAAACCAATTACGAAATTGGCGCAAGTAACAGCCTAAACCAAACAGAATTAAATATAGAGCTGCGCAACATGCAAGCCCGCTTAGGTGCAAAAACACTAGCGCACCTTATGCACCGCGCATGGGAGTTGGGTTTATTAGGTGCGCGCACATTATGCTTATGTATAGCCATATTTGGCGCAAGCACCGCCAGCGATATAAGCAAAATACGCCCTGTACGCATAGCCCGCACACAAATGCGCCTAACGCGCCGTCAAGAGGCCGCATAACATGGCATCAAATAACAACCACCAAAGCAAAAGTAACAAAGCAGGGCGTGACACCACACAAACCCCGCGCTGGCTGTTTGAAGCTTTTAACAGCCAATACCATTATGTATTAGACGCTGCAGCGCTAAAAAAATCAGCCCTTGTTGAGCGCTATTACACCCCACGTAACAACGCACTTAAAAAAGATTGGTCGGCCGATATTGGGCTTTATTTAGATGCAAACAGCGCAACCCCTGCAGTATGGCTAAACCCGCCATACAGCAATATTTTACCGTGGGTAAATAAAGTAATTGAGCAACAACATAAAGGCATATTAACCACCTTATTAGTACCACGCGACAACCGCACCCAATGGTGGCCCGCCAATAGCGCCAGCAAAATAATAGACATAGTAGGCTATTACGAAAATCAAGGCGTGTACTTACGCGGCCCCAAAAAAGGCCAGCCAAAGCTTAAATGGCGTAGTGGCGGCATTCGCTTTATTAACTCGCTAACAGGTAAAGAAGAACCCGCAGAGCTAAATAAACCCATGTGCTTAATAGAATTTAACCCGCACCTAATTGGCCAACCATGCCAATACAGCACAATACCTAAAAACGTACTAATGGCCCTAGGCCAAAAAGCAATCGCAAACAAGAGTAAATAACCATGCAAAAAACACAAGTAAACAGCCAAGAACGTGACGCACTAAGCCAATTGCACCTAGTAGATAACGGCGTATTGCTTGAGCCGCATTCAAGCGACACCCTCACAAAATTTGTAGAGCAATACAACGCAGAGCAAATAGAGCAAGAACAACAGGCAACAATACACGCCCTTTATCGTCAAAACACAAGCGACGAAATAGCCATACTAAAATCAAAGCTTGAAGCCGAAAAGCGTTTTAACGCCGAGCTGCAAGATCAAGCTAAGCAAGACGCAATCGACTTAAACCGCGCCGCAGAGGCCGTAGAGAACGGCGTAATAATTGCGCGAAAAGTAACAGCAAAAGACAACGAAATTTTAAGATTGCAAAGCCAGCTTAAAGTAGCACAAAACCAACTTAAAACCGCGCAAGAAAAAGTGCGCGAGCTTAGCCAGCTAAACCCCAAAAAGCTAAAAGAGCAAGCCAAGCGCCAAGCACTTGCAAACGAAAAAGCACTGGGCCGTAACAAAAAATTAGAAATTGAAAAAAAAGAGCTTAAAGCCGAGGTTAAAGCATTAAAAGACCAGCGAAATATCGCCGTAAACAAAGTAATCGAACTTAAACACCAGTTAGAAAACAACACCGGCGCAGGCCTATACCACAACGGCGAGCATCACTTAATTATATGGCCGCAAAAAACAAAAATGCAGCGCGAGGACGGCACACAGTTTGAAAGCAGATCACTGTTATACCTACACCAAAGCGGGCGCGGTGGCCTAGTTAGCCATGACCCACAAGACGGCGCGCAACTATGCGCAGCCCCTAAAGGCGGCTTGCGCCCAAGTAAAGCCACACTCGACTTTGCACAAAACTGGTTACGCCAGGTAAACGAAGTGCAAAACGGTATTATTACCGACGCAGACATGATCCCTGTTAATTTTAACGCCCAACTGCAACCGGCTGAATAAGGAGTAATTACCCATGATTTTTTTAATTTCAGACACCAAGAGAAAAGAATTAAAGAACGTATATTTTGAAGATATAAAAGCTGACGTATCAAGCAAAGATCAAGCGTGGGAAGTTAACTGCTTTCTAGTTCGTTACTTTTCAACAGAAAAAGCGGCTGTTTCTTTTTGCTCGGGGCGTGGGATAAGCACCAATATTGGCGTTAAACATAATGGCTTGGATGCAACCCCAAGCGATAAAATATTAAAACCCTACCAAGTAGGTGAAAACGATATTGTGATGGCATATACCGATCAGCGCGCAAAGCATGTACTTAGTGATCTTGTAGGGGTGGACATAGAAGAATTTGAAGAATTTGAAGAAGTTAAAGACTTATCAAACGACTTAGATATGGGGTTTTGTAACGAAGATGGCACGTTTCTTTGCACTCTAAAAACCCTAATTGAGAAAAACAAAGAGCAAGGCGAATGCTATTTAACGGGATGGGAATAGTTATGGCCACACAATCAACAAAGCACGGCGAGTACCTTCTTATTTATTGTTATTATAAAACGCACGAATATATCCGCGGCCACGTAAGTATTGAGGATGCTCAAAAAACCTTAGATTTTGAGTGTGACGATATTATCGCAACTGAAATAAAACACACCTACGCTTTTTGGGGGGTGGGCGTTGATGAATGCGGCGACCCTTGTCAGCACCTTTACTTAAGAGACGCACCCGCCAGAGGGCGCTTTAAAGTCACTGAAATTTCATTTAAGGATAAACATGCAGTTACCTGACGCCATAGCGGCCGACATTAAAGCGCATGGTTTAGAAAAAGTGGCGGGCGTATTAGCCCGCACACTTATCGCGCTGGCGCATAGCCAACAAAACGATATTCAATTTAACAGCGATCGGGGTAATGTATTTATTGAGCGCATAAGCCCTAAAACAAAAGATTAAGGATTTTATTATGTGGCCGTTTTCTAAAATAAAAGAACAACAACAAACTATTTTTATTTTTAACCAAAAAATTACCGAGCAACAAAAAACAATTAACGATTTAGACGAAAAAATTAAGCGTCTTGTTTTAGGGGAAATAAATGTAGAAGAGTTAAACGTAAAAAATAACGAGCTTAAGCGCAAAATGGATGAGCGTGATGATGCGCTTATTGATGCCGTTGAAAATACAAATATACTTAGCGATACTCTTAACAAGGTGAAAAAAACCACCAAGCTTACCGGATTGTTAGAACGATCAATATGTGGGTTTGAGTATATAAGAGATAATCATAATGAAATTTGGGTAACTGCAGACGACGAGTTTTTAGCAGAATTAAAAGCGGCGGTAGCAAAACCATGAACCCAACCATTGACGCAAAAATGAAAAGCAAAGGCTATGAACGTGTAAGCGGCATGGCAATATTAAACGATATAGCCGTAACCGAAACGCACCGCGAAATACTCAGCCCTAAACTAAGCACCCCTAAAGCCGTTGAAGTATTTAACAAAGAATGTGAAGATTTGTGGGTATTATACCGAAAAAATAAATTAACCACGCAAATAACATTTAGTGAGTTTAATTTAGTACGTAATGCGCGCGGTAAAGATGCCGCACGTTTTGACATTGTAGATGATGAGGGCGAAAGCTATTGGGTGTGGATGAGTAAAACAGACATAAAGCGAAATATTAAAATATTCCCTGAATGCAGCGACGAATTGCAAAAAGGGCTTAATCACTACGCATAAAAAAGCCCCGCCTAAGTGCGGGGCTTTTTAATACTCACATTTAACAAACAGGTCAGTATATGGGGCTGGTACATTCTCCACCTCGCCGCTTATATAGTTTATTACGGCGGGCGGGGCTAATAGGTTTTTAATGTGCGCGCCAGGTAGCGGATAATACAGCACATCAGGGAGTTGATCTGGCAATACAACCGAGTTAACAACGCTCGTTATATCAGCACCTTTAAATATAACGGTTATTAATTTAGGTGCTTTCATAAACCCCCTCGCTTACTCAGGCAACTTATTAGTAAAGCCAACTAGCCCATAATTATCTATTGTTACTTTATGGGTGGGCCAGCCAATGCGGTTATCGTAAGTATAAAATTTTATATGCACCGTACTTTCATTAATTTCAGGTATTAATTCGCTTTCTGACTCATTAAAGCTTTCACCCAAGCTTTGTACCAGTTCAGCTTTACTTTTGAAAATACGCACATCGGCTAGCGACTCAGCAAGGCGGCCCGCATTATTTCGATAAAAAAAAGCATCTACACCGGCTATTTCAAATTCGCGCATACTTTCATCTATACTAGCCCTAACGTGATCATAACAAAGCCTATGGCCTCGGCGGCTAACTTTCGCGGGCCGTTCGCACTCGCTACAAATATTAAATATCCATTTTCGTAATTTAGTAAACATAAAGCCCTCGCTCTATCCGTTCTTGTGTGGCCCAGTGCAATTGGCTAAATTGGCGGTTTGCTTGCATGGCCCGCCAACAATTATAACGGCACCATTTTATAACATGTGAATTATTCAATGCCGCGCCTCTTTGCTTCAATATCCATTACACGTTGAAATTCAGCGTTTAAGTGAGCTTGGCAATAACGACCCCCGTAAACATCGCATGTGGCTGGTTGCTCGCACACGCTACAAATATTAAATAACCATTTTCGTAATTTAGTAAACATACGCCCTCACTTTAATAACTTATATAAATTACTGCATTGTTGGCACTTGGCGCGCTTAGCCCCTGATCGGGTTTGCTTAAGTACGCCATTGCAATTAGGGCAAGGCACTTGTGCAACTCGCTTTATCATCGCCTCGTTTATAATAGCACTGTTATTTTTACGCGGTGGCAACATACCCAGCGCCTTAAGTGTTTTTCGGTATTCGGCATTAATCCACTTTCCATCGGGTTCATGGTGCAGGCCGTCGCCCATCATATCGCCGAGCTTAACAAGCTGGCTATGCAATCGAGCGGTTGTTTTATCGTCCATACTATTTGCGCTCTAAATTAAATAGATTTTTTAGCTCTGCTTTAAATTCAGGGTTATCATTAATAAACTCATTAATCCCATAGCTAAAATAAAACTCATTGCTTATGGCCTCTTTAAGCCCTTCAAATGCAACGTTTTGCCCTGCTTCATTTGCGTAATTTTCTCGCAGTTTCACACATAGCAAACATGTTTTATAGCTATCTGGTGCGCCATCCCAAACACCACTGCAATACTGGTATTTTTCGCCAGGCTTTATTTGTTTTGAGCACTCGCAGCAATTATGCTCTTTTATTGCTTTACGCATTTTTTCGTTAAATGCAGATGGGGTTACACAATCACACATAAATTACTCACTAACTTTAGTTAATTGGCAATCGGCGTAAGTGCATTGAAAGTGATCGCCCATGTTTTCCCAATCGTGATCACAGTCTTGTTTTTCACTTGCCTGCCCAAACTCGGTTAAATCTTCAAATTCGTCAAAAATAAAGTTTTCACGAACCGCCACCACTTTAAGCACAATTTGCATTTCTTGCTTGCCTGCAAGTATGCGCCCTAAGCTCACCTCATTATCGGCAAAATCGCCCTCTAAAATTTCAGCCACTAGGCTATCTACATTATCAACCGCTGTGGCGGCTATCTCTTGCGAACCTGTCATAAAATACCCTTTTACTTGCGTTATTACCGTGTAATCACACAGTAGCAAAGGCTAAATAACATGTAAACACAAATCGTGTTAATGACTAAATAAATACTAATTAAATATTTATTTAATATTTATTGAGTATGTTTAAAATATTTATTGCATATTATTTAGAATCACCTTATATTTACACGGTAATCAAAGAGGAGCAGGTAAATGATCATTGTATTAGCACATAACAAAGGCGGGGTTGGCAAAACGACTACTGCACTAAATTTAACCGAAATATTAAAGCCGGACATAGTAATTGATCAAGACGCGCACAGTAACTTAGTTACCTTAAACAGCTTTCGTGAGCCAAGCGCGCAATTTAACGTATTAAGCGGCCTAAGCAAAAACGAACTTATTGAACAGTTAAAGCAAAGTGAGCAAGGTAAATTAATACTGGTTGATTGTGGCGGGTTCGACTCTGAATTAAACCGCATAGCGGTTGCATTAAGTGATTTAGTGATTGTGCCAGCAAACGACGACATAACCGAAGTGATCGGCCTTAAAAGCTTTGATAAAACGCTAAGCGAAATAAGCGCCGAAATGGGCACCCCTATAAACGGCCGTGTATTGTTTACCCGCGTTCACCCACGCCGCAAAAAGTTTGACGACGTAGAAAGCTTTTTAAATAACTCTAAACACCTATCTCGTTTAAACACCACATTAGCCGCGCGTAAAGATTACCCATTAGCGGCCATCGATGGCATGGGCGTATTTACTCACCCAAAAACAAAATACAGTGATGCCGCACGCGATATTAAAGCGCTAGCAATTGAAATAAACACACTGTTAAATATTTAAACCATATTTTATTAATACTAATTAAATACAAAGGCTAGAAAAATGAGCAAGTTCGACAAACTAAACAACGTAGGTAAAGGCGCAGCATTAAGCGAGCAAGCAAGCGAGCCAAGCACTAAACCAGCCACTAAGCCTAAGCACATTAATAATTTACCTGTAAAAGCAGAGCAGCGTTTTAATGCATTAAAAGCAGCGGGCAAAGTAAGCGGCAATTTATCAGCTTACATGGTGCAAGCATTACTTGAAAAGTTAGAACAAGACGAGCGATAAACGCAGAATTTAAAAAAGAGTAAGCCGGTGAACTTCGACCCCCACCGGCTACGTGCAACACTAAAGAGGAAACTTTAAAATGTCACAAGCAAACTATACAGCAATACAAAAAATGCGTCTAATTGATTTACACACCCTACCAAGCCACCTTTTATTACAATGGTTAGCCAGTAAGCCCGCATGGTTACAAGCGGCGGTTATTGGTCGCCAAGCGCATTAACGCTTTTATCTATTAATTGGGCGATTTGCACCGCAACATGGTTAAGGTGTATATCGTCCTCACTGGCTCTTGCTAGTAATATTGCTAGCGAGTGCGCCGCCCCTAAATCATCCTTAATATTAACCTGATTAGTATTACCTGTATTTTCCATAATATATCCCTTGATAACGTCATTATTTGCAATGGAAATTACACCCAAAAATTAACCTTTGCAATAAAAACTTACATTTTGTCAGTTTTTATTCAGGCAGGGTATGTAATTATTTACAGGATCGGTTACTATAACGCCAACATAAGAGGCAGGCCCATGTTTAAAAAAGCACTAACACCCGAGCAGCAAACCGTACACGATATAATAAATCGTGTGTGCTGGGCGCATGGTGTAAAAAATAAAGCAGCCCTTGAGCGCAAAATAGCGTTAAGTGACTCATGGTGTACCAACACCATTAAACGCGGCTCAACACCGTATGCACTAATAGACCAAACAGCGCAGGCAACCGGCATAAGTTACGATCACCTACTGTATGGCAGCCCAATGAGCCAACTCGACCCAAACGATTTGTTATATATAAAGCAAGGTTTAATAAAAAGCTTAAGAGAGCTAAACGAGCAGGGGTTTATTAATAAAGCGAGCAGCTTAGAAGATTTAGAACAGCTTGCTAAAAAACAAGCCGCCGATATTGAACACGAACTTACAATACAGTGGAACAAAAACACCAAAGAGCGCGCCTAGCGCTCTTTGTTAAACTTTGCATAAATTACTTTATGCCCTAAATCATTATCGTATTTATTCATTAACTGCCCTATTGATAATTCCTCAACAGGCGCTTGCACCTCAGTCGGTGTGATTTCTGCAAGCTCAAAATCATAACGCTGCATACTTGGGAACTTGCCCAATATTAATGCCACCTCATTTTTAAGCTTTTCGGCTTCATTCATTAACTGCATCGACTTTTTAAAGTCGGGTTCGTGCTTAGCATTAATACTTAAGCGCATGGCTAGTTCAGACTTATCGCGTAATTGCTTTTTAAAAATAGCGCGGCGCGACATAAGCCAGGTACTTAACGTAAGCAAACACACCAATATTAAAAGCGCGCCATAAACAATATTTATCATAAAGCACCTCTTGGTAAACGTAAGCTCAACACATCACCAAGCTTAGTATTTAAAATTTTAGGAAAAAGCATCACAACCCCCAATACACAGCTAATATAAAGCACTGTAAAACTATACAGGTAATGTAGCACTGCAAACCCTTCTTGAATATCCAAAACCACAAATTTAACCCAAATAATAAAGTTAATTACTGATAATGCTAATGTTAATCGAACAACAGTAAAAAACAGCTCGCCGTATTTATAGCTAAAACGCACATGTAACCGGTAAAGAATGATCACACTTAATACACCAAACCCACATAGGGCCAAATAAACATTTTGCGCCAAATCCCCGCGCTTTGACTCGGCTAAAAAAATCAGCGCTTTTTCCATTAGCAGGGTAGTTAACATGTACTTAGACACCACCACCGCAATTGATAAAAAATCACTTAGCAATTCTTTATCGTTAAGCGCTCTAAAAATAGATAGGCATAGGGCCAGCAAATAACACAGCGAAATAATTACTTGGACTGAAAAAACATTATGGGTAGCAGTGGCAACGAGTATTTCATTATACAAACCAGACAGGGTTTTTATCATGTTCATTCCTTGATTAAGAATGCAATAGTATAATTTTGGACATAAAAAAACCAGCGTATTGCTGGCTTTTTAAGCTTTGCTTAAATTCTTTTTATTTTGGTTTTTTAGGATTCAAAATAATAATACCGCCAGAACCTTGTATTTTTGGCTTTGGCTTAGGGTTTAAAATAATAATACCGCCAGACCCTTTTAATTGTTGTGTGTTTACGTTCGCTGGGGTTACGTCTGCAGATAGGCCGCTAAGTAGTAATAATGTAAGTGTCATTTTTTTGCTCCTTAAAATAGTTAAGTGAGCATTAGCATGGTTCGTGCCAATATAAGTGCATGATATAAAATCACTCTTTAGGGTAAACCCTAAAGTTTATTAAATTAGCGCCCAGCATTGCACAATATGTAAACTCTAGCGATAACAAAACAACTCTAAAGTTTAAGCGAGCCCAGTGGCAAAAAATTACGCATACATACGCATAAGCGACGCGCACAAACAGCACAGCCACGGCCAACGCACCCGCATAACCCAATACGCCGCAAAGCACGGCTTTTATATATATAAATGGTACGAATACACCTTAAGCGGCGCGAGCACCAACAAAACCCAGCGCGGGCTAATTGAATTAATAGAGCGATTAGCGCCAGGTGATCGGGTATTAGTAAACGACATAGAGCGATTAGGCCGCGACTCTATCAGCGACATAATGGAAGTAACCACCCGCATAATAAATGCAGGGGCCGAAATACACTTTTGTTTAACGGGCGACACGCTCACCCCCAGCCATAAAAATGACGTAGGGCAATTTTTTATACAAATTGGGCGCGCCTTTGCCGCTCAAGACTTTAGCAAGCAGCGCAGTTTAAAAGCAAAAGCGGCAGCCAATAGCCGCAAAGCCAACAACTTACCCACCGGCCGTGCGCGCGGGGCCATTATAAAAAGCAAGCTGGATGCCAGCGAAAACCAAATATTATTTTGGTTAAGCCAAGACGTATTTAAAAGCGAAATAGCACGGCGGTTAAATTGCAGCGCCACCGCCTTAATAAAATGGCTTGATCGACGTGATGAACTAATATGCCAAGCCCGCGAACGGGGACTATACGAAAGCGGCTTAAGCATTGGGGGAGTAAAACGAAGGTTAAAGGGTAAAGGTTAAATAAAACCAAAGATAGCCAAACCACCCCAATATATGACAACAATACCTGCAGTGGCAGCAGCAAAAAAAGAAAACATCGGTATTACCAGCTTATAAAAAATCTCGTCAGCCCTTGAGCCGTCGCTATTACCTTTTAATTTCTTATACCAATAAAATGTAAAAATAGAGGCGCAAATAAACTCAAAAACCAACAACGAAATATTTACAATTTCATAACTCATTTTAAATCACCATTTTTAACTATTAGGCCGCGCCTAATGGTTGGTTTAATTTTTCACCCAATGCCGGTGCCTTGCCAATATAAGCAATAGGCCACCCATGCAATAAACCCTAACATAACCGATAATGCTAAATCTTTGGGTAAATGCTTAACTTTAATATTATTGGCTTTTTGTCGGTAGCGCTTGCAACGCCAAAAAGTCACAGCTACTAAAATACCCAATTCGTGATTGTATGCGTAAAAACACCAATCAAGCCATAATATAAAAAACGGCACGGTTTGCGGGTCGATATAATCTATTAGCAATTTAGTTAATCCATTTTATCGTTTTTATCTGCTTTGGTTCGTGGCCTGCGCCAAATTTCTGTTTTCCAAATTGGACGTAAACGCGCCAACGGATAATAAAAAGCGCGAATAATTAAAATTACACTTACAAACAAAGCCTGCAGTAAATTAAGCACCAGCGTAAACAATATTACCAATGGGTAAAAAATCGTACATAATGTGCGCCTTACGTAATTGTTTTTTATAAAACCGATAAACGCAGGGCGAACGGAAAACGTACCCTTTTCATTTTTAAATATAACAATCACTTTCTTAATTTCCCCATTAAATATTGAAACTCTTTTTCTGTTACCTCTTTAAAATCAGATAAAGTTAAATCATTATTGTCTAATATCATGGCCGATCCTAAATCGCCCGCATTACAGGTAAAAAACTGTTTTGCATTACAGCAAGGGCAATCAAAACCGAGTTGGTCTTTATCCCAAATAACGCGGCACTTTAAACAAAATCTATCTTTTTTCATTCTATGACCTCATTAAATCAAAACCACTGTTTTTATAAAACGCGATTAACTCTTTGCGGGTGGCGCATTTAAAGCGGGGTATAAACCCCTGCTCGTATTTTTTGCGTGAGCCAAATACCCAGTATTGGCCCTTAATCATTTTATGGTACATAGCTATCTCATTTGTATTTCAAACTTGGTTACACCGTGCTTATTTAAAAACGCGGCCATATTATCTAAACGCCAGGTGCGCAAATCATCAGTGCGGCCATGGCGCACGGTGTACGCAATGGCTTGCCCTGCAATTACGCCTATAACATGGTATTTATTGGTGCCTGCTTGTTGTTGGGCAATTAATTTGTTAAACACTTTGGTTTGCAGTAAGCGTAAAAACTCGCCCTCTTTCACGCGGTTAAATTTAATCTCCATACTACATATTGCCGTTTTGTAGTGTGCGTTTTGGCGTTTTGTTTATACAAAGCACATCAAATATTAAATATTCACTGGGCGGGGTATAACGGCCAATAGTGACAAACTCGCCATTATGGTTAATTTGATACGCAATATCGTGCTCTTGGCGGTGTATCGATGGGCAATCATGCACCGGTGTTTTTAAACGAACCGCGCTTAAGTAATCATTAAATTGCAATTCACTAACGAGTAAAGCCAAGCACCACCCCCGTTTTTATTAGCTCAACACTTTCGCAGCGCACCCACTGCCAAAGCTCCGGCGGGGTATCTGTTTTACTGTCGATTAGTGCAAACAATCCTTCATTTAAATTTGAGGCAATCACATAGTGCTTTGCACCCTTATACATTACGTACATGTGCGCGTGGTGCCCCATGGTGTTAAAAATGGCTCTATGCATTTTGCTCACGCTTATGATCTGCTATTTTTGCCTGTAACTTAGCAAGTATATTAAGTGTTGGCTTTAATTCTTCGGGCGCATCGTTATGGCCTAGCTGGTTTAAAAAATGATGTTCGGCGCGTGAAATTCTCACCAGGTTATCAGGGGAAAAATTAAGTTTATTGCCATCTTTAAAGCGCACAACATCACCTTGCTTTAATGGTCCAAAATGTTGTTCGTAAATAACACGCTGCTTTAACTTCCACGCTTTACAACCGGCTATTTTTACCTCTTTGTAACCATCTACATTGGTACGTTCTGAACCAGCGGGCTTTAAGTTGTGCGCTACCTGCCCTTTTTTAAATGATCCGGCATTGGGTTTCATTAAACCTTTAGTGCCTTTATTCCAGCTTTTTTGCCCTTTTGAATAATAACCAGTGCGGCCACTTCTAATTTTATTTGCTTTTAAAAAGCCAACAATCTGAGATTGTTTAAACGTGGTACCGTAATTTTCATTAAAGGCGGCCGTTAATTCTTTTCGGCTCATGGTGGGGTAATTATCTTTAAAAAACTGAATTTGCTCAGGGGTAAATATTTTTGATACCCCTTTCATTATTTCACCAGGGCCACGCCCGTTTTTAAAGCCTCGCGATTTAATGTTACTGCGTAATAGTTGGGGCGTTCTATCAGTGCCAAACTTATCATTAAATAGTTTAGTTGTTTCGCCAATGCTCATTGTTGAATAGCACTTAACCGCAAATTCATTCATTTCATCGGTAAAGTTAAAGCCAGCCATAATTATTCTGCCTTATTATTAACTAGCATTTCTGGCATTTTGGGCGCGGGCCTTGCGCCAAATTCTGATAAAAATTTTTCAGCATCTAGCGCGAGCTTGGCATTTTCAACTACCACCTTACCTAAATCACCAATTGCTTTACCGCGCTTAATTTCGTCATTTAACTGATCGTCATTTAGGTCCTCGTTACCTAAGCGCTCTAACTGTGCAAAAAGATGGTTATTTAAATCGATTAATTTGTTTTTCATTTTACTTTTCCCAAAAAAGTTAATTACCGTGTAAACAACATTATTACTGTTATTTATTACCGTGTAAACATGATTCGTGTTAATTTACGCGATAAGCAAATATAAGTAGGATAATTAAAAATTGAATAGCGAAAACAGCACCATGACAAATACACCCAACGACAGAAAAAAAGCCGTTGCCCTTGCGCGCAAAACGCACCACAAAAAACAGCTAAATGAAAACAAGCGGGTTGATACGTATATAAAGCCCGAAACAAAAGCGGGGTTGTTACGCATTAAAGCGCACTTTAGTGATGTTAAAAACGAGGGGCAAGCCATAGATAAAGCGCTGGGGCTTGCGCTTGAAAGCCTTGATAAAATGCAGCAAAACACTGAATAAATATTAAAAACATATTTATTAAATATTACTTAAATATCCCTGCATTTATGCGGGGTTTTTAATGCCTAAAATTAAGGTATTATATTTTTGCTATTTATTTAAAACAAAAAAGGAACAGGTATGTTTAAAACACTATTAACAGTAGCGGTTATTGCTCTTTGTTTAAGTGGGTGTGCTAAGTCGAGTTATACAGTAGGGAATAATTTTGCCACTGAAAATATAAAACAAATTACTAAAGGCGAAACAACAGCCGAGCAATTAACGGCATTATTTGGGCAGCCTTATTCAAAGTATGTATTAAGCGCTACCCAAACGAAATGGATGTATATTTATAACGAGGGCACAGCTAAAGCGCAGTCTTATTTATTTACCGCTAAAATAGAATCAAGCGGTACACAAAAAGTATTAGATATATTGCTAACAGACGATGTTGTTACAAATTACACCTTTACCGAGGGCGCTATGCCAGGCATTAACGTTAATTAAATTGGGGGCGATCATGGCAGAAAAAAAGAAAACATCGCGGTTTACGTGGCTGGTGTTAATACTTGTTGTGTTGGGCATTTACGCAAGCACATTACCTGAAAAAGAATACACACCAAACACAAGTTACGAACTTAGCGAGCGTGATAAAATTAGAGGCAGTTTAGCACTTAACTTTGAGCAAAAAACGCTTGATAACGGGTTGCTTAATGTTGTTTTTACGCTAACCAATAACTCAGGTACCGACATTAAAGACTTTGCTTTTAGGTGCTCTGAATTTAGCCAAAGCAACGCGGTACTGAGCCGAAACGTACAAACGGTTTATCAAGTTTTACCTGCGGGTGCTACCGGTGAATATGTTATTAATATGGGGCCATCTCATGAGCAATCACATGCAACGCAATGCGTAGTGATGAACTTTAAGTATTAAATAAATACTTTAACTATATTAAAAACCCCGCACTTAAGCGGGGTTTTTTATTGCCTTAAATATGGCGGGTGGGTTCGGTTAGTGCCGTTATTTGTTTAAACATCATATTATATTGCTGCAATAAACCTAATAGGCCGTCTAGGTCTTTAGCAGCTGTGCGTACATTACTTACCAGTACCGGTTTGTTTTGTGCCTCGGCTTGCATAAGCTGGTTAAGCAATGCGGCCATTGGGGTTGGCAATAAGGTATCGCTATAATTAAAGGCGCTAACTTGAGTTGCTTTTATTATGCCCGATTTAGGTAAATCAATAATTACCGCGTCGTATTGCGGGGAGGCTAACTTAAATTGATCAACAATAGCTAACGCTTGGTTAAATAAGTGGGCGGGTATTTGCTCGTACTTGGTCACGTTAAAGTGGCTTTTTAATTTATTGTATAGCGTGTTGTATAAACTTTGGTGCAGTTCGCGCGGTTGGCTGTTTACCAGTGTGCTAATTTTGGTTTGTATTTGGCGTTGTTGGGTGTGGGTTAATGTACCGTATTGTAATTCGCTTAACTTATCGGCCATGGCATTAAATGCGTTTATGTACGCCTCTTTAATTTGCGCTGCTTTTTTACCAGTAAAGCCCATAACCAAAAACATAAAGCCGTCTTTACTCATTTCATAAGTATCATACACGTTGCCACGGTGGTTATATTTAACCGCGCAAAAGTTCGCGGTTAAAAAACTGGCTGAGCATTCAAGTAAATTTATTTTTTTTATAATGTCTCGGTGACGTTTAGAAAAAGCCTCGGCGACTTTAAATGTGTTAGTTACTAGCTTTGTTTCTGTTGATGTAATTGCATTGATTGGTAGTGTTTCAATAGTCATACTTTTACCTTTTTCTTAAATGTTATTTAAGCCACGCAAAAGTACTAAATTTTGGGTGGCAAGCTAAAGCGAGGTTAGTACAACCGCGATAAAGGTAAAACGGCCCACCGAAGTGGCCCCGCCCAGCTTGCCATAATATATGGAGTGCTAAACAGCAGACATTAAAAAACCAGCATAAAAGCTGGTGACAATGCCACCTTTATCATTGCGGGGTACTAATCCCGATACTGGATTTTGCCAGTACCTTTTTAATATATCGCTGAAAAAGGGTAATTGTCAATTTTGTTTTATTGCTCCTTATAAAAATCATCTATAGCCTGCTTGTAACTGGCTGCCAGTTCTTGCGCGGCGGTGTCGTCGCTTTCGCTGATTGACTCGAACGCATCAGAGATATTTTGCAGCATAAATATACCTAAATTCGCATCATTAAAAACAGCGACAGGATCAGGAATAACATTTACTGTTTTTTCACTAAGATTGCATTCAGACAATCCTTTTCGCGCGGCATCACCCAGCTTTTTATGCGCGCTGATCGCTTGTGTTTCTAGATTAACTAAAAAATACATAAAACCTCGATTGGGGGCGCGTGGCCCCCTTGTTTAATTATTTAATTTCTTCGGTGTGTTCAATATTAAACACGTATAAGGCTTTTAATACCTTTTTAGTATCTTCAACACCTGATTTAGTAGTGATTTTTTTATCACATACCATAAATATTTTACAGCCTTTTGCGCCTTTAGATACTTTGCGGCCCGCCTCGCTCCACTGCTTAAAACCTGCCCATGCATCGCTTGTTAGGTTGTAAGCCTCTTTATGTTCTTCAAGGTTAGTTTGATTGTTAACTGAGTAAACCGACTGAGTGATTGTATTGAAGTTTTGCATTTTAACACCTTACTGTATGGTTTGAGCCAATCCCAAACCGCAAAGCCAGTATAGGGCTTTATTATTACCGTGTAAACATGATTCGTGTTAAAAACACAAAATAAATACTTAATTAATATTAAAAAGATATTTAATAAATACTTATTGGTATTACTTGTTAAGTTAAGCTTAATTTTAACACTAATAAGTTATACACAGTTTAAGTGCATTTATAACCAATAAACTAACCTTTATATATCCTAATAGAGATCCTAATAGATCCTACTAGCGCTACAGGCTATAAGTGGCGGCGGGTCTAGCGCTTTGCGGTGTAGTGTGAACGGGAAAAAGGTGTAGTGTAAACGGGGAGTGGTGTAGCGTGAACGGGAAAAAGGTGTAGTGCGAGCGGGCAACGTGGTGTAGTGTAAACGGGAAAAACAGCAACTTATAAACAAAGTACCTACTATGGCTGAGATAATTAAATTAACTACTCCTGAGATTGGCAGCAAGCTAAGTAACAAATTGGATGTAAACAGTTCATCCACAGTGCAGGCGCTTGCTATGCTCCGAATTGGCGTATTTATACCAATACGCAGAAACCTACCTAAAAACAACAAAGGGGAGCTTACACGCCCTGCGTTTAGAACCGATATAAGCGAGGAATTTAGAAAGCTTGAATTTGCGCGCACCGAAGGATTTGAAAAAGTCGCCATACAAGGCCCAGCGCTTAACTTTGAAACTGATTTTAAAGTATGGTGCGGTGTGATCAGAGCATTCAATACCTATGGGTACCAAAATTGCGCCATTAAGTTTGGCTTTGGGGAGTTTGCCAAAATGTGTGGGTTTTCTTCTAAACAACTAGATGAAAGACTCAGAACCCGCATACATGATGCCCTATCAAGAATACGCGGCCAAGTTATTGAGTTTTCAAAGCCCCAGGTAAGCAAGTCATACATTGGTGGTTTACTTAATACCGGCAGTTTTGACGCTGACAACGACACGATAGAGCTTATAGCTGATCCTAAATTGTGGGAGCTTTACAGCATTGACCACCATGTTTTGCTTAAGCTAAGCGTGCTATCAAAACTTAACCGAAACGAAACGGCGCAATGTTTGTATGCCTACTTAAGCGCTTTGCCTAAAAACCCATTTCCCATTAGCTTTAAACGTCTGCGCGATAGAGTGTGTTTAACATCAAGCGTAAAAGAACAAAACAGAACAATTAAAAAAGCACTCGATAAGTTAACGGCCATTGGGTTTTTAAGTGGTGATATTATTAAAAAGGATGGTGAATCATATTTAATATTACATGAGCTAAGCCAGCGGCTTAATTTAAAAGAGGGTATTTAACTTCGCTTTCCCGTTTACACTACACCCAACCAAAAGCCTTACTATGGCTTTTAGACTAACTTAAGGCATTAACTTAATATAGTCTCATAGCTTAACCGGCTAATCGTTTACGGCCCGCTGATTTATTTGTAATTGGTGGGCGTAAACGGGAAGGTTCCCGCTCGCACTACACCCAATAAAACACCCTACTATGGCTTTTAGGCTAACTTAAGGCATTAACTTGATATAGTCCCATAGTTTAACCGGCTAATTCGCGGCTCCTTACGTTTGGGGGCGTAAACGGGCAGGTTCCCGCTCGCACTACACCCAATAAAATACCCTGCTATGGCTTTTAGGCTAACTTACTCTAACTACCGCAGTATAAACCGGCTAACTAGCCGCCTTTTACGATTTGGGGGCGTAAACGGGAACTTTCCCGTTTACACTACACCCAATAAAACACCCTACTATGGCTTTTAGACTAACTTAATAATTTATACTTTGTGACCTGTCACGCTTTTATTGAATATCGGACTTAGGTGCACACTGTGCTTTATTTGGCAGAGGGGTTAGGCATTATGCACTCAATGCGCTTGCGCATGATAAACCCAACCCCTGTTTTTGTTGGCCGCATTGGTGGTGGGCGTACAATGTTATTTAAGGCACATATTTTGATTGCCCCCTTGATAAACCAAAAAATGCCACTGCGCTAAACGCTTTGATAATGCTTGTTTGCAATGCAATGTTAAAGCGGGGCACTAAGCCCCCGTAGCGCAGCTACGAAATGGGGCGCTTCATCCATCTTTTAATATACCGCCATGAGCGTTAGCTCATCGAGGCGGATTGCCTTATACACAGCTAGCTGTGCGTATAAGTTATTTAGCTGTTATTAAAGGTAAGATAATTTTGCACTTTAAAGTGAGCAAATGGCACATGTAACAAAATCAGGGTTGCACTTTATATGTATAAGTAAGGTATGGGCCTTTAAATGGGTATAAGGTGGTACCTAAATTGGCGGGTGTGTTTGGGTTTTGTGGGGCTGGCTTATCAAAATAGCCAAGGGCAGGGCTAAAATTAAACGTAAGGCACGCAAAAAGCCACGCTTATGCATGGTGGTATTTAGTCGTTAAGTGGCTAGTTAGTGCGGTGGGGCGCTTGGTTCGTACTGCGCAATGGCTCGTAATTGGGCTAACTCTTGGTTAACTAAGCCTTTAAATACTTCAAGGCTCATTAAGCTGGCGCTTGCGCCTAAGCGGCTTAATACACGTTGCTGTGCAATATGGCGTTGTTGTTCGGGGGTTTTGGGATTAATGGCGCGTTTAACTTTTGTTATAGCGCGTTTTTCTTTTATGCGATCAAACACCTTGCGGTAATGCGCCAGGCGTTGACGTTCTTTAATTTCGTTTATGCTCATTACGCCAAGCTGCTCGGCGGTTAAACCGCTGTTAACACCTTCTTTGCGTAAGTATTTTAAGCGTGCATCGCGTTGGCGGGCTACACGTTCGGGTGTAATACCCAGCGCTTTAAAAAACAGCTCGGTTACTTCAAAGTATTTATCAACCCATTGGCCCGCGTGTTTATCCCACACTTGCCACTCTTTATGGGCCACGATCCACCCTAGATCAACCATATCTTTAAACGCACGGCTTACGCGGCTAATACTGGGTTTAGGGGTGTAGCTTTTATCTAGCTTGGCTTTGTTAAGCTCGGTTTGGCTAATGGTGCTTAAACCGCATGCATCGGCAGCATTACGTAAGCTTATTTGTACTTGGTGAGTAACAATGTTTACGTGCTCACAAAATACGGTTGCCAAAGCGCGCATGGCTTTTTCACGGTCGGGGTAATATATTTTTTTACGGTTGGTAGCGGGGCGCATGTATACGGCCGCGTCTGATTTAACAATATTTATTTTTTGCGATTTTTCGACAAGATCACGCACAAAGGCGAGGCGGGTAGTGTGATTACTTGGCACTGTGTAATTAGGATTTGCGTTTTTAACGCGGTTACAGTGCTGTAATGGGGTGTTATTATTATGTGTTTGCATTTGGGTCACTTGTTTTTTATACGCTTTAGACATAAAATAAAAGCTCGTTTAAGCTCTTACTTGTGTGCTTAAGCGCAAAACGGGCGCGCTGCAAGCGCCCGTTTTACCTTTCTTATAAGTCCTGCTTTGTTAAAAGCGTTACCTCGTCCTGAATGGTTAATATAACACGAAATGTGTTATCTTCAAGTTAAAGATCACGCCCACTGTTTAAGTGATGGTTTTTTAGGCTTTCACGCTTGAGACACAGTTAACCCCACACAAATTGTTCTCGCCACGTAAATTGGCCTGACTCGCTTGGTATATGGTTGGCAAGGGTTTCTAGCATGGCGTAAAAATCAAGCTCCATTTGCTTAAGTGTTTTAACGGTTGTTTGAGTGCCATCAATATTGTTAAACGTTACCTCACCCTCCTTTGTTTGCCAATCTTGCATTGTTTGAGTGTTGTCGTTAATTAAGGTGTTAGCATTTTTTAACGCATCGGTCGCGGTTCTAAACTCGTAAGTAGTGGGTAATAAAATGGCGGTGCGGGTGTTTGCCGAGGCATGGGGCCAAGCCTTTCTAAGCTCTATAACATGTTTATTATCACTGTTTATATAGGTTCTATTTATCGCAACTGGGTCGTTACCCTCAATAAATAAAAAATCGCCCTGCCGAACGTTTTCAGGGCTTTCGTTACTTTCAATAACAACGGCCTTAGATCCGGTGCTAATACTCACTTGATCGGCGGTGTATTCTGCCATGGTTAATCCTCGTTTAATCCGATTTAAACTCACCCTTGAGTTAAAATAAGATGCGTTAAATTTAACACTTTATGTGCTTTTAATTTTAATTATCAATATATGTGTTATTTGGGGGTAAGTAAATTGCCCGCTTTAAAACTCAGCCTTTAGCGACTTAATTTTTAAAGCGGGTGTATAACGTAAAGTGGGTTATGCCTCCTGAGTGACAATGGATATACGTTGATTTTTATTGCCAAAGGTGTTCGTAAACGTCGCTTTTAGCCTGTACTGGCGATTAGCTGTTGATAATTGGTTATCAAAGTACGTAAAGCTTTTACCTAAACCAAAGGTTTCAATCTTCGAGTTATTACCCTCACTAGAACAATGAAACGTTCCTGATCCTTGCTCAAGTTTGACGAGCGTTTCTGCGCCCGAGCTAGATACTTGATACAATTTGAGTTCGACACTAGGTATGCGATTCGACGTGTCTGTACTACAGGTACCCGAGGTTATACCACTAGACCCTGAGCAGGTGGCGCTACAAACTACCGCAATTTGCTTACCATTACTGCCAAAGATATCGGTATCTAAGCTAACAATATTAGATAACGATGGGCTCTGAACGGACGTGGTAAGGGTTCCCGCAATAATAGTACCGCCAAAGTATGGACTACCATCATCATCAACATACGTGGTGGCATTCGTTTTGGTTAAGTTGTTGTATATGACATTACCCGCACTAACATTCCCAGCAATGGGACCATACCATTCAATTAACCCATCAGGCCCGAATGGTGTGCTCGCTTGTATTTTCATATACTTAGTGCCTTTGAGTTCAACCTTACCACCACGGATTATGCCACCGTCAATAACGGGGGCGGTCATAGTCGTACCCGCTCTAACTACCTTGGCATCAAGTGTATCTTCAATAAGCGCGCTACCATGTACGTACAAAGTGTACGACACCCATGCACTCCCGTTATATCTCTTAATGGTTTGCACTGCAGGATCGCTCGCCTTGTAAATGGTTACTCGGTCATGCTCTACAGGTATGCCGTTAGGTACAGCATTATTAGCTGTTGTGTTTGACCATGCCCCAGTTGAGGTTGCAACTTGAACTTCAACCGAGCCACGGGTGCCATCAAGCCCTTTTTCACCGCCTGATCCGGTGGCGGCAAAAAGAGGTTCGGCAAAGATATCGCCTGTTTCATAGGCACATAAATCAAATAAAACGGGCGCTGTGGGTTTGGTTGCTGAGGTATAAATAAGTGTGGCATCCTTGTAATACTTTACGGATACCCCATCCCACACCACGCTTAACCGGTTAGCACCCGAAACTGTGCCAAACCAACCCTTAAGGCTCCCATTTTCATAAACCGCTAACTCACCATCCGATGAATAAATGGCGTAGTTTAAGTTGTTGTAATCCCCTTGGCAGGATGTATAACTTAACCCGAGCATTACTTGAGCAGTAGACGAAATGCGCGCCGAGGCGGTAGCGTGAACAAAAGTCTCTTTAGAGCTAATCCCTGTGTTCCAGCCTCGCCCCGTTTGCTTGACGTAATCCACCCCATTGCGTGTAAACTCCCCCGCTGAGGTATAGAAATTAATTGCGCTGGTGCCATCATTAGGTATGCGACCTAAGAGCGCCCCTATACTCATTTCTTCGCCGTTAATAACTTCAACACGCGGGCGAGCAAAGTACGCGTAGGTGTCTGCGGTTTCGGCGGCGTATCTAAAAGCTCTAAGTATCTGGCTGTTAGCCGACGTTAGTGCAAACTCTGTAACCGCGCCCACTTTCTCCCCTGTTTCGGGGTCGTACACACCGGAACGCCCCGTTTCTCCACCTTGATAGCCCTCGGGGTGAAAGACGGCCACCAATAAATACCACTTATTGGGCTTTGGTAGACCAAATGATGCTTTGAAATAGGGGTTACTATTGTAACTACCGGCTAAAGTGTTAACCCCCTCCGAGCCAACATAAAGCCTATGATCATTATTGGCGGAATCGTTTATCCAAAGAGACACTTGTAATCCTTTGCTGGTGTCCGCCACATCAAGACGTGCCTTAAAGCCACCTGCTTGATGAACATGAACCCCGCTACACCGCCAAACGGGTTCCATGACCCCCATAGGCCCCATCATATTAATTATTGTGTTGTTTTCTGCAGGTGCGTAGTCATCGTAAATACCTTGATCGCCTTGCGTTCCTACAACCCAATGGTCACTTGGGCGAATCAAGTTCGTGAATGCGGCCTCGCCATCTGCACCCTTTTCACCTTGAAGGGTGTAAACTTCGGGCGCTGTCCATCCATCATTTACCCACTCTGTACCCGTATGGCGATACACGGCTTTTGATACATAAGTAATACGCCCATCAATAAAGTATGGGGTATCGCTCCACCCCGCTGGGATCGTTTCGTTTACACCATCAAATGTGCCACCGGTAGGGTCATCGGGCCATAATGAGGCCGCTTGGAAAATTAAGCTATTGTAGTTACCGTTACGCCCATCAAAATAGTCGGTACCTTTAACGGGGGTGTAACCGTTTTCACCGTCACGCACCGTTATTTGATTGCCCCGCCCATCTGTAATGGTGTGAGTACCGTTGCCATTGTCGGTTACGGTGGGTATTGGTGCATCTTCCCCGTCACGTATAGTTATGGCGCCAGAGCTATTACTAATGGTGTGTGAACCATCCCCATTAGTGGTGATTGTTGGTGTTTCTCCATCCTCACCTTGTACGCTATACGGGGCTGGCTCGCTCCACCCTTGATTAACCCAGTTTGTACCATCGTGAATATAAACGGCTTTAGAGACGTAAGTTATTTTACCTTCTTCAAAATATGGGGCGTCTTGGTACCCTGTTGGGATCGTCTCGCTTGTGCCGTTAAAGCTGCCACCTGTTGGTTTAGGTGGTGTACTGGTGCCGGTTGTAAAAATAAGGCTATTGTAGTTACCGTTAAGCCCATCAAAATAGTCGGTACCTTTAACGGGGGTGTACCCATCTTCACCATTGGTCACTGTAATAGTATTACCCGCGCCATCTGTAATGGTGTGAGTGCCGTTCCCATTATCACTTACAGTTGGAATTGGTGCGTTTTCACCATCACGAATGGTTACTGAGTCGTTACCACTTTGTATCGTGTACGAGCCATCCGGATTGGTGGTGATCGTTGGCGCGCTCGCGGTTTCACCATCGTACCCGCTCAGCCTTGCAGCTTCACTCCATGAGGTTACGGGTTGCCCGTTTTCAAGTACACGTTCACGGCGAAATAAATCCCCTGTTTCAAAAATGTAATGCCAATCGGTTTGGCCATCAACACTGTATTGGTATTCGTCGCGAATAGTTGCGCCATCTTTAGCGCGTATATCTGCCTCGCTTTCAACCTCGTAATTATCACCTAGTATCATTTTGCCTTTAAAGGTGTGAACTGGGTTTGCTGGATCGGTACTGTCAACGTATGACGTAGGCACAAACGTATTACCTACCATAACGCCTTGACGTATTACATCACCCACTAAATCTAGGCTGGCAATATCACCATCGTTATAACCAGCAACACCAGTTACACGCCCGTTATTGTCAAGCGTCCAACCACCGCGAGCAACTAACTTGCCGTCAACGGTTGTAAATAACTGGCGTAGTTGCTTAATACTGGCTGTTTTATCGCCATCGCTGATTTGCATGTTTGCAATGTATTCAGCCAATGGGCCGTCAACCCATGAGCCGCCATCGGTAACACATTGCACGGCGTCATTTTCGCTGGTTATATTACCCTGTGCATCAACACAGTAGCCGACTGCCGTGCGGGTGTACTGTTGTGCGGTGGCGATGGCTTCATTTTTGGCGCTATCGGTATCGCTGTTTATTTTACTGGTAAGCGTTTGCTCAAGCGTGGTAAATGCTTGGTTTTGGCTTGCAAAGGTTTCGGTTACTTCGTCAAAGCTGCTTACGGTGTCAGCAACAAACGATTCAAACTCTTGATCGCGCACGGTGTTCGCTTCATCAATAGTGGCGAGTGCGGTTGTTACATCACTAAAGCGGGCGGTTACAGTTTCAAAGGTTGCTTGATAGCGTTCATCGCGTTCAACCGTTGCTTGCTGCTCGTTTGCAAAGGCTTGGTTTAAGGTGGTAATTAACCCCAAGTTTTGGTTGTACTGCGCGGCCAGTTCTAGCGTTTCACTTGCCACCGATTCAAGATCACTTGCGTTAGCGTTTAGCTGGGTTTGTGCCACGGCTAATTTTACGCCCTGCGCTGCAAGCTCGTTATTTTTAATTAACTGATTTGCCGCGCTAATAATGTCGTTTAAATTAGCCTCTTGCAGCTCAAGCTCTAACCCTCGCACCTGCACGATATTTTGGCTAATAGTGCCGTTTATAGCGTCTAGCTTTTGCTCAACACTCGAAAACTGTGCATCAATGCCCCCCTCGGCAGCATTAAATGCCGTGATTTGGCTTGTAATGTAAGCCTCTGCACCATTAATAAACTGCTGTGCATTATTGGCTTTTTCAAGGGTTCCGTTTGCATCAAACGATTGTAGCGTTGCACTTACTTGGTACGTTGTATCAAAGGTATTTAGTATTGCGTTTACGTTTGATTGCGTTTGGTACCCCAAACCGTTTACCCAAGTGGTTGTTGCATATTGGGCCATGATACCTGTGGCCGCATCAATGTCATTTTCAAGTAACGTTGCGCGGGTGGTTATGTCGTTTAGCGCTAAATCGTTAGCGCCGCGCTTACCAATTTCTATAAAATCAACGTCCACATTGCCTAGGTCGATTGTTAGTTGTGTTACCTCGCCGGTGTAACCCTCAATGCCACTTAAATCAATGTTTTTAGTTTCCCAGCTTTCGCCCTCGGGCTCTAATACATTTACGAGCAGCTGATCAGCGCCTAAGTAAATATTACCTAACCACGGCGTATCAGCTTGTTTTCTAAAGCGTAAGCGTAACATTGGGTTTTCGTCGGCTTGGTAGCTAAGTAAAGGCGTGTTAACCGCGCCGCTTAGCGTTACATAACCTAACGCGTTATGGGTTATGTTGCCCGTAAAGCCCTCTGTGGTGGTGTTAAAGTGCCAGCTATACGCAGGGGTTAGCGCCTCAATAGCACCGGCTATTTCTGTACGCATTTCGGTAAATGTAGCGCGCTGGGTTATTTGGCCCGCTTGCACGACTAAATTAGCCTCAGTTTGGCTTAGACGCTCGTTGCTGCTGGTTATGCGGTTGGCTTGTAGCTCAATGCTTGCATTAACACCGTCAATTAATACGTTTGCCTCAGTAAAGGCTTGATCTGTGTATGCAAAGGCACGGTTTACAATAGTGCCGTTTTCAGGGTCGATATATACGGCGGCATCAATTAAACGCTCGTTACCTAATTGGCGTTGTTCGTACTGTTGACGCCATGCGGTGTAACTTCCTGACAAGTCAAATATACTTAGCTCGATATCAGTTCGAGCCTGTTTTTCTAAATTTAGCTCTGTAACAGTGCGCGCGAGTACGTCGGGTATATTGTCCTGCGTTTCAGGGCGTAGTCGGTCTACTTGGGTGTTTATATCTTCGATAAGGGTTTGGGCATCTTCGCTTAATTTTTCAAGCGGTATATCGTCGATATAATCGAGCAAATCAGATAGTGACGTTTTAACGGCCACGTCTACCCAAGGGCTCACACCTGATAAATTTTTAGTACGCACCTTAAAACTGTATTCGGTATCTGGCACAAGGCCGGTATAAATATAGTTGTAACCGCTGGCGGTGTTTGGGTTGGCGTTTGGCTCGGCTGTTTGGCCTAAAAACTGCCATTCAAACGTTGTGCCTAAACTTGCACCGGTTACGCTGGCGCTTAGTGTAATGGTGTTATAGGTTACGGCGTCTATATTAACAACGGGAACGCCAGGTAATGCAACACTAAAACCAAACGATACCCATGCGCTACGAAAACCAATTTTTGACGCGGCGCGCACGTCCATTTCGTAGTTACCGGCATCAAGTGCGGTGATCACAAACGCAGGCGTTACACTGGTTGTGCTGAGTATTAGCGCATTGTCTTTGTATATTTGTATATCAAAATGGCTGTAAACCGACTCCCATGCAACTTTTACATGGCCGTCATTTAGTAGCGTGCTGCTAAAATTAACAGGGGCGGCAATGTTACGCGGGTCGGGCAATGATGTGCTTGGGATTGGTGGGCGCACATTGCCATTTAACCAATTATAAATGTACGGTTGGTGCTCACGTAAGTTAAATGTAAATTGGCCGTTAGGTTGATCGGTTTTACCAATTAATCTAAATGGCTTATTTACCCACCCTAATTTTTTATGGTTTATAGGTATTACATCGCCTATGGTGTAACGCAAGGCGATAGGGGCTACTGTTGCAGTAAAACTTAATGACTCACGGCTGAGCATAGCAAGTATGCGCGCCATTTGGCGGGCTTCGTAATAATTAGTGCAGCTTGATACTTTAAAACGATACTCAAGCAATACGCCGTTATCTTCGGCCAACCACTGATCAGCCAGTTCGCTATCTGGCTCGGGGTAAACGGCATCTTGTTCGCTATAACTTAGCTCTTTGTCTATATACTCAACAATTACGCGGTTATAACGTTTGCTTTTGCTGCCCTCGTCATACTTTATTTTACCATCAAAATCATTTTCACTTAGGCTGTACGGGGTCGGTTCGTCGTCTTGCTCTATGATAAGCGTAAGTTTGCCGTTAATAATAGGCATTAGTGCGCGCATAGATTTTGATAATATTTCTGTATTATCTAGTACACTTTGCCCCGTATCGATAACCGCATTACATGTAAATAGCGGCTGGGTTTCTTCGCTGCCTTGAAATTTAGGCACGGCGGTATTGGCAATGCGGCCGCCAAGCTTAAACGAATCGAGATCGTATTCATTTGCTTGTAAATCTTTACCAAAAATAGGATGGGTTAAATAATCAAAGGTACAATACGCAGGGTTTTCGCTGTATTCTGTTACGCCTGTGTCTAGGTTTCTAACGCGACGGCCTTTAATAATGGCTGTTGCGTCGGGTATTCCCGTAAATGGCGCGTTATCTCCAATGCTCCACTCTAAGCGTAAGTATGTACATGCTAGGCCATCTAAGCGGTGATCTTTTGCTGCACCATCCCAACCGGCTGCTTTTAAATGCGGTGATGATAAGCCAGCCATACCGTTTGTAAAATTATATGCATACGCCCAGCGGCCGCCGTCTTTTGCGGTAAATTTACTGTCGGTGATTGATATATCATTTAATAAAATATCGTCGATAGACTCTACACCGCCCTCGCACCATACAATAATTACATGCAGCAAGTCGTTTTTTACGTCGTCGTCGTCATCAGGGTTGGTTGTGTTCATAAACACAATTGTTCCCTCGGTTTTACGCGTGCCGTAAATAACTTTTATATGCGTATCTGAACTGGCTTTAGTTACGTTTGTGCCTGTTTGTTGCTTGGCTTGCTTTTGCTCTGGTATAAACCAACTTATTATTTTTTTTAAAAGACTCATTTAACGCTGCTCTAATGTTGCACCACGGTTAAAACGATTAGCGCCACCACCGCCGCTTGTGCTAAGTGGTGAACTGCCCTCACGGCCCCAAGGAATATCGGTAATAACGGTGCCGCTAAATTCCATTCCCCGATCATTTGGGTAATACACTTGTTGAGATTTAAGGTTTGTTTTTCGCCCGCGCGATGCTTCAAAGTCGGCCCATACCGAGGCGGCTTTTAAAGTAATTTTTGCGTCGTTTTTATCTTCTTCTCCGGTTTTACCTGTAAGCAATCCGCGCCAGGTAATGGTTTTATAAACGGGTTGGTTTTGCTCGTTAAACCACACTTTGCTGATTGTTACGGGCGCATTGAGCCAATTTGAAGTAAAAAAAAGCGCCGTTATGGCGCTATCTATTGTGTTTAAATCTATGTTTATTTCGCCAATTTTGGGGCTTGATTGCTGGGTTATGCTGGCTTTTGCTTGCCAAAACCCCGCGCGGTATTCGACCCCGCCGTAATTTATATGTGCCCCTGCGTTTGTGAGGTTTAAGGGGGTTTCTAAATCAATTGAAATTAGCTGCGCGGTGGTATGCGGCCCTGACAAAATAGCGATTAACTCGGCGGGTAAATTAATCATTTATAAACTCCACAAATTCTACTTTTACGGGCACTTCTTTTCCTTCGGTTGCGCGTAGTTGTATATCTTGACTGTCTGACTTTAAGCGCATAGTAAAATTAACGTCGGGCCCTGCGCTTAAGACGGTGTTTTGTGCAGTACCAATGCGCAAAGGGGGCGTAAAGTACACGGTTCCTTGCCCCGCCCCATTACTGTTTAAGCTTTGCGTTACCATGTACACTTTGCTGTGGTTGCTAAACTTTATAAAATCGCCCGCCTCGAATATTCCCGATTTAGCGCCAGGTAAATTATAAAGCGCGACGCTTTGCGCGCCTTGCAATGCATTTTCGCGCATGCGGGCTAAGCCGGTGCCCGTGCCTATTGGTGGGTAAGGATTAGCAAATAAACAAGGGTTATATTGCCCGCCAAGCGAGCACACAAACGAAAATAAACCCATAACATCGGCATATTTAAGTTTTGGCGTGGTTAGGTCGATGCCCCATTTGTGCATATAGCCAATGCGGTTTGTATGATCAATACCGCCTTGGCTTGGGGGTGTTTGTGTCTCGTCTAAGCTACGCAAGCGCGCTTGCTGGGGGAGCACGTATTTAGCGGGAAAAATTAGCATTGCATGCCCTTGTTAAATTGGTTGCTCGATTAGTTCTTGCATATCGGTTGCTATGCGGTTGCGGTTGGCGTCGTACCACTGATCAAACCCGTGGGTGTCCATTGCGCTAATGTTAAAATTAGGGCTAATGGTTACGCCGCCTTGGCTTTGGTTTTGGTTTGCCATCATGGCGTACATTTCATCAATGCGCTGCGCGCTTTGGTTGGTGTATACACGCTCGCCTTTATCAAGCAGCCATGTCCCTTCGTTTGGTATTGCGTCGATACCGCTGTGCGCCATGCCCGCCATACCTGCAGAAATACCCCCAATGGCGGTGGCCATTGGCATTGATACAGCAAGGGCGGCACCCATTGCGCCAGGTGCTAATAGCGGCCCCACTACTGGTATTGCGGCAGTTGCAGCAAAGGCGTTTAAGCCTGCTGTTAACGCCATGGCTTGCGCGCTGGTTGCCATGGTGGCCCCTGCGCTTACGGCGGCGGTTTTATTAAGCAGTTTTTCAATGGCCCATAGTGCCAAGCGCTTTGCGCCCATTTCGGCAAGGGCGGCAATGGTTGATTTAACAACGCCCTGCATTACACCTTTCATTGAATCTGAAAAGCTTTGTTGGGTTGTTACTGCATTGGCTACAGACTCGCCTATACCTTGGGTGAACCGGTCAAACGTATTGCCCCACATTGCATCAAAGTCGGTGCTGGTTTGGGCGGCTTGCTCGCGCAATTGCTCCATAAACGTTTGATTTTGCTCGGTGCGCTGGGCGTTAAATTCTTCGTTTGCTTGCAGAGAAAGCAAGCGGTATTCATCTTCGGTTAATTTTTTGGCTTCAAGGGCTAAACGCCATTCTTCTAATTGCACACCTAATTGGGCGCGTTCTTCGCTCCAATCGTTTTCGCGCATGAGTTTTTTAACAGCAAAATACTCTTGGGCTTGGGTGATTTGCGCTAGGTATGGGTTTTCGGCTTCCTCGGCTGGATCTTCCGTTTCTCCACTAACGGCAGGTGTAACACTTGGGTTGTAATTTAAGGTGCTTACATACGTTTGTGCTAGCCCTTCAAAGCGTGATTTTGCATCGGCATACCACTGCTCAAGATTTTGTGAGGGGATGGGCTCCATCATTAAATTGTGCAGGGCGGTTGTTGATTCTTGCGCCGATTTATACGCGGCGGCGGTTTCGTCTTTGTCGAATAATTGCGGGGCGTCAAAGTTACTTAACGAGGCTAAGCTTTTTGCCATTTTTGCGGCGTCGTCGTTAAAAAATCCTGCGGCGTCTAGCGCTTGCTGAATAGGAAAAACAACAGTTTTAATAATGCTTTGGCCCAATGACGTCATGCCTTTAAGCATGGCGTTTGCACCTTCCATTACCAGTAAGCGCAGGCCGTTAAAACTTACCTTTAGTGCTTGCCAAATAACTTGAATACCGCGCCAAGCATTACCCACAAAGCCCGCGCCTTTTACCATAGTACCTACTGCATCGGCTGCATAACTGCCCATGCCGCCTGCCTGTTTGGCGTTTTCTAAAAACAAATCAGCGAGTGAACCGATCACCGGTGCGGCCTCGGTGGCTAGGTTTTGGCTAAAGCTACTAAATACTGATTCGGCGCGCTCTATTGAATCGTTGGCCATTTCAACTTTGTTTGCATCGATACGATCAAGGCTTATGCCAAGGGCGACGGCCTCGGCTCGCATAGCGTCAATGCCTACGGCTCCCCCTTCGATCACTTTAAGCATGCCGGTGCCTGACTTACCAAACAATTCATAAGCAATGCGGGTTCGCTCGGATTGGCTTTCTATACCGCTTAGTGCGTCGGCCATGACGCCTAATTGTTCATCAGGTTTTAATTTATTTAAATCTTGGGCGTTAATTTGTAGCGCTTTTAATGTGTCGGCTAGCGGGCCTGTGCCTTTAAATGCGGCATCGGCTGTGCGCCGCGTCATGTTTTCTAAGCTTTTATCAAGGTCTTTATTTGCGACCCCTGACAATGCGGCAGCATGGCGTAACTCAGTTAGTGCGCTGGTTTGTATGCCTATGCTGTCTGAAAATTTGGCGGTTTGATCAATCGCGGCCGCTTGTTGCTTGTAAATACCCAACAAAGCACCCACCACCACGCCACCGGCTAATAAACCCGCTTTGGCGTAGGTGTTCATATTACTGCGGGCGTTTTTGGCAAAGCTGCTTACGCTTTTACCCGCTTTGGTTAGCTCTTTTCGTAACGTGGCGCTGTTACCGCCAATTTGTATATTTAAACTGGCTAATGTGCTCATGCTGGTTTAGCTCCCCACGCTTGAAGATATTGTGCTAGGTCGTCGGGTGGTAACTCGACGGGTTTGTCTTTTTTAGGGCTTGATTTTTCTTGCTGCAGCTTTTTAAAAGCGTAGATTTCGGCAAGTTCGTGGTTGTTGATCTGGCTTTTAAGTTCCGACGGGGTGCGCCCTAATTCCAGTGCAAGCGAAATTAGGAAACACCGCCAGCCATCGGCCTTTAGTTTTTTGTTAGTTCTTCAATGTCGGCATCGCTAATGTTGTTTAGCTTTTGCGCCTCATTAAACATTTTATTAATGTCGGCGGCTGGCATTTCGCCCAGTGTTTTAAGATCTTCCATGGTAAACACTTTGCTGCCTGCTTCATCTTCGGCGCTCATGATAACCATGATTGCTTTTAATGATACGTCGGTTTTTGCTTTGCCTTTTCCGTCAAGAATGGCGCTTTCAAATTCTTCTTGCTCCATTGCTGTAAGGGCTTTTATGTATAGTTCACCGTCGGGTAACGTTACTTTTGTTCGGTTTTTTATGCCTAGTTTTGCTAAGAATTTCTTTTTATTAAACGCTGCCATTATGCAAGCCCTCCGTCTGAGTTAATGCCCATTTTTGCTTTAAAACGCAGGCCGCTTTCGGCTTCAAGTTCTGCCATTACAAACGAGGCAAGCACGGCTTTAAACGTCCATGTTGGGCCGTCTGTACCTACGCGTAGTTTAAACTCGCGCTCTACGCCATCTTCGGCTGCGGCATTAAGCTCTACTTGGCCTTCGTCATCGGCAAGCCAACGCCCTATTAGCTCACGTTCGCCCGCATCTTTAAGGGCTGATTTGCCGTATTGCACTTGTAAATCGCTTAATACGGTGTCGGTGTTTAATTTGCCTTCGCTGCCAATGGTGCCGCCAATGCTGTCAAAGCCTTTAACAACTACTGTTTCGCCTGCGTCGCCTGTTTTAACAACTGAAAGCTGGGAACCTTCAGGAAATTTAACTGTATCGCTCATGGGTATTATTCTCCGTAGTGAAAATTAAAGTCGATTATGTGGCGGTGTACGTTAGGATCGCCGCTAAAATCGGGGATTGTTTGTTGCTCTTTTATTAGGGTGATATTGACCCCGCTAAAATTGCCTTTTAAATATTTAAGGTGCTGGCGTAATTGCTTAGCAAGCGTGGCGGCGTCGGCTGAATTGCGCGCCACGGTGCTAATTTGATAGCGCGCTATGCGATGCTCAGTTAAGTCGAGTGTGGTTTGTGGTATGTCGCTTACTGGTTTGTAACTAAACGCGGGCAGCGTGTCGGTGCTTGTTACTTCGCGTTCAAATACGTCATCGCTTAATTGATAAAGTATTTCGGTAATGGCTGTGTTGATCATGTTGATTGCCTTTTAATAGCGCGTTCGATGCCTTTGGCCAGCTCAACTTTTGTTGTGCTTATTACTTTTGCCTCGTTTTTAATGAGGGATGGGCGCACAAACGGCACACCGGCAAAGCCCGGGTGTAATAAGTTATTTAACCCTTGTGGGTTTAATATGTGCGGCTGTACGCCTGTTTCTAGCCAGTAAGCTATTAGCGGCGCGGGTAATGCGCTGCCTGTAAGTCCTTGTGATTTTTTATTGGGGTAAACGCCTACGTATGCTGCAGCGTCGTAAATACTGTGAGCCCCTTTTTTATTGAGGGTGGTTTTTGTTTTTATTGAGTCCTCAATGTGGCCCGTTTGGGTGTTAAAGGCGCTAGTAAACCCGCTTTTCATATCGTCATGTACGGGCTTTGCGGCTTTTTTAAGGGCCGCGCGCAATACTTTGCCTTTGGTTGCACCGGCTACTTTTGCCAGTTGGGCCTCTAGCTCTTTTAGGCCGAGCACTTCGCCGGTTATTTTCATAGGGCTTGTAGCTCTAAATCAAAAATGATGGTGTGATTTAGTAGGCCTGCGTTAGTTGCGTCTTTTACTTCGTAAGTTTGGCCGCCAATTTGTATGCTTTTTACGGCCATAAACGCGGGGCGGTAATCAATAGCAAAACTTACTTGGGCTGTGCTTACATCAAGCGTTTGCTGGTTTACTAGGCCGCCGCGCTGCTTGCGGTAACTGCCTTTAACTTTGCCCACTTGGGTTAGTTGTTCTTTTTTACCGGTGGGAGTTTTGACTAACGCCAGGTTAAAAAGCGTGGCGCGCGTCTTTTTTTGTGTGGCGGTTAATCTGTTCATGGTTAGCCTATTGGTACGCGTTTAAACCCTGCGATTAGGGCGTTAAATGCAGGGTTGGTTTTTAGCTCTTGTTCGGTGTCTGCTTCACGCGTGGTGTGAAGTGAACTAAGCACTAATAAACACGCTTGCCTTAGTGACGCTTTGTGTGTTTCTTTTAGCGTGCTTATTACTATCGGATCGTTTGCTGTGCTGGGTACGTCGGCCTGTTCTTCGTAAATATCACGGTGTATTGCTTGCTCTACATGACCAATGGCGGCGTTAATTAACCCCTCAAGACGGTCGTTTTCTTCGTCGTCGTATACACTTACTTGGTCTTTAGCTTGTTCTAAGGTGATCAATTGCATGGTTATAACTCATAAAAAAGCCCGCACATGGCGGGCTTTGGTGGCTGAGGAACACACTTTTACTCTTTTTCGTATAGCTTTGCTGGGCTTGGATTAAGCCCGAGTATTTCTGCGGCTTTTGTTTCGGTAAAGCCTGCAATATCGCCGTTAGACCACGCTTTATAAGGCGCGTGAAATTTAAGACCAATCAGGCCGTTACTTGGCTGCTTAGTTAGGGCGCTAGATTGTGCTTTTTCTGCTTCAAGCTGTGCGGCTTTTTCTGCTTCAAGCTGTTC
>TARA_B110000091_G_scaffold214603_1_pt1 | contig 48738 bp, 37 predicted proteins | sample TARA_B110000091 | Tara Oceans TARA_B110000091 (sample SAMEA4397278) | marine metagenome | biome: Polar Biome; feature: [DCM] deep chlorophyll maximum layer (ENVO:01000326); material: water (ENVO:00002006), including particulate matter (ENVO:01000060) such as... | depth 35 m
TCAGCGTATGAAGTACCTTCTCCTTTAAGATCCGTAATTTCAGTTAATGAATCAGAAGCCTTAGAGTAAGCGTCAGACATTTTATCAACATTTTGAGAAGCACCTTCTAAAGAAGCAACTAACCCTTCAGTAGCTTGACTTGCAGTACCAACAGTATTTAAACTTTGAGCAGTTTCACCAAAGTTTCTTAATCCTTCTCCTAAAGACTCAATCAACTCAGAACCTACATTCGCATCCATTAACATTTGATCTAATTTCTGTGAAACTTGATCTCCGTTAGAATCTCCTGCAGAAACAGCAGTTGTTATAGTAGCATCTGCCTCTTCATCATCTGTATGTGCATCTAATTCATCTTCACCGTCATGAGACATTGCTAATTCTGGATAAACCAATGACCAATCTGTTTCCATGTGTGGTGGTTCAAAGGCTCCTAAAATAAATAATACTGCCTCAACAGTTAATCCACCGATAAGTGCAGGTGTAGCTCCAGGCCAATGCTGAATCTTAAACATAGCTCCAATAATTACGATGGCTGCACCAAACCCCGTAACCATATTCATAAATTTTTTCTTTTTGTAACTTCCTGACATAACTGAACTGATTTAAAAGATTAACAATAATGATTAAAATATAGTGTACTTAATTAAAAGTCTAAATTTGGTCACCATAGAATGGTGTTTTGAAAAGATTAATATACTTGAGAATCTCTAGTATCTCCTTTCTTACGGCCAAGGTATGTTTCAACACATCTGTATCCAACATAACACTTAGCAGTATCTTGGTATTCATAAGTTCTGGCACCTGTTTGCATATAATATCCTATATCTTTCCAAGAACCACCACGAATTACTTTTCTTTTTAAAACTGGAGGATCATTATCTGTTGCTTCATATCTATAATCCATATTATAATCATGAGCAAAATTGTATGCCGCCTCTTCGTAAGAGTTTGCAGTCCATTCAGAAACATTTCCTGCCATATCATATAATCCAAATCCATTAGGCCAATAATGTGCAACAACAATTGTGTGCATACCACCATCATCAACATAGTTACCTCTTAATGGCTTAAAGTTTCCTAAGAAACAACCTCTTCTATTACGGATATAAGGTCCACCCCATGGGTATGGTGATTGATCAAAATTACCTCTTGAAGCATATTCCCATTCAGCTTCAGTTGGTAAACGGAAATCATTTACAATTACTTTACCTCTTGAATTTCTAAAGTCATTCATCAAATGAGTTCTCCAAATACAAAAAGCTGTTGCTTGTTTCCATGACACACCTACTACTGGGTAATGATCATAAACTGGATGCCAAAAATACATTTGAGTCATCGGTTCATTCCATGAATATGTGAAATCATGAACCCAAGATAAAGTATCTGGGTAAACATTTATAACCTCTCTTTTTATAAATTCACTTCTATCTGTAATTCCTTCACCATATTTCCAAGATTCAGAAGACGCAGATGCTTCGTCTATATTGGGATGATTAAATCTATTTACTTTTCCAGAAGCAGTTTTAAAATCAATCCACCAATACTCGAAATTAAATTTACGTGCGTCTAATTGGGCTCTTTTATAAAAACGTTCATCATTTTCACCATAATATAACTGACCTAATAATTCTGCGTAATCTTCATTTTCCCAAGGAACTCTTCTCCAATTTAACCTTTGGGCAAATTCTCCTTCATCATAGAAAAATTTTTCAGGCTCGTCTTCAGCTAAAATTGTTAAAGCTAACGAATCTCTCACGTGATAAACAAACTGACGATATTCATCATTTGTAATTTCAGTTTCATCCATGTAGAATGACTGGATAGAAACAACTTTTTTCTGAGATGCCAAAGCGAAAGTGACTTCTTGATCACTAGGCCCCATGTGAAATGACCCTAGTGGAATGAACAACATTCCAAATGGATCCTCTTGGAAAAAGGGTTCTCTACCTGTACCTACTAATTCACCGTTACCAGCAGGACTACAACTTGTAATCAGTACCGTAGTAAGTAAAACACAACCTAAAAGTAACTTTCTCATACATCACTAGATTAAATCCGCAAGCGGAAAATTAAAACATTTTTTCTAAAAAATCAACTTTACATTCGTAACACACACGAAATAAAAAACAATTAACGCCAAAAAAACATTAGTTACACCAATTCCCTAAAGGAATAATGGATCAACATAAGTATCAAAATCTGGAATTGGACGAGGAATTATGCAATAACCCAAGTATAACTCAACTGAACCAAAACTTCTGTTGTTTCTTTTAGTATCATTTACTTGTCCATCTTTCCAAAAAGTAAATACCCCTCCATCCCCTAAACTTTGGGTTGTAAAATCGTAAGCAATCCCTACTTTTAAAGGGTTTGGTGATTTTACTCCATTATTTTTCATGTAATAGTTGAAACCAAAATTTGCTACAACTGCATCTTGAACTCTATAACTTGCTCCCAACCAAAACGATTTATTATATTCAGCAGTCAAATTAACATCTAATTGAGTTGTTGATAAATCAGTTTTGACTAACATATTTGGTTTAAGTACTAATCTCGTGGCCGGAATACCATGATAATAACCTGCTGTAATGTAGCCATGTGGCCGAACCTTAAGGTTTGTATTACTCAATGAATGCTTTTGTGGCAAAAGCTTTTGACCCGATATTCCAAAATATAATTTTTCAGGAACATAATAAAAAGCCCCAGCACCTAAATCAAAAGCGACATCTGAAGTACCGGATAAACCAGCAACTAGACCGTCACTGATATTAACCGCTTTTATTTCACCAGAAAATCCTTTTTGCAAGAATCCTAAATCTAATCCAAGACCTAACTTCCCATCTCCAATATTTAAATGATATGAACCATTTATTTTGAAATCGACATTTTGCTCGAATCCAATTTTATCATAAACAATTACAGCACCTATACCAAAATTCTGAACTACACCACTGTAATTTAACATTCCTGTTTCAGGCCTTCCTTCAAATCCCAACCATTGCTCTCGAGCAATAAGATTAAAGCAATGCATTCCTTTAATACCTGTAGCTCCTGGGTTGATTGCATTATTCAAAAACATGTTTTGAGAAAACTGCGCATCCTGTTGAGCGCTCCCCACAAGTGTGAAAACTAAAGCTATTGCTGCTAATAAGACCCTTTTCATACTAATTACTTTTTGTTTACAATCCCAAACACACACTACAAACAACCAATAAAACTAATCATATTTTTTTTGGCAACAAAATTTAAAAATTTTTAACTTCTGAAAATTGTGAATGTTTGGTATTTTAAATACCCTTTCAATAATCATAATGCAGATTTATCAAAAAGTCACAGTTTTTTTCATTTTAACCTTATTGTATTTTGATTAGACAATGTAAACAAGCAATAATATTCTATTTTTGCAATATGGCAACACAAGAAGACGTTTTCAAGAAAGTTACTTCCCATGCTAAGGAATATGGGTTTGTTTTCCAGTCTAGTGAAATTTATGATGGTTTAAGTGCAGTTTACGACTACGGTCAAACAGGGTCTGCATTAAAGAAAAACATTAAAGATTATTGGTGGGATGCAATGGTTAAGATGAATGAGAACATAGTTGGAATTGATTCCTCTATTTTCATGCATCCTAAAACCTGGAAAGCTTCAGGCCACGTTGACGCCTTTAATGATCCATTAATTGACAATAAAGATTCTAAAAAAAGATATCGTGCTGATGTTCTGGTAGAAGAATATATTCAAAATAAATTAGAATCCAAAATTGACAAAGAAGTTAAAAAAGCAGCGAAAAGATTTGGAGATTCGTTTAATGAAACTGAATTCAAGACAACAAACCCAAGAGTATTGGGGTATTTTGAAAAAATAAATAGTATTGAAACTCGTTTGAAGAAAGTTCAAGAAGAGGAAGATATGGAAGGATTTAAGCAGCTCATTGTTGATTTAGAGATTCCATGTCCAGTTTCTGGAAGTAAAAACTGGACAGATGTTCGTCAGTTCAATTTGATGTTTTCCACGGAAATTGGCTCACTATCTGACGGCTCAACTAAAATTTATCTAAGACCTGAAACAGCTCAAGGTATTTTTGTGAATTATCTAAATGTTCAGAAAACTGGAAGGATGAAAATTCCTTTTGGAATTGCTCAGATAGGTAAGGCTTTTAGAAATGAAATCGTTGCAAGGCAATTTGTTTTTAGAATGAGAGAATTTGAACAAATGGAAATGCAATTTTTCGTTCGTCCAGGTGAGGAAGACAAATGGTACGAATATTGGAAAGAAACTAGAATGAAATGGCATAGAGCCATAGGATTTCCAGAAGGAAGTCATAAGTTCCATGATCATTTAAAACTTGCGCATTACGCAAAAGCTGCTGCTGATATTGAATTTCAATTCCCTTTTGGTTTTAAAGAGTTAGAAGGTGTACATTCAAGAGGTAATTTTGATTTATCACAACATGAGGAATTCTCAAAAAAGAAATTAAGGTATTTTGATCCTGAAATAAACGAAAGCTATATACCTAATGTTGTTGAAACTTCTATCGGAGTTGATAGGATGTTTTTAGCAGTTTTAAGCACAGCATTTACAGAAGAGAAGCTAGAGGACGGATCTGAAAGGACAGTTCTTAAATTACCTTCTTTCTTAGCGCCATATAAAGTAGCGGTACTTCCGTTAACTAAAAAAGATGGTTTGCCTGAAAAGGCAAGAGCAATCATAGATGCATTAAAATATGATTTTGAATGTTATTATGAGGAAAAAGATCAGATCGGAAAACGATATAGAAGGCAAGATGCAATTGGAACACCTTTTTGTATTACTGTTGACCATCAAACTTTAGAAGATAACACTGTTACTGTTAGAGAAAGAGATACAATGAAGCAAGAAAGAGTTGCCATTGATCACTTGGAAAAACTAATTGGTGAAAGTGTCAACGTTAAAAATATTTTGAAAAAGCTGAATTAAGTATTCATAATATAAAACTTCTAAATAGGTCTTTCTGAAATTCAGAAGGACCTATTTTTTTGTAACGTTCATTTAAACTTGAGTTATCATAGTAAACTATATAACTATGAAAACAATAATATCTATTGCATTTTTAACTCTTTGCACAACAACATTCTCTCAAACCATAAATCAAAGCTATAATTCAGCTACCGAGTTTTCTTCCAATAACAAGCAATCAATCAAGGTGACAGGGAATAGACTGAAAATTAACACGAAAATAATATACAACGCTCTCCCAAATGGCTATCACATCACCTATACATATACTTCAATTAGCTCATCAATTGAGGCTTTAGAAGACGAAACCACTATAAAGCGAGACGCTATACTTAAAAGCATCAAAAAATTAAACATAAAACCCAGTGACGTGATCGTGGATGTCATTGGCTTAGATCCAATTTTCAGCTTAAATTCAGATTCCTTTAACGTTAATATTCCTACCGGGTTTAAATCTACCCACAACATCACTTTTAATATTGAAGGAATCGAAACAGTTGATCAACTATCTAAGATTTGTTTTAAAAATAACATTTATGACATCATTGACATCGTGCCTTATATCAATTCATCCAAAATAATTGAAGATTCATTATCCAGAAAAGCAATCGAGGTTCTAAATCAAAAAAAGAAGCTTGCTAAGGAGATTGGATATAGTATTACCGATGGAAAACCATCCTTTGAAAAGACAAGGAATACTATATTCCCAAGTGAACGATATTTAAAGTCATTTATTCAAAACACCAGTTTATACCGCCATCATATTTCTCAAAACTCAACTATTAATTATAACCGAAGAGTGGAAATTGACGCTTACTATAACTTAGATTTAAGAGATGCTGATTTTGTTTTTAATTCCAAAGAAGTAAAACCCGTAATTCAATTCATATATGAAATAAACTATGGTTTTATAAAAAGAGACCGTGAAGAAGAAGCTCGATTAAAAGAATTAAGAATTGAGGAACGAAAAACGAAGAAGAATATTTTTATTCTTGATAAAAATGGTAAAATGAAGGAAGTAACTTTTTAAGTTATTTCCATAAATTCAATTTCTCCAATCTCAATTGATCTCCAAAGAAAATCTTGGTGCTTTCTTCAAAAGAATTAGTGAAATCTGAAACAAAAAAATGATGATTGCCAACTCCTTTATTATCGGTAGTCATATTTTTTGAAATCAATCTCCTTTTAACTTCTTCTGCAACAATTTTAGCACTATTCAATACTCTTATACTCTTTGAGCATTGCTTATAATAGTTTAAGATTTCAGTTTCGATAATTGGATAATGAGTACAACCCAAAATTAACGTATCGATATCTTTCAAAATTTCATGTGATAAATATTCGCTTATTACAGTAGCAGATATTGTATTATTGAAAAACCCTTCTTCGATCATGGAAGCCAACAAAGGTGTTGCTAGAGATTGTACTTCTACTTTTGGGTTTACTTTGTTAATAGATTTCCTATAAACTCCTGAGCCAACAGTCCCTTTGGTGGCGATAACACCGGCAACCTCTGATTTAGTTGATTTAAAAAAATCAGCTACTGGAGTAATCACATCAACTAAAGTAATATCGGAAGGTAGTACTTCCAAAACTTTTTTTCCTCCTAATGAAGAAGCCGTATTGCAAGCAATAACAATTGCTTTACAGTTTTGCGTCAATAAGAAATCACTTATTTTCTCCGAATACAACTCAATAGATTCAGGGGATTTATCTCCGTATGGAAAATGGGCGGTATCTCCAAAATAAACTAATTGTTCATTTGGCAGCAAATCATGAATAGCTTTGGCTACAGTTAGTCCACCAATACCACTATCAAAAATTCCAATTGGTCTATTATCTCCCATTAAACAGCTGCGTCAGGATATTTTGTAAATACATCTTCAATTTCTTGTAATAAAGCTTCCGGTAATTCAATATAAGCGGATTCTATATTCTCTTTTAGTTGACTCATTTTTGTTGCTCCAATAATTGTAGTATTTACAAACGGCCTGGACATTACAAATGCAAGAGACAATTCTGCTGTGGATAGCCCATTCTTTTTTGCAACCTCTTCAATGGCCCCAACAGCCAATTGAGCCTGCGGGTTTAAATACCTTCCGAAAATTGGGTAATCAGTCAACCTTCCTCCTTTTGGCTTAGCACTGTTTAAATACTTTCCTGTTAATGCTCCGAAAGCTAAAGGAGAATACGCCATTAACCCAATACCCTCAAATTGAGAAACCTCTGAACATCCATACTCATACAATCTATTTAATAAACTATATGAATTTTGTGTTGAAACTGGTTTAGGCAAACCATATTGTTCACAAAGCTGTAGTATTTTCATCATTCCCCAAGAAGTTTCATTTGAAACTCCCCAATTTTTAATTTTCCCTGATTCAACTAACTCCACCATAATTTCAATAACCTTCATGAAATTATGTTTATAATCTGAATTTTTTTCCCATGGGTAAATTCGTTGACCAAACCTATTATTACTACGTTCTGGCCAATGCAACTGATAAAGGTCTACATCATCAACTTTTAAGCGTTCTAAACTTCCTTCTAATGCTTTATTTATTTGGTCTTTTGAAAAATCAGGTCCATTACGAATATATTGAATTCCATTCCCTACTACTTTTGTAGCTAAAAACAATTCATCTCTTTTACCACTTTCCTCTAACCAATTCCCGATGATTTTCTCCGTTACTCCTCTTGTTTTAGGTTTTCCTGGAACTGGATACATTTCAGCAGTATCAAAAAAGTTTATTCCTTTTTCAACAGCATAATCCATTTGAGCAAAAGCTTCATCTTGATTATTCTGTTCACCAAAAGTCATTGTTCCCAAACAAATCTTACTCACGTTTAAATCGGATAATCCTAATTTGTTCTTTTTCATTTCAATTTTAATCTAATAATTGATTAACAGTAGCTTCTCCAGAAACTGCATATAGCTTACCTGTGCTTAAATCTGAACACAAAAACCGAGTTCTTCTCTTTTTAATCAGTTTAAATCTTCTCCCATTACCTAGCTCAAAACAATCATTAACTTTTATTTCTTTAACTTTTAATGCGCCGTTATCAATCGGATTAGATGTCGCTTTAGGTTTTAGAATTACTTTATTTAATTCAGCCTCAGCTTCAGCTCCTAAAACAAGAATATCTTTAGCTTCAACTAAAAGCTCAACAAATAATGCCTTCCACTCCAAACCATGTGCATTTACTTTACTTTTATAAAGATCATAGCATTTTTTATGTGCTAGTTCATGTAAAAAAGTGATCATAAACTGAATCTCGCTTAAATCTAAATTCACAGAGATAGAGTTAGAGCCCGTTCGGAAATTATGTTTATAATCACCTAATTTAGATTTTCTTGGTGAAGAAATTCTAAAGTGGACTTTTTCTAACTTAATTTTTGAAAGAATTAAGTTCTGAAAATCCTGAGGTAGGAAATCTAAATTAAACTTGCTTCGAATCAACTTTTTGTGTTTTACTGAAAGTTGGACATGTCCCACATTTATCGCCACTTTTGCACGATAAAACTGAAAATGAAACAATTAAAGAAAAAACAATAATCACTGCCTTCATACCAAAATAATTTATAGTTAAAATAACCAAATTATATGAAGTTACTCGATAGAAAAGTATTAAAAATGTAAATTGTCAAGAGATTAACTTTCAATTAGTATTTTTACGCAACCTATTATGAAGAATAATTACGCAATTATAATGGCCGGAGGAGTCGGAAGCAGATTCTGGCCTTTTAGCACACAAGAAAATCCTAAGCAATTTTTAGATATTCTCGGGATTGGAAAAAGTTTAATTCAACTAACTTTTGAAAGATTATCCAAAGTTTGTCCTAAGGATCAAATTTTCATTGTTACAAATGATGATTATGCAGATTTGATTGACCAACAACTTCCGGAAATCCCAAAAGACAATATTCTGTTTGAGCCTGTAAGAAGAAACACAGCACCCTGTGTGGCATATGGCTGCTACAAAATCCACGATAAGAACCCAAACGCAAACATTTTAGTTGCTCCAAGTGATCATCTAATCATAAAAGAAGAAGATTATTTAAATGCAATTCGTGCCGCTTTTGATTCTTGCGCGAATGAGGACATTTTAATTACATTAGGAATTACGCCTACAAGACCCGATACTGGATATGGATATATTCAAGCTACAGACATTTTATTGGAATCTAATAAGGATTTATTAAAAGTAAAAACCTTTACAGAAAAACCGAATATAGAGTTGGCTGAAGTGTTTTTTGAAAGTGGTGATTTCTCATGGAATTCAGGAATGTTTATCTGGAGTTCAAAAAGCATTGTTAATTCGTTTAAACAAAATATGTTTGAAATCCATGATCTATTCAAAGATGGATTTGGAATTTACTGCACAGATAAAGAGCATGATTTTATCCAAGAAATTTATGCTCAATGTGTAAATATATCTGTTGATTACGCTATTCTAGAAAAAGCTGACAACGTATACGTTTTACCTTGCGATATAGGTTGGACAGATTTAGGAACTTGGGGATCTCTTTACAATCAAGTTGATAAGGATCCAAATGAAAATGCAATTGTAGGTAAATCTGTCAAGCTTTATAATTCAGCAAAAAACATAATTTCCAATCCTACGGATAAATTAATAGTTATTGATGGACTTGAAGATTATATAGTGGTTAATACATCGGATGCCTTACTTATTTGTAAAAAAGACGATGAACAAAAAATTAAGCAATTTGTTACCGACTTAGGATCCACAAAAGAATTTAAGAAATTCATATAATGAAACTAGCACTCGACGCTGGAAATTCTCGAATAAAATTTGGGTTATTTGATGAGGGTAAGCTTATTAAAAGCGGGAGTTTGTTTAATCACGAAAATATTGGAAATGTGATTTCTGCTGATAAACTCAGTCAAATCACGCTGATTATTTCATGTAGTGTGCTTTCAGATATAAATATTTCTGGATTACCTGACGTGAAATACACAGCAATAAATCATAAATCAATTTTTCCGTTTAATATTAATTACAAAACACCGGATACATTAGGAATTGATAGAATAGTCGCTTGTGTTTCTAATTACCATAGCAACCAAGATTATTTAGTAATCGATGCAGGAACATGTATTACCTATGATTACGTTTCTGCTGAAAAAGGGTATTTAGGAGGAGCTATTTCTCCTGGGTTATCGCTTCGATTTAAATCAATGAACAATTTCACAGATAAACTACCGTTAATTAATACGTTTGAAACTAAACCTCACTTTATTGGAAACTCAACGGAATCATGCCTGAAGTCAGGGGTTATTAACGGACTCGTTTCAGAAATAAACGGTTTTATTACCCGTTTTAAAATACTAAGTCCAAACCTTACTGTTTTTTTAACAGGAGGAGACGCTATTTTTTTGGGTGATGAATTAAAAAATGACATCTTTGTAGACCAATATTTAGTGTTAAAAGGACTAAATAAATTAATTCAATTAAATGAAAATTAAACTTACTATAATCATACTTGTATGCTCGCACATAATGCTTGTGTCACAAGGAAATTCTCCCTTTTCTCAATTTGGACCTGGTGACTTTTACGAAAGTAACTTTCAATCTAATTTTGCTAAAAGTGGAATTGGAGCAAGTAATTACTCTTCTAACACGTTAAACCCACTAAACCCTAGTTCTTATTCTCAATTAACCTTAACAACTGGAGAAACAGGACTATATTCTAGCACAAACTGGGTTTCTACAGAAACGAAAAATGACATTATAAACAATACTAATTTAGCCGTATTTGGGTTAGGTTTTCCGCTAGGGAATAATTGGGGACTTGCTTTAGGCTTAACTCCTATCTCAAAACAAAATTATTCCAATTCATTTGCTGACAGTTTAAGCGACACCCCTGTTGAGTACGTTTATGAAGGTGATGGCGGTTTATCTGAAGTTTTTATTGGTACTGGTTTTGAAAAAAATGGATTCGCTTTTGGTGTAAATGGAAAATACATCTTTGGTCGATTAAACGACATCTCAAAAGTTAAATACAGCTCTGAAGAATTTAAAAGTGTTCGATTCCAAAATCTCTCTAACGTAAACGGGTTTTCCTTTAACACAGGAGCCCAATACAAAAAATCATTTAACACTAACTTCTATATTACATATGGAGTAACTTATGACTTAGGGTCGTCCATGAATACTAACAATTACCTGAAAGCTAATTACTTCACTAGTGGTGAAGCGACAACAGCAAGCGGTGATATAATTGATGCTGAATTTCACGAAACCGAATTTATTATTAATACAGAAGATGAGGCTTCAAAAGGGATTTTACAAATGCCCTCTGCGTTTCAATCTGGTATTTCAATTGGGAAATTTGAAGAATGGGAATTATCTGCAGAATACAAAACAAGAAGTCTTTCAAATTTCAGCTTAAACGCCGCGACTACTCAACTTGGAAATAGCCAAGGATTTATAATTGGCGGTAATATCATTCCAAACAGTAAAGCTTTAGGTAGATCAAACTACTGGAAAACAATTAATTACAATTTCGGAGCGAAAATTGGTCAAACTGGAATTTCGATAGACAATCAAGAATTATCTGAAATTGGCATAAATATTGGTCTTGGAATGCCGTTAAAGAAATTTAAATACCAAACAGAAACATTTGGTTCTTCAATTTATTTATCATTTGGATATTTACACAGAGGTAATAGTAACATAAATATTCAGGAGGATTTCTTAAACATAAACGCTAGTGTCGTATTTAACGATAAGTGGTTTGTTAAACGAAAATTTAATTAATATTAAGTATGATTAATACTACTCAAAGCACTTTTTTCTCGCTTCTTCTTGCTCTCTTAATTTCATTCTCATCTCAGGCACAACAAACTGAGATTAACTATGGTGAAAATCCTAATGAATGTAAAAAAAATCTAACAATAATGCTTACCTATTACAAGCAAAAGTCTTATAAAGATGCAGCAAGGACTTGGAGGTGGTGTTTTAACAACTGTCCTGAATCTTCAAAAAACATATATATAATTGGCGAAAAAATAATGAAAAACTTCATTAGTAAATCTAAAGAAGATAAAGCCTTGCGTTCTACTTATATCGATACATTATTAATGATTTATGATAAAAGATTAAAACACTTCTCTAAAGATGATAAAGGAATAATTAAGATTTTAGAATCTAAAGGAAAAGCACTTGCTCAGTTTCGAATCAATGAATCTTATAATGAAGCATTCGATTTATTAGAAACAGTTGTTACAAGTCAGTTTCCAAAAGTTAAATCAACTACAGCTAAATCGTATATGTATAGTGTTAAGGTTATGTATAAAAAAGGGGCGCTAAGCTGCTCTGATGTAATTCAAGCCTATTTAAAAACAATGGAAATCGTTGCTGCAAACATTGATACTAAACCTGAAAAATATCAAGCACTAAAAGAAAAATCCATCAAATATGCAGATACTTGTTTAGATTGTGACTTACTAGATTCATTATATTCGACAAATTTTGAATCAAGTAAAAATGACACACTTTGGCTTGATGGGGGAATTGAACTGTTAAAAGAAAAGAAATGCTATAAAAAAGAGATATTAGTTAAAATGTTGGAGAAAAGATTTGAATCGGCTCCTGCTTCAAAAACAGCAATCGTATTAGCAAAATACTTTTCAGATAAACAAAACAAGACAAAAGCATTATCATTTTTTGACAAGGCGATTACGCTTGAGAAAGATTCTTCTGAGTTAGAAAAACACCTTATTAAAAAAGCTAAATTTCAAAACAACACAAGCGATTATTCAGGAGCAAGAGTAACAGCTAACAAAATAATAAAGCTTAACCCTCAGGCTGCAAAAGCTTACCTGATTATTGGGAATTCGATTATTTACGGTTCTGTGAATTGTAAATCTTTAAACTTTGGAGGCGCTGAAGTGTTTTGGGTTGCTGTTGATTATTTTAATAAGGCAGCCAGACTTGCAAAAGAACCTAAAACAAAAGCAAAAGCGCTTGAAAAAGCAGATAAGTATACAGCTTACTTTCCAGCTAAAAATACTATTTTTCTTAAAAGTTTAAATCCAGGTGATCCCTATAAGGTTGAATGTTGGATTAATGCTTCAACAACCATTAGAGAAAAGAAATAATTGAGCACGCAATTCAAAAAAATATTCATTGAAAGCATAAGCATTATAGTGCTTATGCTTTTTGTCTTTTCATGTTCCAGTGATCTAGACAACATGAAGCAATCGGTTAATATTGAAGGGGACGTTCCTGATTCATATTATACTAATTTTAATATTACTTATTCTGATTCAGGTGCTTTAAAAGTTAAAATAACGGGTGAAATACTTGAGCAGTACGCCGCGACAAAAGAAGTTGAAGGTAAAGACATTATGAAGGATAGTGTTCACATCCGATTTTACAATCAATTAAAAGAAGTTTCAAGTGAACTTAAAGCCGATTATGCTATTCGATTTCATGAATCAGAAAAAATGTATGCGAAAGGAAATGTGATGGTAATTAATAACGAAGGTGAAAAACTAAATACTGAAAAACTTCTTTGGGATGCTAAAGCAAAACAAATTATTTGCGACACAACCGTTCTTATAACCAAACCAAGCGGACAAAAAATAATTGGAACTAGTTTGGTTTCTGATCAAAACTTTGAAAATTATCAAATCACCGGCGTAACCGGAGAACTCCCATTTAAACGTGAAAAATCACCTAAATAAAATTTTAGAATATACTTGGCTAGCAATAGCTATTTTAGCAATAATTGCATTTATTTATTACTATTACAACTATGGATTTCAGCCAGTTAAACCGCTGATTATAATAATACCTATTTCTATTATCTTTTATTTAGTTAGAAGACAACGAAGTAGTAAATTTGAAAAAGAAGAAAAATGACCGATTGGTTAATTATAATTTCTACTATTCTATTATCTGCCATTTTTTCGGGGCTTGAAATTGCTTTTATCACCGCGGATAAAATGCTAATGGAAATCATTAATAAAAAAGGTGGTATAACAGCAAAAGTATTAACAGCGTTTACAAGCTCACCTTCTCGGTTTATAGCAACACTTTTAATTGGTAATAATCTAGCCTTAGTGACCTTTGGTGTTTATATGGAAGAATTACTGGAGCCGCAGTTCAAATTGTTCACAGAAAACACTTTATTCATTCTTTTATTACAAACAATCGTTTCGACAATTGTTATTTTACTTTTCGCAGAATATTTACCAAAAACATTATTCAGGTTAAAACCTAATCTCACCTTAAGGTTTTTTTCATATCCTATGTATGCCATTTTCTGGAGTTTAAAATGGGTTGTAATCAGTATTGTAGGCTTCTCTAAATTCATTTTAAGGAAATTTCTCAATGTCGATATAAAAGAAGACAAGCCCATCTTTGGAAGAATGGAATTAAAACAATATTTAAATTCAAGAACTAAAAACACTAAAGATGAAGAAAAGTTGGACTCTGAGGTTCAATATTATAAAAATGTTTTAGATTTCCAATCCGTTAAAGTAAGAGATTGCATGGTTCCGAGAACAGAAATCATTGCCTTAGAATTCAATACCTCACTAGAAAAACTGAATAAAGTATTTATCGAAACTGGTCATTCTAAAATTCTAATTTTTAAAGATTCAATAGACGAAATTATTGGCTTTGTACATTCTAAAGAGGTGTTTAAACAACCCAAAACAATTGCATCAATATTACTTCCTATAGGTTATATTCCTGAGTCAATGCTAGCTCAGCGCGCATTAAATAACTTCATCCAATTAAGGAAAAGTGTTCTGATTGTAGTTGATGAATTTGGAGGAACAGCCGGAATGTTAACTGTCGAAGATATTCTAGAAGAAATCCTTGGTGAAATTGAAGATGAACATGACAAAATCGATTTAATAGAAGAGCAATTAAGTGACTTTGAATTTTTATTCTCAGGTCGCTTAGAGGTGGATTATCTTAATAAAAATTATAATTTAAGAATCCCTACAAATGAAAGCTATGAAACAATAGCGGGTTATATCTTCCTGCACACAGAATCTATTCCCAAAGAAGGTGACGTTGTTTTGATAGATCAATTCTCAATTTTAATTGAAAAAGTTGGTGAAACACGCATCGAATTAATCAAATTAGTCCTTACTCCAGAAGGCTCAGAAGTTTAAATCCAGATTATTATTCTTCAACAGTTAAATCAACTTGCTTTTTTTTCATTTATCAATCAAACTGTAGTATATTCGTACACCTTTTAAAATTGGATAAAAATGGCAATGATTCAAAAAATTAGAGACAATTCTTTATTAACATTAATCGTAATTGGTGGAGCTGTTTTTGCTTTCATCCTAACAGATTTTTTAAGCAGTAGCCCTGGAACTAAAATCGACAACTCTGTTGGTTCATTCGAAGGTGTTGAAATATCAAATGATGACTTTAGGGCTGAGCGTGAAAAAATCGTTTTCTTAACAAACCCTGGACAAAACTTTAGTAGTGTTAAAGATTTTCAAAAAGGCCAATACACAAATCAAACTTGGAATAGCATTCTTAGAGATCGTTTTCTTTTAAACGAATGTAAAGAACTTGGAATTACAATTACAGGTAATGAAGAAGAGGATATGTTAGTTGGTGAACAACCTTCACCGTTTTTCGTGAACTACTTATTTGGTGGTCAAAGTAAATACGAACAAAATCGTCAACAAATATCATCAGACCCTTCGAACTTTGCAAAGTTTGCTTACTTAGGCCAACGAAACCAGCAAGGTCAAGTTATTAACGAAATTCCTTTAGGTCAAAACGCTTACTGGGTTAAGGATTTTGGTGTTAAACTTAGAATTCAAGATAAATTCCAGAGAATTCTATCTAGTTGTTTCTATACTACCTCATCTTTAGCGAAGGATGAATTCATAAGTAATAATTCTACAAAAGACGTTCAAATTGCTTACGTAAATCTAAATACTATTTCTGATACATCTGCTAATCCAACTGACTCTGATATCAAAGCTGCTTATGATGAATTGAAACCTCAATTTGTTAAAAAGGAGGAAACAAGAAAGTTATTATATGCGAAATTTGACTTGCAACCCTCACAAGCTGACAGATCTAATGTAATTAAAACTGTTGCGAGTTTAAAGCAAACTTTAATTGAAGAGAAAGAGTCTAAGCTGTTTATTAAAAATGAAAGTGAAACTGCGATTGATCTTAATTTTTACAAGAAAGGTGAATTCACAGATAAAACTGCAGGAATTGATACATTAATGTTCAACCTTAACAAAGGTGATGTATACGGTCCGTTTACAAACCCTGCACAATCTAAGTTTGGAGTTGCTAAAGTTTTAGATGTTAAGTTTTTAGCCGATTCAGCAAAAATAAACTCATTCTTAATTTCGCCAATGACTTGGTATGAAAAAATTGTCACTGATCCACAAGATCAAAAACAAGCTGCTGACTTTAGAAAAGCTTATAGAGATGGAGCTGACAGTTTAGCTGCATTAATTAAAGCTAATCCTGCTGCTATGGCTTCTATTCCTAAAGACTTTTGGTTAGATACTGTTGCAATTCAAAAGAAAGGAAATATAGGCTGGATTCAGACTAACTTCTTTGAATTCGGTAAAAACTTTAACGATAGTGTTTTCTTTGGAAAAACTGGTGATGTAAAAGTTGTTCCTGTTAGCTTTCAAAAAAACCAACAATTCCTTTCAATTCTTCACATTGAAAAGTTCGGAGCAAAGGTTAAGAAAATGCAAATTGGTGTGATTACTAAAAACGTTACTCCAGGAGATGAAACGTTAGATGAGTATATGGGAAAAGCTAATCAAGTTGCTTTTGCTTTAAAAGATGGTTTAAAAATAGCTTCATTACAAGACAGCTTACAGTTTGTAGTTGATTCAGTTGATGTTACTGGTGCTACATTCTCCTTAAGAGGTGTTTTAGACAGTAGAAAGGTTATTAACTGGGCATTCAATACGGAGTTAAATCAGCCCTCAAATGTCTTCACAACTCCTAGCTCTTACTTGGTTGCAATTGTTACTAACGAAAACTCTAGTGAGTATAAGTCTTTAGATGATGAAACTGTTAAATACACGTGTGAAGACCATGCAAGAAGAAATAAGCAAAGGCAACAAGTATTAAAAAACTTTCCAGAAATTACTGCTGAGAATATTACTCAATTCCCTTCTTTGTATAAAGGTGGTTTAGTGAACAATTCATCAGCTGTAAAAATTAAACAAGGTGTTTCTCAATTCTCAAGAGAATCAAAAGTAACTGGAGCAATTGCAGGTTTAAATGCTGGAGAGGTTTCAGAGATAATTGAAGGTGAGTATGGTGTTTACGTTATTTACGTTACGAAAGCAAATAACGCTGAAATTACTGAAGACAATACTTTTGAAGTCGAAAAGAACCAACTTCAAGGAACAACTCAACGTATCGGGGGCTTATTGCTTGATGAGTATGTAACTGAAAAATCAGATTTAAGTGATAATAGAAAAACATTACGATAAGCTCAGATAGCTTTCTTTTAAAAGGCACTTCAAACGAAGTGCCTTTTTTTATGCCTTCGTCTTTCTTTGTGCAATTTTTTATCGCTCCCCCACTATTATATTGACTTAGTCATCGGGATAATTAAGCAATGACTCCGTTTTTTTTATCGTCTGCCACAAAGTAAATACTTCAAGCATACATGAAGCTCCAAAGCTAAGAATAGACTTGATGAAGTACTTTAAAAGACAGACTCTCTTATACGGTACAGACTTCTTTATAAGTATATATTAGAACTTTCCTTTAGCAAAGAATTGGAACATCAAATTACAAATTGGCACAAAAAAAGAGTCTAATAAAATTAGACTCTTTTTTTGTAATGCATTATAAATCTATCCCTTACCGTGACATTGTTTAAACTTCTTACCACTTCCACAAGGGCAAGCTTCATTTCGTCCAACAACCAATTGAGCTTTCGCTGGAGCATTATTTTCTTCAGCAATAGTTCCATCCAAATTCCCTCTTGAAGCCATTACCTTAGGGGAAGAAATAACTTTCGGTGATTGAGGTGGCGCAACTCGTCGTTGTTTTTGTTTTTGTTTTTGTTTTTGTGCATTTGGATCGTCTTGTAAAATCCCGGCCTTCATTAGGAAGGATACAATCTCCAAATTTATTTTCTCCATCATAATTAAAAAAACGTCATAAGACTCTTTCTTATATACTAATAAAGGATCTTTTTGCTCCATAGATGCATTCTGAACATTTGTTCTTAGATCATCCATTTCACGTAAATGCTCTTTCCATTCTTGATCTATAATTGCTAAGCTAATTGATCTTTCAAATTGCTTAATTACTTCAGCAGCTTGAGAATCGTAAGCCTTATCGATATTTACTGATATTTGAAGAATCTTAGACCCATTTGTAAAAGGTACGTTCATGCTTGAGAACTGCCCTCTTTGCGTTTCGTAAACCTCTTTTATAAATGGCATTGTTGCTTGAGCTAAGCCATCCTTTCTATTCTTATAAGCTTCTACGACCGTTTTAGCTACAACTTCGAATAAGCTTTTATCAGATGAATCCGTAAATTCAGCTTCATTCAATGGAGACTCTATTCCTAAATTCGTAATTAAATCAACTTTAAATGCTTCAAAATCCTTGTTATAAGTATACCTTAAAACAATCGCTTCAATAGCATCCATAAACATATTGGATACATCAATACTCAATCTATCTCCATAAAGTGCGTTTCTACGCTTTTTATAAATAACTTCTCTTTGAGCATTCATCACATCATCATACTCCAATAAACGCTTACGCATTCCGAAGTTGTTTTCTTCTACTTTCTTTTGTGCTCTTTCAATAGATTTAGATATCATTGAATGCTGGATTACTTCACCTTCTTCTAACCCCATTCTGTCCATCAATTTCGAAATTCTTTCAGAACCAAATAAACGCATTAAGTTATCATCAAGTGAAACAAAGAATTGAGAAGATCCAGGATCTCCCTGACGACCAGCTCTACCTCTTAATTGTCTATCAACCCTTCTTGACTCATGACGCTCAGTAGCAATAATAGCTAAGCCACCTTTGGATTTAACTTCATCAGACAACTTAATATCTGTCCCTCTACCGGCCATGTTAGTAGCAATAGTTACCATATTAGCTTGACCAGCTTCTCTTACTATTTGAGCTTCCTGACCATGCCGTTTCGCGTTCAATACATTATGTTTAATCCCACGCATTTTAAACGTTCTGCTAAACAATTCAGAAATCTCTACAGAGGTCGTTCCAACTAAAACTGGGCGACCTTGTTTTGATATTTCAGTGACCTCTTCAATTACTGCATTAAACTTTTCACGTTGTGTTTTGTATACTTTATCCTGACGATCATCACGTACAATTGGTTTATTCGTTGGAATTTCAATTACATCTAATTTATAAATATCCCATAATTCAGCCGCTTCAGTAACAGCAGTACCAGTCATACCACTTAATTTGTGATACATTCTGAAGTAATTTTGTAATGTTACGGATGCATAAGTTTGAGACGAAGCTTCAATCTTCACTCCCTCTTTTGCTTCAACAGCTTGATGTAGACCATCACTCCATCTTCTACCGTCCATAATACGACCGGTAGACTCATCTACAATCTTTACAGCATTATCCATAACAACATAGTCCTTTTCCTTTTCGAAAAGAGTATATGCTTTTAATAGTTGCTGCATTGTATGAAGCCTTTCAATCCTTATACTGTATTCCTGTGTTACTTTTGTTTTAGCTTGAGCTTTTTCTTGATCTGAAACTGAAGTATTGTCAACCTCAGCTAACATTAAACCAAGATCAGGCATTACAAAGAAATTTTTATCGTCAATAGATTTAGAAATCAATTCGATCCCTTGTTCTTTTAATTCAATTGTGTTTGACTTCTCATCAATTACAAAAAACAATTCATCATCAATTACATGCATTTGCTTTCCTTGCTCTTGCATGTAATTATTCTCCGTTTTTTGAAGTAATTGCTTTACTCCTTGCTCACTTAAAAACTTAATTAACGCCTTGTTTTTTGGCAAGCCACGATGAGCTCTTAACAATTCCTGTCCAGCTTCCTTTGTATTCTCTTCTTTAAAAAGTCGTTTTGACTCTGATAACTTTTTAGTAATTAATTGCTTTTGAGCTTGAAATAATTGCTGGACAAAAGGTTTTAATTTATCGAATTCCATGTTTGTTTCACGAGTCATTTGACCTGAAATAATCAATGGTGTTCTTGCATCATCAATTAAAACAGAATCGACTTCATCAACAATTGCATAATGATGCTTACGTTGAACTAACTCCTCAACATCCGAGGCCATATTATCTCTTAGGTAGTCAAACCCAAATTCATTGTTTGTTCCATAAGTAACATCACAATTATAAGCAGCTCTTCTTTCCTCACTATTCGGCTGATACTTATCGATACAATCGATTGATATACCATGAAACTCGAATAAAGGCGCCATCCAATCACAATCACGAGTAGCTAAGTAATCATTTACCGTTACTAAGTGAACTCCTCTTTGAGCTAATGCGTTTAAATAAACAGGAAGTGTTGCTACGAGAGTTTTTCCTTCTCCAGTAGCCATTTCTGCTGCTTTACCAGAATGAAGAATCACCCCACCAATTAATTGAACTTGGTAATGTTCCATTGCCCATTTAATTTCATTACCACCTGCTTCCCAAGTCGTATCGTAAATGGCTTTATCTCCTTCAACACTAAGATTATTTCGAACTGATGCAAGATCGCGGTCGAACTGAGAAGCCGTAACTTCTAGCTGATCATTATCCTTAAATCTTCTTGATGTTTCACGAATTGTTGCGAATGCTTTTGGCAGTATTTGATTCAATACCTCTTCGATCTTTCCATCAATCAATTTGTTGATTTCATCGATTTGCTTGTAATAGGCCTCTTTTTCTTTTACTTGTAAACCTAAAGTATCAGCTTTAACCTTTATTTCAGCGATCTGATTTTCTTCAGCTTTAATGTAAGCTTTAATCTCAGTTCTAAACTTATTTGAGTTTTCTCTCAACTCATCATTTGAAACTAATTTCAACTTTTCTTGTTCAGCTAAAATTTGCTTAACAAGTGGCAAAACAGCCTTTATATCTTTATCACTTTTTTTCCCAAAAAGCTTAGTAACTACTTTTCCTACCGAACCAATCATTCTTATATAAATTTGGTGTTATTTTCATCCGCTCTATCAAAAAGGATGCAATTATCAAATTTAAACTAAATCACTGTAAAATCGGCATATTTTACGCTTGGAACATGACAATTAATCCATAAAAAAGGGCTAATTAAAATTAGCCCTTAACCTTATCTTGTGCATCTTAATTAATCATCCAATTTCAATACTGCTAAGAATGCACTTTGCGGTACTTCTACCGAACCAATTTGGCGCATTTTCTTCTTACCAGCTTTCTGCTTTTCTAATAATTTCCTTTTTCTAGAAATATCACCACCGTAACATTTTGCTGTTACATCTTTTCTTAATGCTGAAATAGTTTCTCTTGCAATAATTTTAGCTCCAATTGCTGCTTGGATAGCAACTACAAATTGTTGACGTGGAATTAATTCTTTTAACTTCTTACAAATTTTCTTACCTAAATTAAACGCGTTATCAGAGTGTATTAATGCTGAAAGCGCATCAATATAGTCTCCATTTAATAAGATATCCATTTTCTTTAAACTCGACTGACGCATCCCTGAAGGATAATAATCAAAAGAAGCATATCCTTTCGAAACTGATTTTAGTCGATCATAAAAATCAAACACAATCTCAGCTAATGGCATTTCAAAAGTTAATTCAACTCTATCTGCACTTAAATATACTTGATTACTTAATTCACCTCTTTTCTCAATTGCTAAAGTCATTACCGATCCAACAAACTCAGATTTAGTAATAACTTGTGCTTTTATGTATGGCTCCTCAATCCACTCAATATTTGATGGGTCTGGTAATTCCGATGGATTGTTTACAATCATTTCTTCACCTGACCTAGTTGCACAATTATAGGATACGTTAGGTACAGTTGTAATAACATCCATCTCAAACTCACGCTCTAATCTTTCTGTAATAATCTCCATATGCAACATTCCTAAAAATCCACATCTGAAACCAAAACCTAAAGCTGCTGAACTCTCTGTTTCAAAAGTTAATGAAGCATCATTTAGTTGCAGCTTTTCCATTGCAGCTCTTAAATCCTCATAGTCCTCAGTTACAATAGGATAAACTCCTGCAAAAACCATTGGCTTAACTTCTTCAAAGCCATCAACAGCACTTGCACAAGGATTATCAAAGTTCGTAAGTGTATCACCAACTTTCACGTCTGCGGCACTTTTAATACCTGAAATAATATAACCAACATCCCCTGTTTTTAATTCTTTCTTAGGTTCCATATCCATGCGCAAAATCCCAATTTCATCTGCATGATATGTTTTTCCAGAATTAAAGAACTTTACTTTATCTCCTTTTTTAATACTTCCATTTAATACTCGGAAATAAGCAATAATCCCCCTAAACGAGTTGAAAACAGAATCAAATACCATTGCTTGAAGTGGTGCTTCAGGATCTCCTTTAGGAGCCGGAACATCACTAATAATAGCTTTTAAAATATCTTTTATCCCTAAACCTGTTTTACCAGATGCGGGAATGATTTTATCTCTTGAACAACCAATTAAATCAACAATTTGATCGGTAACTTCTTCCGGCTGAGCACCAGGAAGATCCATTTTATTTAAGATCGGAATAATCTCTAAATCATTCTCTAGGGCTAAATAAAGGTTTGATATTGTTTGCGCTTCTATTCCTTGAGCTGCATCTACAATCAGCAAAGCTCCTTCACATGCCGCAATACTTCTTGATACTTCATATGAAAAATCAACATGGCCAGGAGTATCAATTAAGTTTAATGTATACTGTTCACCATCTTGCTCATAATCCATTTGAATGGCATGAGATTTAATCGTGATTCCTCTTTCACGCTCGATATCCATGTCATCCAGAGTTTGTTCTTGCAAATCTCTATCCGACACAGTACCAGTCTCCTGCAGTAATCGATCTGCCAAAGTAGATTTACCGTGGTCGATATGTGCTATAATACAGAAGTTTCTTATGTTTTTCATAAATACAAAAGTAAGTAAATTTTAAGCTGCGCGCTTGTAAAGCACAAAATGCAATCGGTTTAACTATCTAGCAAATATTAATGCTTGAGAAGGATTTGAAGAAGGCTCAATTATTTGTCCGTCTTCATAAACTTTTACTCCATTAACAAACGTAGATTTAATTTGAGCAGCAAACTCTTGTCCTTCAAAAGGAGACCAGCCACATTTATATAAAATATTGGATTTAGTAACCGTCCAGGGATTGTTTAAGTTCACTAATACAAAATCAGCTTGAAAACCTTTTTTGATAAATCCTCTATTTGGAATCTCAAACAATACTGACGGAGAGTGACTCATTTTCTCAACAGCCTTTGTTATTGAAATCTTTCCTTGTCTAACCAACTCTAAAACTCCAACCATAGCATGCTGAACCAATGGTCCTCCTGACGGTGCAGAGAAATACTTATTACTCTTTTCTTCTAAAGTATGAGGCGCGTGATCGGTTGCAATAATATCAATTCTATCATCTAATACTGCTTGTAAAACAGCATCTCTATCTACTCTTGATTTCACTGCAGGATTCCATTTTATATGCGTTCCTTTTGAATCGTAATCTTCATCCGTAAACCACAAATGGTGAATACAAGCTTCAGCAGTAATTCGTTTTTCACTTATTGGAATATCATTTCTGAATAATTCAGTTTCTTTCGCTGTTGAGATATGTAAAATATGCAAACGAGCGTCTAACTCTTTTGCTAGCTCAACAGCCATGCTACTTGATTTATAACAAGCATCTGCGTCACGAATAATTGGATGGTATTTTATTGGAAGATCTTCTCCAAACTGTGCTTTATATTTAGCTTCGTTACCTCTAACAGTTGCTTCATCTTCACAATGTGTTGCAATTAACAAATCACACTTTCCGAAGATATTTCTTAAAGTCTCGCGATTATCAACCAACATATTTCCTGTTGAAGAACCCATGAATATTTTTATTCCACAAACGTTTTTTCCGTCCACAGCTAAAACCTCATCAAGATTTTCATTTGTAGCTCCAAAAAAGAAAGAGTGATTCGCTAACGCATCTTTAGCTGCAATGTTGAATTTGTTTTCTAACTCAGCATGCGTTGTAGTTTGTGGATTTGTATTGGGCATCTCCATAAAAGAAGTAATCCCTCCAGCTACTGCTGCTCTACTTTCAGTTCTAATATTAGCTTTATGTGTTAATCCTGGTTCACGAAAGTGTACCTGATCATCAATCATTCCTGGCAACAAGTGTAATCCAGTGGCATCAATTACTTCTGCGTTTTCATCCGAAAAACTAATATCTCCTTTAAAGACATCTTCAATCTTACCATTTTTAACAACTAAACTTCCAACAAACTCTTTGCCTTCGTTTACAATTGTTGCATTTTTAATGAATAATGTGCTCATAATCGAAATTTACTGAGCTACAAAGATAATTGAACTTAGTAAGAGTGCGTGATAGTTTAGGGATTGTTTATCCACAAATAGGGGATAGAATCAATACTTTTTAAACCAAGATTTGATTTTCATAAATAAAACACCAAAAATTGCTTCTTTAAAAATAGAAGAACTCATTTTTGATTGTCCTTTTTTACGATCCGTGAAAATTATTGGAACTTCATCAATTTTAAACCCTAAGCGCCATGCTGTAAATTTCATTTCGATTTGAAAAGCATAACCTACAAAATTGATCTTATTCAAATCAATTCGTTCCAAAACTCGACGATGATAACAAACATAACCTGCAGTTGTATCACGCACATGAATTCGAGTTACCCATCGAACATATACAGATGCAAAATAACTCATTAAAACTCGACTCATTGGCCAGTTAACAACGTTTACGCCACTAATATAACGTGAACCAACAGCAACATCTGCCCCGTCTATTTCACAAGCATTATACAGATCTATTAACGAATTTGGCGGATGAGAGAAATCAGCATCCATTTCTATAATGTAGCTATAATCGTGTATCAAAGCCCACTTAAATCCATGGATGTAAGCTGTTCCTAAACCTAATTTACCTGTTCGTTCTTCGATGTGGAGTTGACCCGGAAATTCTTGTTGTAGCTCTTTAACAATATTCGCTGTACCATCAGGTGAGCCGTCATCAACCACTAAAACGTGGTATGATTTTTCTAACCCAAAAACCAAACGAAGAATATCTTCGATATTCTCAATTTCGTTATACGTTGGTATTATTATTAAAGTATTCGACATTATTTTGCAGATGCAAGTTAAATATTAAAAGGGAAATATAAATGCTATTTTAAAAAGTTCATTACTTTATCAAAAAACTGCACTGGGTTTTCCGCGTGTAGCCAATGCCCGGCATCGTCAATTGTAGTGTACTGTGCCATTGGAAAAATATCCTCTATTACATCAATATCATCCTCTGTTATATAATTTGAGTTTTCGCCTCGAACAAAAAGTGTAGGATTTGTAAAATATGCGAAACCTTCTAGCGCCTCTCCTATATTTTCAATTTGAGCACTCAATACTTTTAAATTGAATTTCCAACCTAATGTTTCTTTGTCTTTCCTTGTTATACCTTTCATAAGGAACTGAACGATTCCTGGCTCTTGAATAGACTCTTCAATTTTAGCTTGAACTTCTTTTCGATTAGTTATCGTTTCGAAATTAACAGATTCTAATGCTGCTATTATATTTTGATGATGCGGAGCGTAGTACTTTGGAGCAATATCTACTACTACCATCTTTTTAATAAACTGAGGGTTTTCAATCGAAAATTGCATTACTGTTTTACCACCCATTGAGTGTCCTAATAAGTGTGCTTCTTCAATATTTTCAGACTCTAAAAACTGCAATAAATCAGCAGCCATTGTTTTATAATTATGCTTATCGAAATGAGGTGACCTACCGTGATTTCGTTGATCTAAAACATAGGTTGTAAAATGTTCACCAAACTGCTTACCTAAAGATTGCCAATTATCCAATGATCCAAAAAGACCATGCAAAATGACTAAAACCACTTCCCCCTCTCCGTACTTCTTAAAATTCAATCCCATTGTCCGTATTTAAAGCTCTTTTATATAATTGTATTGTGTTTTCCAACCCTAAATATAAGGCATCGGCAATTAAAGCATGTCCAATACTTACTTCAGCCAGTGCAGGGATTTGTTTTGCAAAATAATTTAAGTTTTCTAAACTTAAATCATGTCCGGCATTTACGCCTAAGCCAATCTCTTTCGCAAATACGGCAGCTTTTTTATAAGGTAAAACTGAATCCAAATTTCCCTTTGAAAATTCATGTGCAAATTGTTCGGTGTATAATTCAATTCGATCAGCTCCCGTTTTTTTCACCCATTCAATTTGTTCCAAAATAGGATCAACAAAAATGGAAACTCGGATTCCTTCATTTTGAAATTCTTTTGTTACTTCTGATAGAAGTTCAAAGTTCTTCTTTACATCCCATCCAGCATTACTAGTAATTGCTTCTGGCGGATCAGGTACTAAAGTGACTTGAGCAGGTTTGTTTTCTTTCACTAATTCAACAAAACCATCTCCAGGATATCCTTCTATATTGAATTCTGTTGATAATAAAGGATTAAGATCTCTTACATCCTGATAACGGATATGCCGTTCATCAGGTCTTGGGTGAACAGTTATTCCTTGAGCCCCAAATCGTTCGCAATCCTTGGCTACCTTGATTAAATTAGGCACATCTCCTCCTCTCGAATTCCTTAATGTGGCAATCTTATTTATATTAACGCTTAGTACTGTCATTTCTATTTATCTTAATGCAAAACTACAAAACTAAAAAAAATACTACTTTTACAGTATCATTTTAATAGTATTTAACTGTGATTGCAAAAGAATTAATATCTGTACACATTCCATCCATCTCTTTTAATGATGAGGCTGAAAAGGCTTTGACGTTAATGGACGAGAACAAAGTGTCTCATATCCCGGTTGTTGACAACGGAGAATACCATGGTTTAATATCTGAAAATGAGATACTTGACCTAGAGGACATATTCCTACCTTTAAATCAAGTAAGGCCTATATTGACAAGGCCTTCTGTGAAAATGTATGATTACATTTATGATATCCTGTCTGTTTTTTCGCAGAATAACATTACAGCGCTCCCTGTTTTAGATGATAATGATCAATACATTGGAGTAATTGGGCAAGAAGAATTGGTTAAAACCTTGGCTAAACTCACCAATGCCAAAGAACCTGGTGGTGTAATTGTTTTGGGTTTAAACATCCGAGATTATTCTATGGTTCAAATCGCTCAAATTATTGAAAGTGAAAATGCCAAAATTCTTTCTTCTTACACAAGCACGCAAGATGATTCTTTAAAAATGGACATTGTTTTAAAAATTAATAAGTCTGACCTTTCTTCAATTTTAGCAAGTTTCACACGCTATGACTATGAGATCAAAGCTTCTTTTCACGAAAGCGAATACGAAGAAGATTTAGAAAGAAGGTATAATCAATTTATTAAATACTTAAACATTTAATCCGTGAGAGGATTATTCTCATTACTTGTTATATTTAGCATGTTTGTTAATAGATCGGTTTCTGCCCAAGAAATTGCAGAAATCAATGTTATTGGAAATAAGAAGACTAAACTTAAAATAATTTTCAGAGAACTTACTTTTACAGTTGGCGACACTATTCTTCCTAAGGACACAGCTAATCACACAACCAATTCAGAAAACAACTTATTTAACACATCCTTATTCAATTTCACAACAGTTCATTTTAAAGACACTTTAGGTAAATGGCATGTGGAAGTTGAACTTCAAGAACGTTGGTTCGTATGGCCTGAAGTAATAATTAAATTTCAAGATCGAAATTTTTCCGAATGGCTAAAAAACAAGGACTTAAGTAGAATTGACGCAGGAGTTCATTTAAATAAATTCAACTTTCTAGGCTTAAATCAAACCCTTCAAATAAACGGGTATCTAGGTTTTACCGAAAAATTCGGGTTTAAATACAAAGTACCTTATATTAACAAAAAGCTAAAAGATGGATTAAAAATAGCCTCTAATTACAGTACTCGAAATGAAATTTTCACGGGAGTTCGTAATAATGAAATGATTTATTTAAAAAATGACTCAGCCTCACTTTACTCAAGATTCAATTTTCAATTTGAATATTTTAGACGAAAAGGGTTTTACCAAAATCAATACTTCAATGCCGAATTCATTCAAATCAAAACTCAAAACGAACTTTCTAATTTAAGTAATCATTATATAGGTCAGTCTGATAATTTATTGCGCTACGGTTATTTGAGTTACAGGTATAAGTTGGATAAGCGATTCAGCCAAAACTATCCCTTAAAAGGATTCTTTTTTGATGTTCAGCTAAAACAGTTTGGGCTAAATAAAATTGACAATTCTAATTTATCCGTAACACATCTTCAAAGTAACTACAGGTATTACAAACAAATAAAAAACCGTTTATATTGGGCCTCTGGTATTCATATTGGGCAGTTCATGCAAAATAATGTTCCTTTTATTTTTAAAAATGGATTGGGCTTTTCTAATTATGTGAGAGGTTATGAACCTTATGTCATCATGGGGAAAACTTCTAGCTTAATAAAAAACAACTTTAAAATTCAATTACTAAAACCTAAGAGCTATACTCTACCATTCATTAAGAAGATAAAAAAGTTTAGTAAAATACATTTTGCACTTTACCTTAACACATACATTGACGCTGGATATGTATTTGACAATAATCCATTGTCAAATGATTTAATAAATAACTTTCTTATTGGAGGAGGAACGGGATTGGACTGGATAACCTATTATGATGTGGTTATCAGAACTGAATACTCGGCAAATAAGATGGGAGAATATAACTTTAACATTAGTTTTGTTGCACCAATCTAACAAACGAATCATCTGTTAAACTTATTCGTACATAAAACGTAATATTGCACAATTATGAAAATAGGAGTTTACGGCATAAAATTTAATCCTGAGAAGCTAAGTACTTTTCAAAACCTTTTTACATTCCTAAAATCCAAATCTGCAGATAATACCATTTCTATCTATAGTGGTCTGCACAAGCAGCTGGTTGGAAATGTAAATGATATTGAAGGGTTTGGTAAATTCTCCTATTCTGATGAGATTAAAGGTTATGATTTACTAATCTGTTTAGGAGGAGATGGTTCCATTTTGGATTCACTTTCAATAGTAAGAAATTCAAATGTCCCTGTTTTTGGTATTAATACCGGTCGATTAGGATTCCTTTCTAGCATTTCTACTGAAGATGTTCAAAATCCTCTTGAAGAAATTTTTGCTGGAAATATAAACTCTGAAAAAAGAAGTATCCTTAAATTATCTACGAAATCAAATCATTTTGGAGATATTAATTATGCTTTAAATGAAGTTACTGTGCATAAAAAAGATTCATCTTCGATGATGATTATTCATGCATATGTAAACGATAAATTTTTAAATTCTTATTGGGCGGATGGTTTAATCATATCTACGCCAACAGGCTCAACTGGGTATAATTTAAGTTGTTCTGGTCCTATTGTAATGCCAGGAAGTGATGTGTTCATTATCACACCTATTGCTCCACATAACCTTAATGTCCGACCGTTAATTATTCCTGATCATAAAAAGATTACTTTAAAATTAGAAGGTAGAGATGATGAATTCCTTGTTGCTTTGGACGCAAGGAGTGAACCTATTAAAATTGATGAGGAATTAGTGATCGAACATGGTGAATATTATATGAATGTAGTAAGAGCTCCTGATCATTCCTTCTTTAGTACAATACGAAATAAGTTGAACTGGGGACTAGATAATCGAAACTAATTGATATTTAATTCATTCATATTGGATTAGAAACGGTGAAATTTATATCTTTGCTCGGTTATAGTGTTTTAAAGCATTGAAAATGAAAGCTAAATTACTTTTAATTATTATACTTCTAGGAGTTGGTTTTAATTCTGAAGCTCAGCGTTGGAAAAGATATAGATGGGAAACCATTTTTGGAATAGGCGCATCAAATTTCCTTGGAGACTTAGGAGGTGCTGATCAAGTAGGAACGAACTACATGAAGGATTTAGAGTGGTCCAAGACTAGACTCGCTATTACTGCGGGATTAAGGTTCAAGCAAACTCAACAAATATCTCATAAAATTGCTTTTACTGCAGGAATTGTAGCTGGTGACGATATGAAAACTGAAGACCCTATCCGTAGAGCTAGAGATTTAAATTTCAGATCTCCTATTTTGGAGTTAGGATATAATTTTGAATTTTACCTCAAAAAAGAGAAAAGAGGACACCGTTTTAAATTAAGAGGAGTTAAAGGATTAAGGAGTATGGCGATTTATCCGTATGGATTTTTGGGGATTTCAGGATTCTTTTTTGCTCCACAGGGTAAATTCGGTGACGGATGGCATTATTTACAAGAATTACATACAGAAGGACAAACATTAACTCCTACTCGAACAGCATACAGTAAATTTCAATTAGCCGTTCCATTAGGTCTTGGATTAAAAGTTGCTGTTGACAGGAGATGGTTAGTTAGTATCGAGTACGGATTGAGAAAAACATTCACAGATTATATTGACGATGTTAGTACTACTTACTATCCTAATGACCTAATTGAATCCCAATTTGGAACTCCTGCAGCTTTAGCTGCTGACCCTACTCAAGGAAGTTGGATTGGCTCTGCTTCATATGAACAACGTGGAGATCCTACAGATAATGACTCTTATATGTTTTTACTTTTAAGTGCAAACTACAAATTAAAAACTACCAGAGGTGGTTTACCTAAATTCAGATAAGATTAATAAAATTCAAATACTAAAACCTAAACTCTTACGTTTAGGTTTTGTTTTTTATGAAAGGTCTATTTCTCCATATATATATATTAATATCCACCCCTATTCTACTGGCTCAAACACCAACTTCTAGTTGGGAGTTAGGAGCATTTGGAGGTGATTCATATTATTTGGGAGAAACTAACCAAAAACATATCTTGCCATTTAACGTAGCCTTTGGTCCATTCCTTCGATATAATTACGATGAACGCCTAAGCTTAAAAGCAGCTTTAACAATAGGACAAATAGAAGGAAATGATGCTAATAGCAATAATTCCTTTAATAAGGATCGAAATTTTTCTTTTACATCTCAATTAATTGAAGGATCTATTATTGGTGAATTTAATTTTTTCTCTTTTTCAGCATTAGATCCGAATTCGTATAAAGCAACTCCATATTTTTTTATTGGAACTGCTTTTACCAACCATAATCCTAAAGCCAATTTTAACGGAATTCCAATTAGTACTGCTAGCCTTCAAACCGAAGGAAAAGCATTTTCAAAAAATATTTTCGTAATTCCACTAGGTGTTGGTATCAAAACAAGGTTTAATAGTTGGGGAATTGGTTTAAATTGGGGAATCAGAAAAACCTTTACAGATTACATGGACGACATTAGTACGGACTATATTACGGAAGCCTCAACAACGTCGGCAAGTCAAGCAAGCATAGCGAATACAACACAATATTCTAATGTTGATAATATAAAAAGAGGTGACCGATACAATAAAGACTGGTATGTATTTACTGGATTAACAATTTTTGTAAACTTAACCCCTGAAGAGGTGTGTCGTAAATGAATTAAAACACTATTTTTGTGGGCTTAAGCTAATCCAAAACTAACAGGTTTAATGGCTAAATTTGAAGAAGTAAATAAAAAAACCATACCTAAGCACGTAGCCATTATTATGGATGGAAACGGGCGATGGGCTAAACAAAAAGGTAGACTTCGTATTTTCGGACATAAGGGAGGTGTGAAAGCAGTTCAGTCTACAATTGAAGGAGCGGCCAAAGTTGGGGTTAAATATGTTACTTTATATGCATTTTCTACAGAGAATTGGAATCGGCCTAAATTTGAAGTTAATGCTTTGATGGACCTACTTGTTGACACAATCAAAAAAGAGGTTAAGACTTTAAATAAGAATAAAATTCGTTTGCAAGCTATTGGAGATTTAGACTCGTTACCAAAAAGAGCACAAGAAAAGCTTCAGTCTGCTATCGATGAAACAGCATCTAACGATCATATGACTTTAGTTTTAGCACTTAGTTATTCTGCAAAGTGGGAAATGATCAATGCTGTAAAATCAATTGCATCAAAACTTAAAGAAGGTAGTATCAGTGACCACGAAATTAACGAAGAGTTAATTGACAACTCACTTTCTACTGCCGGAATACCCAACCCTGAGTTAATGATTAGAACCTCAGGAGAACACCGAATTAGTAACTTTCTACTTTGGCAATTAGCTTATGCAGAATTATATTTCACACCTAAGTTGTGGCCTGACTTTAGAGACGAAGACTTTTATGATGCTTTAATCAGTTTTCAAAATCGAGAACGTCGTTTTGGGAAAACAAGCGAACAACTCACAGAAAAAAATAATTAATGAAACTACACTTTACAATATTTCTACTTACCATCTTTACTCTTTTTTCTAAAGGTCAAGTGATCGGTGACTCGCTTCAAACAACCCTATTGGACTCGACTCTTAAAACAGAGATTAAAATTCAAGAAAAACCTACTTTCAATCTGAACATACCTAAAGTATACACTATCAAATCAATTTCGATTGAAGGGACAAACAGAAATAAAAGTGCCGTTTTATTACGAAGTGGGTTAGCGGAAGGTGATGAAATAAAAGTACCTAGTGACGTTACTGCTGATGCGATTAAAAAACTTTGGGATTCTAAACTTTTTACTGATGTGAAATTATACATCTCTAAAATTGAAGGTAATGACATTCACTTACTTTTCAAGTTCAAGGAATCACCACAGATCGGAAAAATAGTTGTTGTAAAGGCTGAAACAGGGAAAAACCCAAGTAAGAGTAAAAGAGAAGATTTAACTGGTGATTTAAAGAACCTAACATATAGATCATATGGTCCAAATGTTATTTTCAGAGCAGAAGAAATTATCAAGAATTTTTATTTCTCAGAAGGAAAACTTTATCCTAAAATCAAACATTACACTAAGAATGACACAACAAAGAATAATAAAATAACCTTGTTTTTTGAAATAGATGAAGGTCCAAAAGTAAAAATTGAGGATATTGTTTTTAAAGGAAACAGGGCTCTTCCAGATTCCAAACTAAAAAGAGCAATGAAAGAAAGCAAAATGAAAATTTGGTGGAATATTTTCAGGACCTCCAAATTTATAAATGAAGAGTATAATCAAGACTTAGAATTGGTTAAAGCCATATATATGCAATATGGTTTCAGAGATATGCAAATTATTTCAGATACTATTATTAAAACTTCAGACAATCGGGTTAAACTAGAAATCACAATTGATGAAGGAAATAGATATTACTACCGCAACATTAAATTCGTTGGTAACGCTAAATATACAAGTGACTTCCTTTTACACTATCTGAATATTAAGAAAGGTGACATTTATGACGAACAGCGCTTAAACCAGCGCTTATCCATGGATCCTCAACAAACGGATATCAGTTCACTTTATTTAGATGATGGATATTTATTCTTTAACCTAAACACTAAAGAAGTCAAAATTGAAAATGATTCTGTGGATCTTGAAATTCAAATTTTTGAAGGAAAACAAGCTATTGTAGGAAGAATTACTATTGTGGGAAACACAAAAACAAGTGATCATGTTATTTTAAGAGAAATTTACATGAAACCTGGTGAGCTTTTCAAAAGATCAGATATCATTAGATCACAAAGAGAACTAGCAAACCTTAAATATTTCAATCCTGAAAAACTTCAAGTTAATCCAAAACCAAATCCGGCTACAGGAACAGTTGATATTGAGTTTGTTGTCGAAGAACAACCTTCTGACCAATTTGAATTACAAGGAGGTTTTGGAGCAGGAAGAGTTGTAGGTACACTTGGACTTAGCTTTAACAACTTTTCTACTAAACGATTTTTCAAACGTAAATCATGGGCGCCAATCCCTTCTGGAGATGGACAAACATTAAGCCTAAGAGCTCAATCTTCAGGACCATGGTACCAATCTTATAACTTTAGTTTTGTTGAACCTTGGTTTAGAGGAAAAAGACCTAACTCATTAAGTACTTCTATATATCATACAAGATTACAAAGCACTGCTACAGGTGGTTATCAAAACATCACGGGAGCAAGTCTTGGTTGGGGAACTCGTCTTAATTGGCCCGATAACTTCTTTAGGTTTCAGGCTTCTTTAGGCTATCAACGATATAATGTATTTAACTACAGTGGATTAAATATAGCTACAGATGAAAAAGGACAGTTTAATAACTTAAACCTTAGACTTAACCTTTCTAGAAATAGTATTGATCAACCTATCTATCCTAGGTCTGGTGGAGAGTTCAATCTTTCAGGACAATTTACACTTCCATTTGTTTCATTAAATAACTCACAGGATGAAATTACTACAATGAGTGAAGTTGATCGCTACAAATGGATCGAATACCACAAATATAAATTACACGCAGGTTGGTATAATAAAATAGTAGACAATCTTGTCCTTTATTCTAAAGTTAACTTTGGTTTATTAGCGACTTATAATAAAGCAATTGGAGCCTCCCCATTTGAAAGATTCTATATGGGCGGATCTGGGTTAACTGGGTTTAACATAGATGGAAGAGAAATCATCCCATTAAGAGGATTTACAGAAGCTAATTCATCTAATGTTGTCTATAAAGGAGACGGATTAAACGGAGGTGTTGGAGCTCTTAAGTATACATTTGAATTAAGGTATCCGATTAGTCTAGAACAGCAAGCTACAATTTACGCATTAACATTTGCTGAAGCAGGAAATACTTTTGAATCCCTAAAACAATTTAATCCATTTGATGTTAAAAAAACTGCTGGAGTTGGTATTCGTCTTTTTCTTCCTATGCTAGGAATGCTTGGATTTGATTATGGATTCCCGTTTGACGCAGCAAATAGATTACTTGAACCTTCATTCTCTTCATTTCCAGGACAGTTTACATTTACGTTCGGTGGAAATGTGAGTGGATGGTAAAATTAACAGCATGAAAAAATTAATATTCATTTTTGGTATACTGTTTGCATTTTCTGGGCAAGCGCAAAAAATTGCTTTTGTTGATACAGAAAAGATTCTGGATAAAATTCCTGAATACAAAAGTGCTCAAGAAACATTAGATGAGTTAGCTATTCAGTATCAAAAAGAAATTGAAGACAAACAAGCGGAAGTCAACAAGCTGAATTCGTCATTTCAAGCTGATAAAATTTTACTCTCAAAAACAATGAGATTGAAGCGTAAGGAAGAAATACAACAGGTAGAAAATGATCTTTCGAAAATAAAACAAAATAGATTTGGTGCTAAAGGAGATCTCTTTAAAGAAAGACAGAAGCTAATTAAGCCAATTCAGGATAAAGTATACAATGCGATCCAAACTGTTGCTGAAGACGGAAGATTTGCGTTTATTTTAGACTCATCATCAAAGTTTGCTGTACTTTACTATAGTGACAAGTATGATAAAACAGAGGATGTTTTAAAAAAATTAGGATTTTAATAGTATTATTGCAAATCGAATTAAATAACACTTATAAACAGTTACCATGAAAAAATTAATATTACTTGCAATCATCGTTATTTCGACTTCGACTGCATTTGCACAAAAGATTAAATTAGCACACGTTAACACGGATACTATTGCCGCTCAACTAGCAGTTAAAGATTCAGTTGAAATGAAATTTCAACAATATCAGATGAAGGTTCAACAAGAACTTCAATATGAACAACAAAGATTAGCTCAAGATCAAGCACAATTTGAGAAAACATATTTAACACTTGATTCAAATATTGTTCAGAGAGAATATAAAAGACTTCAAGCTGACCAGGCTGCGTTTCAACAAGAAACAGTTCCTCAACTTCAAGCTCAAGTTCAAGCTGAGCAAAGAAAGTTATTAATGGCTGTTGAAGGTAAAATTGAAGCCGCTGTTAAAAAAATTGGGAAGGCGAATGGTTACACTTACGTTCTTGATATTAATGCTGCTTTATACGCTGCAGGAACTGATATTACTGAGTTGGTTAAACAAGAATTAGGTTTATAATATCTAATTACTTCATAAAGTATTTTAAAAGTCCTCAATTGAGGACTTTTTTCTTTTCTATATATTGCTTAAATTGTTGTAAACTCTATACTTGATTATTTCAACGATACAAGCCGATTTAATTTGGGAAGACAAATCTCAAAACTTTCAATTATTTGAAAAACTCTTTAGCGAGGTATCAAATGATTCAAAGTTGATTGTATTACCCGAAATGTTTACAACCGGATTTTCCATGAATCCAACTGCTTTTGCAGAAATGATGGATGGTGAATCGGTAACGTGGATGAAGCAACAGGCTGCTCATTTGAATAAATTCATAACAGGTAGTCTTATAATTAAAGAAGACAACCTATTTTATAATCGTTTAATCGTTGCTGATCCAAACGGAGAAGTTACATATTATGATAAAAAACACTTATTTAGATATGCAAATGAACATGAAAACTACGCCCCAGGATTAGAACATTTAATTGTGAAAATTGGTGATTTCAATATTGCATTTTTCGTGTGTTATGATTTAAGGTTTCCAGTATGGAGTAGAAATATCAAACTACAGTATCATGCGGCTATATACATTGCTAACTGGCCTAAAAAAAGAAGAGATCACTGGAGTACATTACTAAAAGCAAGAGCAATCGAAAACCAAGCTTACGTTATTGGAGTGAATCGAATTGGCGAAGATGGTAATGGTGTTGAATATAGTGGTGATTCGACAGTTTTTAACCCATTAGGAGAAAAAATTAGTACAACCGAACCCAATATAGCTACAGTTGAAAACATTAGGTTAAATTTGGACTTAGTTAACGAATACAGAATAAAATTCCCTGCACATTTAGATGCAGATGATTTTCAGTTATAAAGCAATATGTCGCAAAAAATTCTTTTAATCACTCCTCCTTTTACACAACTGAATACGCCATATCCGGCAACTGCTTATTTAAAGGGATACTTAGATGAAAAAGGATACAATTGTGTTCAAGCTGATTTAAGTATTGAACTTTTCTTAAAAGTTTTTTCTAAAGAGTTCCTGGAGAAAGTATTCATTGAGTCGAATAAAATTGATAACCTTTTATATCCTGAAATCCATAACGCCAAAAAGGATTACCTCAGCTCTATCGAAACTATTGTTGCTTTTTTACAGCAACCTAATACTATTAAAGCTTATCAAATATTAAATGATTCATTTCTCCCGAAGTTTCATCGATTCGCGAATCTAACGGAATTGGATTTCTCTTTTGGAGATATGGGGCTGCTGGATAAAGCGAAATATTTTGCAACACTTTATATTGAAGAACTAGGAGATTTCATTCAAGCTAACCTTGATGAAGATTTTGGCTTTACTAAATATGCCGAAAAGATTGCACGAACAGCTACTTCGTTTGTTCCTATTGAGAAAAAACTAAATGCTGAACCAAGTTTAATCATTGAGGAACTTATAGCATTAATCAATCTTAAAATAAAAAAGGAAAAGCCTACTTTAATTGGTTTTACAATTCCATTTCCAGGAAATTTATATTCAGCACTTAGATGTGCTCAATTTATTAAAGCAAACTATCCTAAAATCAAAATCACATTTGGTGGTGGATATTGTAATACTGAGCTTCGGAGCTTAAAAGACACAACTATTTTTAAATATGTTGATTATATAACATTAGATGACGGAGAAGCTTCAGTTGCTAAATTGATTGATTTACAAAATGAAGAAACAAGCCAAGATCAATTAATTAGAACCTTTGTTTTAGAGAACAACTCCGTTAAATACATTACGAATAATCCAGCCTTAAAACACAAAGACCTCCCCGCTCCTTCTTACGAAGGGCTTCCATTAGAAGATTATGTTGCATTTTTAGATGTACTTAATCCAATGCACAGAATGTGGAGTGATGGAAGATGGAATAAATTAACAATCTCACACGGTTGCTACTGGGCTCAATGTTCGTTTTGTGATGTTAGCTTGGATTATATTGGAAGGTATGAAAATACAACTGCAGAAGATTTAGTAAATAAAATGGAACAGCTTATTGACCAAACTGGAGAAATAGGCTTTCATTTTGTAGATGAAGCCGCACCTCCAAAAATGCTACGAGCTTTATCGGAAGAGATTATTAAACGCAACCTTAAAGTGATTTGGTGGACGAATGTTCGGTTTGAAAAAACATTTTCTCCCGCACTTTGTAAAATAATGGCTCAAGCAGGATGCATTGCCGTTACTGGAGGTTTAGAAGTTGCATCAGACAGATTATTAAAATTGATGAAAAAAGGTGTAAATATTAACCAAGTAGCTAAAGTTGGTCAAAACTTTAGTGATCATGGTATTTTAGTCCATGCCTATTTAATGTATGGATTTCCTACACAAACAAAACAAGAAACAATTGACGCTGTGGAAATTGTTCGACAACTTTTTGAAAACGGTTGTATCCAGTCTGGATTTTGGCATTTATTTACAGCTACAGCGCATAGTCCCGTGGGATTAAATCCTAAAAAATATGGGATTAAAATTACCGGTCCTAAATTTGAAGGGTTTGCAGACAATGATCTTTTTCATACTGACCCAACGGGAACCAATCATGATCAATTTTCGGAAGGTTTAAAAACCTCTCTTTTTAACTTTATGAATGGTGCCGGATTAGATTGGGATCCTAGAGATTGGTTTCAATTTAAAACACCTGCAACAAAAATAGATCCGAACCTTATTTACAACACTTTAAACAAACATTAAGATGGCAGGTTTAGGCTATTTTTATTATCATCCATTGGAGGAGTTTTATGTTTAATCTTTGTTTTTTTACACAAAAAAACAATTAAAACCACCTTCTTAACTTCATCTGGAATCTCTATTCTTACTTGTGCTATAATGATATTTTAAGGATTAGTCGTAGCGTTTATCTTCTACATAAGGAAGATAATTCATGGTGTTGACCTCTATACTATAAAAATCAAACTCTTCTGTTATTTTCCCTTTTAAAGCATAAACACCTAAACCTCTAAAGGGATATTTAGTAGCCACTTGGGGGAAATGAACACTATCAATAAAATCACCTTTAGAGTCTACAAAAGTTCCAAAATACATTATATCTCCATTTGAAGTTTTGGTCGTTTTTATAAAAACAAAATAACCCAACATTACAACTACTTTATTTAAATGGTTTTTCATTTCAGAAGCCATCACAAACTTTTCTCCCTCGTTTTTAACCAAGCTAAAAGGAGAACACAATGGGAAGCCTAATAGTTCTATTTCATCATGCGCATCCTCAAAGTTATGATAGTGTAATTGAGGAATTTTAAATTGCTTAGGTCTAAGGCTAAATAACTCATTTACTTCTTTTGGTTTTCCGCCCAAACTCAAACAACCTTCCCACAGCAACTCCTTTTTAGTTTTCCCCGTAAATCGAAAAGCACCTATCCTAATTAATAAATTCAACTGTGTTTTAGAAATAGGAATTCGATTAATAAAATTATACAAATCCGTAAAACTTCCGTTTCGATCCTTACTTTCTCCAATTGCCTTAATGATTCGAAGTTCCAAACCCTGAACCATTGATAACCCTAGGAAAATTTCTTTTTCGTAAATAGTCACTAAGCCCCTGCTATTATTCACGCAAGGTGCATGAATATTACCCCCATGCATTTTCGCTTCATGAATATAACTTTCTTGTCGGTAAAAGCCTCCACCATTATTAATGGTTGCTACCATATATTCCAAAGGATAATAAGATTTTATGTATAAACTCTGGTAACTCTCTACAGCGTAAGATGCTGAGTGGCCTTTTGAAAAAGCATAACTTCCAAAACTCTCTATTTGCATCCAAACCTCAGCTGTGATATTTTGAGGATATCCTTTTTGAGCGCAATTACTAAAAAACTTATCCTTTATTAAATGAAACTCATTCCGTTCTTTAAACTTCCGAGACATTCCTCTTCTTAAAACATCAGCCTCCTCCAAGGTTAGCCCAGCAAAAAAATGCGCTACTTTTAATACATCTTCCTGGTAAACCATTACACCATAGGTTTCTTCCATTAACTCAGCTAATTTTGGATGCGTATATTTTCGTTTATCTGGAAATCTAAAACGCTGAATATATTCCCGCATCATTCCTGATTTTGCAACTCCTGGGCGAATAATCGAACTTGCAGCGACTAGTCGCGTATAATCATCCGCTTTTAGTTTTGCCAACAACATTCGCATCCCTGGAGATTCCACATAAAAGCAGCCAACTGTATGTCCGTTTTTCAGCTGTTTCTTTATTTCAGGATCTTTTTTTAAAAGCTCTACATTTTCAATGTCACGAGATAAATCAACATTATGATTTCTTTGGACTAACTGGATCGCATCTTTAATTTTCCCTAATCCTCGTTGACTCAAAATATCAAACTTATGCAATCCAATGTCCTCAGCTTCATGCATACTAAACTGCGTAATCGGCACCCCTTTTGGTGGGAAGTTATGCGCTGTATAATTATAAATTGGTAAATCAGATATCACAATTCCTCCTGCATGAATTCCCAAATGATTTGGGAAACTTTGAATAACCTCGCTGTATCGAACCGTTAACTGTGAAAGATTATCTAAGTTATTAGGAACATACCTCGTTAACACATCAATTTCTCCTTTAGGTAAACCAAACACTTTTCCTATTTCTCTAATTGCTGATTTATGCTTAAATGTATTATAAGTAGCTAACATCGCCACGTTTGAAGTACCGTGTTTTTTAAAAATATAATTAATCACATCATCACGATCCGTCCATGAAAAATCGATATCAAAGTCGGGAGGCGTTTTTCGATATTTATTAATAAATCGCTCAAAGTACAAATTCAAATCAACAGGATCTACGTTGGTGATATACATACAATAAGCAACCATACTATTGGCGCCACTCCCCCTTCCTACGTAATAGTAACCTTTGCTTTTAGCATATTGGGTTAAATTCCAATTAATTAAAAAATACGCAGTAAATCCTAATTTGTAAATGGTATCCAACTCCATATCCAATCTTGCTTTTTTAGTTGCATCCGGATCAGCATACCGTTCTGAAAAGCCAACATAAGCAAGTGATTGTAATTGAATAAAATCAGCATCTTTTGATTCCCCAAAAACCTTTTTATTTTTAGAGGTCGTAAAATCAAACTCTATCGAAGCAGTTTCTAAAATCGTTTTGGTGTTTTCTAATAACCTTGGATAGAGTGCAAATTGCTTAGAAAGTGAATCCCAAGATGAGATTGTATCATATTCAAAAGCCTGTTCCTCTAACGGTAATTTACTCAGTAAGGTGTTATTGTCAATCGCTCTTAATAAACGATGTGCGTTAAAGTCTTTCTTATTTCTAAAAGTTCCTGTTTGAAGCGCTACTAAACGATGTAATGGGATTTCATGATTACGGATTGGTTTTCGTAATAATTGATCTGGCCGAACGCCTACATATTCCCAAGGTTTTAAAGGAAAGCCTGAATATTTTTCCAATGGGTAAATCACAAAACAATCCATCAGAGATGGCGCTCTAGCAGGGAAATCTTGTTTTCTTTTTAAATGCTCTGAAAGAAATTGATTAAGAACTAAAAATCCATTATTATTTTGTGCTATCCCTATAAATTGTTGATCAACCCCGTTTCTAAAATCGATGCCAACAATTGGCCTAATTTGATAGGCTGGAGATAATCGAATAAAATCTAAGACAGCTGAAGTCGTATTAATATCCGTTAATACAAAACTTCCCCATCCTGTTTCATCCCTATCAATCACATTTACGGCATGCTCTAACAACTCTTTAGTTGACAAACTTCCGTAGCGTAAACTGTAATATGTATGATTATTCAGCACTAATCCTGTTGACCGTTAAAAGAATTAAATGGTTTTTTACGTGGATTTAAACTAGCTGCTCGTTTAATGGAACCATCTCCAAAGCGTGTATTCATTTTATCCATCGCTTTATAGAGGTTAATCATATCTACCGAATCATCAAATAAATCAATTTGATAATTCCCATGAACCAAGTAACTAAACTTCACCCCAATCAAGCGGATGAGCATTCGTCTACTGTACAGTTTTTTAAACAATTCCTTAACGCCTTTAATTAAAACATGATCACAAGATGTATAACTAATCCGCATTTGTTGCGTGTGCGTATCAAAGTTAGAATACCTGATTTTTACAGCTATACAGGCAGTTAATTTTTGCTCACGACGTAATTGACTGGCTAGCTTTTCCGTCATTCCTAATAAAACAGAACTCAGCATGCTTACATCAATCGTATCCTGATGAAACGTTTGCTCAGTAGATATTGATTTTCGCTCCGAATAAGGCGCTACAGGAGAATTATCTATTCCATTCGCCCTTTTCCACAAACCTAATCCGCTCTTTCCTAGCAACTGCTGAAAAGCCTCCGCAGGCATTGCCTGAATTGTCTTTACATACTCAACGCCCATTTGCTTTAACAAAGCACTTGTTTGTTTACCGATATAAGGAATTTTCCTAATAGACAAAGGCGCTAAAAAAGAACGCTCCATTCCAATTTCAACCCTCTTCTCTCCGTTCGGCTTCCCTTCATTAGTCGCTACCTTAGCTACCGTTTTATTAACAGATAAGCCAAACGAAATAGGCAAACCTGTCTCATTGATGATTTTATGACGTAATTCATGCGTGAATTGGTACGTTCCAAAAAAACGGTCCATTCCCGTTAAATCAATAAAAAATTCATCGATTGATGTTTTTTCATACTTCGGAACTTCTTCAGCAACAATCTCTGTAATTATATTTGAATAATAACTGTATTGATCCATATCTCCCCGAACTTGAATGAGTTCTGGACACAATTGACGGGCTAATTTCATAGGCATACCAGACCGAACGCCGAACGTTCTAGCTTCATAACTACAAGATGTAACCACCCCTCTATCTTCTTTACTACCTAGTGCGACTGCTTTACCCTTTAACCTGCTGTTTTTCAGTAGTTCAACTGACACAAAAAAGCTGTCCAGGTCAAAATGCGCTATTGCTCGATCTATCATTTTGACAAGATTTTTGTCAAAATGTAAGACAATTTTCTTAGAGAAACAAGCTATTTTTTAAGAATGATTCATATAAAAAAAATAACCCTCCATTTTACTCACTTTTAGTAAAACAGAACGTTCTTTGTTTGATGACGGGGGAAAAAATTATGAATGTAAAATGACTCTTTCGAGTGAAAATTCAACTTGATAAACTACTTCTTACCAATTACTCATTTGAATTAAAAATATAACTCCAGAAAACGTTAATTAAGATCGTCCATAACACACTTATCTTGATAGGTGTTCAGAATAAAAATTCAATTACTAAAGATTACTTAAACCTCAACCCAATCTCCATGTTCTTTGATTAAGTTGATTAATTCATCAACTGCTTGCTCAGAAGGCAATGCTCTTTTCACAACCTCTTGTCCTTTGTAAAGTGTAATTTTGCCCACACCCGATCCAACATAACCATAATCAGCATCTGCCATTTCACCGGGACCATTTACAATACATCCCATTATTCCAATCTTCAAACCTTTTAGATGGGAAGTTCTCGATCGAATTAACTGCGTTGTTTCTTGAAGGTCAAATAAGGTTCGTCCACAACTCGGACAAGAAATATATTCTGTTTTTGAAATTCGTGTTCTTGTAGCTTGAAAAAAACCAAAAGTAGTCGCCATTACTTTTTGAGCAGGCAAGTCTGACACTACCCAAACTCCGTCACTTAATCCGTCAATTAGTAAAGCTCCAAAATCAGTAGAAGCATACAATTGAAAGTCTTCGTGGGTTAAGCCTTCATAACCTCGTCTAACGATAACAGGATTGATATTCCCTTGGTCTATTAATTGATGGAATACTCTTCGATGGTCAGCCATACCATGCTCGTGTGTAGTTGTTAAAATTAACACCGCATTAACAGGTAATTCAAACTCTTCTCCAATAACCTCTTCTGTTTTACCTTCGATAAAACATAATTTATCTGTATCAATATAATCACCCAATTCATAAATCGGGAAATGTCTGTCTTTACTTTCCTCCCATTCACTTCTATTTTGAATAACACCTAATGTTCCTGGGATGTTAAAATTGATAGATTGTTCTCCAATGTAAACATAATCTACAGCTACATCTTGAATCGTCCACTTATCATCCTGCACATTGTATACATATCCAAATGGATACAAATGCGACGGTTTAATTTCATCAACATGGCTCAAATCAACAATTACACGAGGTACTTCTGCTCCTCCAATATTTGCAATCGACGTAGTTTTCCTTCTTTTATATTCAAAAGGATTAATCGTTATTTTCTCTATTTGAGGTAACTTTTCAACCGTAGATCTTAAACTATATCTATCCGCTAACGCTTTTGCAATAGGAGCCTCAAGCTCAGGGTCTTCAGTTAATGAAACTCTAATTGTATCTCCTAAACCGTCCTCTAATAAAGCCCCTATTCCAGCTGCACTTTTAATTCTTCCATCCTCGCCATCTCCAGCTTCAGTAACTCCTAAATGCAAAGGATAATTCATACCAGCCTCCATCATCTGATTCACCAATAAACGATAAGCGTTCACCATCACCTTAGGATTACTTGCCTTCATAGAAAGAATCAAATTATGGTAATTTAAATCTTCACAAATACGTAAAAATTCCATTGCCGATTCCACCATTCCTAATGGTGTATCTCCATACCTACTTAATATTCTATCCGATAAAGAACCGTGGTTTGTACCAATTCTCATGGCCGTTCCATTTTCCTTACATATATTAACAAGTGGTGTAAACTTACCACGAATTCGATCTAACTCTGCATTGTAATCAGACTCAGAATAATCTATTTGTTGAAACCTCTTTTTATCTGCGTAATTCCCAGGATTAACACGCACCTTTTCAATCAATCTTGCCGCAACTTCAGCCGCATTAGGAGTGTAATGAATATCAGCAATCAAGGGTACATTATACCCTCTTGCAACCAATTCCTTTTTAATCACGCCTAAATTTTTAGCCTCTTTTATACTGGGAGCTGTTATTCTTACGTACTCACAACCAGACTCAACCATTCTGATCGTTTGTTCAACTGTCCCAATAGTATCCATTGTATCGGTAGTCGTCATACTTTGAATACGAATTGGATTGTTACCTCCAACGGCTACATCTCCAATGTTCACTTCTCTTGAAACGAATCTTGAATAATTAGTATAGTCGTTGCAGTACTTCCAGTTGTTGTCAGACATATTGATTGATTTTACTCAAAAATAAAAAAAAGCGTCGTTGATAGCGACGCTTTTTAACTTTGTTTAAGTAGAAATCATCTATTTATCTATTTTGACGAATTAAGAGCTTTGCAAAACTTAAATCATTAGCTAGCTTAGACCTCTATAGATAATGGCTATTGGCGAATTATCTTAAGTTAAATAAAACATAATATTTAATGACTTAACCTTTTAAATTGTTAATTGAAGCTAATTTAATTTCAGCTTGAAAACCACTAAATTCACTCAACAGTAAAAAAGTACTAGCTAGCTTATGTTTCGTCAAACAAGCGTCATTAAGCCACAAACACATAGTCCTGTATTTCTCATCTTACTAATAATTTCCTACCCTTTACAAATTACCCTCCTTGCATTTCCCCATTAAATAAGATATCTTACCCGCTTAAGATCTTAAATAGATTTTTTAAACAAGAAAAAAGTTCGCTTTTTTAAACTTTATTATAAACGAATTTCTACTGCTGAAGTTCGTTTAGTCTTTTTACTATTTGATTTAGTGAAAAAACAAGGAAAAGAATACAATAACAAGGAAGATCGATTATACTCAGAAATAATTGATTACAATAGCTGGTTTAAAAACAAACTAAAATAATGGAAGATTCTATTTACTTAGATTACGCAGCTACAACTCCGGTACATCCAGATGTTTTAAAAGCGATGCTTCCATTTTTCACAGAACATTTTGGAAACTCTAGCAGCTCAACGCATCAACATGGATGGTACACTAAAGGAGCTATAAAAAGAGCCCGTAAACAGGTTGCTAAAGCAATAAATTGTGAAGAGTCAGAAATCATTTTTACTTCAGGAGGAACAGAAGGAATAAATCAAGGAATAAAAGGAATATTCAACCTTTATCATAAAAAAGGCAATCACATTATTGTAAGTAAAACCGAACACAAAGCTGTTTTAGACACCATTAAATCACTAGAAAAAAAGGGAGCAGATATAACCTATTTAGATGTTAATTCAGAAGGAATTATTACAAAAGAAGCTTTTGAAAGTGCCATTAAACCTACAACTATACTAGCCGCTGTAATGTGGGTTAATAATGAAACTGGAGTCATTCAAAATGTTAAAGAATTATCCGAAATAGCATTTCAAAACAATGTCCCTTTTTTATGCGACGGAACACAAGCTGTAGGAAAAGTAGAAATTGATATGCAGGATAGTAAAATTGGCGTGCTCCCTATTTCTGCGCATAAATTTTATGGACCAAAAGGAATTGGAGCTTTATACATTCGCCGTAAAAGTCCAAGAATCACACTTGAGTCGCTCATAACAGGAGGAAACCAAGAAAACAAATTGCGAGCAGGTACTTTGAATACGCCAAGTGTAGTAGGATTAGGAGAAGCAATTGAAATCGCAGTTGCAAACTTAGAATCAAACACAAAAATATTGCAAGATATCAAAACTCAATTCAAAGCTCTATTCGTTCAATTTAACGCCAAATTTAATGAGGCAGAGTCGAATACATCTCAACATGTATTAAACGTATGTCTCCCAACTATAAAAGCCAATAACCTTTTAAAGCATACAAGGAAAATCAGTTACTCATTAGGTTCTGCATGCACATCTGAAACATTAGATCCCTCTCATGTACTCACAGCTATGGGACAATCAAAAGAAGAAGCTTTTTCGAGCTTTAGATTATCCTTCTCACCAACAATAACACAAAAGGAAATAGATACGGCACTAAACACTTTTAGTGTTGCTATGACTTCGCTTCTAGATTAATAATCCTTAATTCTAACTCAGATAATTTTTGCTGAAGCGGATTTTTATTTTCGATCATAAAGGAGGAAGAAAGTAATCCAACTACTTTAAAAAACACACCTTCTGTAAAGTCAGGTTCCTGTACTTGCCAATACAATTTACCCTCTTTTAAAAGTAAAAATCCAAACGGTGATTTCCCGTATGCCTTTTTACAAAAAAGAACATCTCCTTTAGTAGCACTTACTCCATCTAATTTAATCGAGTCATCAAAAGTTAAACTAAAATCAGCTTTCGAATTTAAGGACGTTTTAAAAAATGTGTTCCCACTAATTAGTGTTAAATCACCGTGTTTATCGATTAAGGATTTGGGTAAAACAGAAGGCAATCCGTTTTCACTCGACGCAAAAGAATTATTGCCTAATAATTTATCAGGATTAAAACCAGATAACTGATTTACCGTTAATTCAGCTGTAATAATCGCATCTAACGATATGCTAAATTTATTAGCAATAGTTTTCAAGGTTTCTATTTTAGGCTCTGCTCTACCTTCTTCGTAAGAACCTATTGAACCTCTCGTAATCCCAAAAAGCTTCCCAAACTCAGTCTGACTAAGACCTTTTGTTGTTCTAATCTTTTTAATATTCCTTCCTATAAACGACATAAAGCTAATATTTTTAGTATTTAAAGCTAATTAAATTTGCTAAAATACATTAATTAATGTATACTTGCATAGTTCTATTAGCAAACATAAAAAATACTCCCCCACCTTGAAGGCTTTTTCAACAATTTGTCGAAAAAAAGTTGAAATAAACCTATAAAAACCAATTGAAATAAATTAGAAAACAATAAATTAGAGACTGCAAATAACAACAACTAAAGATGAGTGATAATTTTCAAAAAATCAAAAACTATATTATTGAACTAGGACACACAGTCACTCATGAAAATATTGAGGACCAAGTTTTCGTAATTGACAACGAAAATTTAGGAATCAAAAACCTAGTAGTTGGATGCGCTGAGCCTATTTTAATCATCGAACAATATATTTTTGAAACAAAATCAGGAAGCAATGAAATGTTTCGTGAGTTACTTCAAAAAAACAGAGACATTGTTCATGGTGCATTTGTTCTTGATGAGACTGGAGAAAAAATCATTTTTAGAGACACATTGCAAATTGAAAACCTTGATCAAAATGAATTAGAAGGGTCAATTAATTCACTTACGTTACTGTTATCTGAATACGGGAATAGACTTATTGAGTTGTCAAAGGGTTAATCTCTATTCTCATGAACTTCTTTACAAGACTTTTCAAAATAGGACAAGCGGAAACCAATAGTATTTTAAATCATTTGGAGGAACCTATAAATCTTACGGAAGAAAGTATTAACGACTTAAAAGCTGAGCTTAAAAAAAGTCTGGAAGTTATAGCAGAAATCAAAGCCTTGTCGATTCACGCCAAGAATGAAGCTGAAAAGTTTGAAAATAAAAGTACGGACTATGAACGAAAAGCAATTTTCATTCTTCAAAAAGGTCAACAAAAAGCATTGTCACTACTTGAAGCTGATAAATTAGCAACTGAGGCCTTGC
>TARA_B110000091_G_scaffold49667_2_pt1 | contig 46435 bp, 42 predicted proteins | sample TARA_B110000091 | Tara Oceans TARA_B110000091 (sample SAMEA4397278) | marine metagenome | biome: Polar Biome; feature: [DCM] deep chlorophyll maximum layer (ENVO:01000326); material: water (ENVO:00002006), including particulate matter (ENVO:01000060) such as... | depth 35 m
CTTCGAAATGACTTCTATTTATGTTGATGCATTAGCGGGGTCTATTGGTTTCAATGGTAAGTTAGAGGCTGGATTTTCGCACATTTCTGATGGCTCTTGGGCACCGGTTACAGGAATAACAAACCCTTTAAATTCATTCTTACCTGACTTAGCTACATCATTAACTGGATCTGTTTTAGCAGAAGGAACAATTGTTACATATTACGGAAGTTTTGACGCTTATTTAATAAAAGAACAATTTGTTGTAGATGGAGCAACTGATCAAACATTCTACTACTGGGAAACTAAAGAATACGGTAGAATTGCAACAATCATGGGTGGTAAATTAAGTGTTATGTACAATAATAACTTTAATACGATCATCACTTCTAATAATGAAGTTGTTGCAAATCAAGCAAACATTTTCCCTAACCCTGCAACGGATAACTTTACTGTTAAAGTTGAAGGTTTAGAAAACGTAAAAGTTTACAATGCATTAGGAACATTAGTTTCAAACGAAAACGTTTCAACAAACGCTACAATCGTGAACGCATCTAGCTTAAACGCTGGAGTTTACTTTGTACAAGCTACTGCCAACGGAACGATTTCAACTTCAAGAGTTATTGTAAAATAATCTTAAGCTTATAAAATATAAAAGGCTGTCCAGTGGGCAGCCTTTTTTTTGTGACACCTAAGGATGACGGACGTTATTTTATAAATAGCCCCAATTTAACTTATTATTAAATACAAATCGATTTAGCTCAACAAGTTAAATCCCATTGTTTTAATTTAAACACTTGCACCCCTGCGATATAAAGAAGACCTTTGCGCTAAATTATTCACTTTAAAAGTGGCTGATTTTAAGATAAATATATGAGAAATTGGGTAGCTATTTTACTGTTTACAATAGGTTTGGGCGTAAATGCCCAGTCCGACAATACAGTAAACACTATCAATTCGTCCGTTAAGGATTCCTTAATCGAAACTCATTTTTTACCAGACGACCCGTTTATGGCAATGCTCGATAGTCTTTACGAAGCTGATGCGTTTAACAACTCAGCCATTAGTTACGATTTATCGGTGTTAAACATTCACAAATTTCCTTTAGATTCCATTCCTGTTTACAACGATTCCATTATGCACTTAAGAATGCATGATTTAAATATAATTTCTCCTATTGAGTTCACTTACAACGACAAGGTGAAAAGGTTAATATCGGTTTATGGAACACACCGTAGATTAATGCTTTCGAGAGTAATGGGAATGTCTCAATTGTACTTTCCTCTTTTCGAAGAAGAGCTGTCAAGGAAAGACCTTCCAATGGAGTTGAAATATTTACCAGTTGTTGAATCTGCTTTAAACAACACTGCACGGTCAAGAGCTGGAGCTGTTGGAATGTGGCAGTTTATGTACCGAACAGGAAAATATCTAGGTTTAGAAATCAACTCCTATGTTGATGAACGCCGTGATCCAATCAAATCCACGCAAACTGCAATTAAATACCTTTCCTATTTACATGGTTTATACGATGATTGGTTATTAGCTTTAGCTGCATATAATGCTGGACCAGGGAATGTAAACAAAGCTATTCGTAGAGCTGGAGGGAAAAAGAATTTTTGGGCAATTCAATACGGGTTGCCAAAAGAGACTCGAAATTACGTTCCATCATTTATGGCGGTAGTTTATTTAATGAGCCACTCTGCAGATCACAATTTGTACCCTGCTGAACCTAAGTTTAATTTACGTAACGTGGATACTGTTACAGTTAGGCAAGCCGTCCATTTTAATCAAATATCGGAAGTCCTTTGTATGTCTCAAAGTGATTTAATCTTTTTAAATCCTCAATACAAACGTGCCTATATTCCTATAAAATCGACTGATACGATTAACTATACGATCACTTTACCAATTTCATTAATTGGCGACTTTATTACAAACGAAGAAATCATCTACAACTATAAAGCAAATGATGTTGAAACAACACCTATTGATGCTTATGCAAGTAGAAGTGAATTAGTTCACCGTGTTAGAAAAGGAGAAAGCGTTGGCTTAATCGCTCAACGTTATAATGTTAGAATTAGTGACGTTAGGGAATGGAATAAGCTTTCAAGTAAAAACTACATTTATCCGGGTCAGAAATTATTAATTTTTGCCAAAAATACATCCTCCGGAAGTAGGGGGTACTCAATTAAATCGGAAGTCACTTATAATGGTTATTTGTATTATACTATTCGAAGCGGAGATACGTTATGGGACATTGCTAAGAAATACCAAGGAGTTTCGGCCAACGATATTATAAAGTTGAACCCTGTAACTGCTCAGAAAATTTTAAAACCTGGGATGAAAATAAAAATCAAATCCACTTAAGATTATTCAACTAAAATGCGGTTTATTTTCGCCTTCATATTAATTACCACGCTTTACGCATGCGGTGATGAAAACACTCAAAAAGACTTTTCTTACTTACCAGATGCATCAGGCGGATATAGCACCGTTAATGTTATTGCAGATGAAGCTTTATGGAACGAAGGATTAAAAGACTTAATAAAACCTGTACTCACAAAAGAAATTGATGGACTAATTAGCTTAGAAAGGGAGTTTGACATAAAAAATATCCGTTCTAAAGCATTCAATCGTTTATTTCAGAGGCAACGCTTAATTTTACTTTTTGTCATCTCTAAAAAGGTTGGAAGACCAGGTGTAAGCATTAAAAAAGATGTTTACGCTAACGGACAAGTCATCATTCAGGTTGCCGCAAGGTCCAAATCAGCAGTAAAAACTTTATTCAAACAAAAAAAAGAAGAAATATTAGCAGCATTAAGCGCGCAAAGAACAGCAGCTATCCAAAAATTAGCATGCAAAGAAAACAATCCAAAACTGGAAAGCCTAATTCAAAATAGCCATGGAATAAGTTTAACTATTCCCAAAAGCTATAAACTTGGAGTAGATACAACGAACTTTATATACTTTTTCAAAAAAGGTTCAATGAAGTGTGAAAAGTTTAGTCACAACAAATGCTATTATCAAACTGGGATATTCGCATACTATCTTCCCTACACAACCGAAAAAATATTTACTCCAGAGTATTTCCATCAAATGCGCGATTCAATTACGCAGCTTTACATTGAAGGGCCTAAGCCTAGCAATAATTTAAGATCTTATATGCAGGTTTATGATGGATTACCACTAGCTACTCAAAACATCACTTTAAACAACAAATTTGGATACGAGGTAAAAGGTTGGTGGGATATGAAGAACGGTACAATGGGCGGGCCTTTTGTAAGTACTGCTTATGTTGATGAAATTCGTGGAAGGGTATTAGTTGTTGATGCTTTTGTATTTGGACCTAATTTTAACAAACGTCGTTTTATTAAGGAATTAGAGGCTATTTGCTTAACCCTAAAGAGCGCCGAAGAAGGTATTTAAAATACTTAAACTATACTAATTCATCCTCCCAAAACTGTTTTGTATCCAAAGGCAGTCTGCCTAAAACATTAATCATTTCAACATTATCATGCGTATTGTCCTCCCCTAATAATAAGTACTGATCAGTATTCATAATTTGAGGAATTGCTTTAATTAACAATCTAAGCGGACGATCGATTAGCCATTTCGGAATCTTAACCAATCTAATTTTCCCATTTCCAATAGTTCTAAGCCAATCTTCCAAAGTATACAATTCTGGACCAGTAGCATAAATCACTTTTTTAGCTAAATTCTGCCGTATACTTTCAATACATATATGCGCTACATCTTCACCCATTACGGGTTGGAATTTAGCGGTTAAAAAATGTGTAGGAATTGGAAGTAACCCGAAGCTTATTTTACTTATTTTGTGAAGCATTTTAACTTTTTGGACAATTGTAGTTCCTGGCGTACAAACAAAACTAGGGCGAATAATCACCCAATTTTCTTGGGTTTTTAAAATATTATCTGCTATTCCTTTAGTAGCAGCATACTTAGAAGGTGAATCCTTATTAGAGCCCAAAACAGATACGTGAATAATCTTAGGATTCCCTAAGCTCTCTCGTTCGTCAACCATTTTATTTACGATTCCAACATGAATTTTTTGAAACGTATTCTCCCCTGTTTCTTCAATAATTCCAACAGCGTTAACAAGCACATCTAACTTACCAAGAACAGTCCAGTCTTTTTGATAAACATTAAATTGAAAACCGTTCACCCCTTTTCCACTTCGAGAGCAAGCAAGAATTTCAGCTTCTGGAAACTTCAATTGCATTTCTCTACTAATTACCACTCCAATTTGTCCTGTACCTCCTAAAATAGCTATCCTCATAACATCTAATTTTCAATTTGGTGCTTCAAAAATTGGTTTTTAGCGCTTAAAAATCGGGCCATATATTTCCCTAAAATTAGGTAGTCAATAAGACTTCCTAACAATCCAAATGGCGACTTAAATTCAAATACATCAATCATCTTTGTGCCAAAATTAAGCGCTTCAAATTGGTGTGAATGAAACAGATACTTAAAAGCTCCTTTCAACATTTTATCCTCAAACAAATATGGAGCTTCTAATTTTACCACCTCAACCTTTAGCTTTTGCTTAACTCCAAAATGCCTCGCTTCCCAGGTAATAATATCACCCAACTCAATCAATCCGTGCTTTCTCCCATCGATTATCCGTTCACTCGATTTTTTATTCGCCTTTTGATGAAGGTCTAAGTTCCGAGCAGCATCAAATACAACGTCTATTGGTGCATTTATAATGGTTTCTAATTTTAGAATCATAACTAAACAATTCGTTTTGCATCCTGCCAAGTATAATCAATCACTCCGTCAACTTTAAAGGCTCCTAAGAGTTTTGCACTTTTAAAAAAATTGGTTGCAAAATGATAACATTTAATGGGTGTTATTGGCCAGTTTTTCCGGGCTATCTCTGTCACGAAAACATCTTCATCCTTTGTTGCATAGGCTCTATCAATACGATGTATTTTTTTATAAAGCTCCTCACTTTCTTCTAAAGTAGTGTATGGATCTAGGGCGTAATCAACGTAATTCCCTTCTTGTTTTAAGCTAAAAGCATCAAAATACTCCTCCACTTTTACCTTAGATAATTGGTAATCAGCCATTAAATTTCCAAGCTTGTTTAAAATCGAATTTTCAGAGAAGCTTTTCAAAAAGAAAACCCCTTTGGGCTCGTGCTCAGAATTCATTCCTGAATCATCAATTAACAACCTAAAAGCCATATGACGATAACCAAATTTTATAAATGGTAATACTTTAGGACTCATATTTTTTAACTGAACATCAACCATAGAAATAATAGCTTTTCCATTCTCCTGTAAAATCTTTAATTGCTTTGGGACAAATGGTAAAACCTCTTCCAAATTCACTGAAAAATTGATCAATTTAACGTTGTGTAATTCTCCTGTAAATTTCATAACTCGTTCGTTTTAAATTTATACTAATTGAAGTAATATAAAGCCATTAAGCCTGTTGCACTTGAGTGTAAAATCAACCACCATCTGAAGGTGTATTTCTGACTCACGCCTAACAGTTTTACTCTACGGTAATGCATCCAAAGCATGATAAAATCACTTGCCAACATTGTTCCAACAACCCAATAAAAATCAGGGATAAAATAGTAGCCAATTAATCCTAAAAACTGTAGAAAAATCGCTGTTCCAGCTATTACAGATAGGTTTCCCCAATAATCCCACTTGTTTTCTTCTTTATAAAATATTCCCGTTAACAACCAACCCAATCCCGTTATTGTAATTAACTTCCAGCCATTCAAAAATTCAAATCCATTGGTACCGTTTAGAATCTCTCCTTTGAAATAAGTTACTGTACCTGCGAATAAGGCCATAAAGGCAATTAAAAAGAGACGGTAGTCCTTTTTTAATTCGGGCCGACAAACTGTTCCTGATTCCTGTAATGGGGCAATAACTCTTCGATTACTTGCTAAAAAAACATAAAAAGGGTTGAATAAGTTCTTCACCCATTTTTTCGCCATTACTCGTCCAAGTCGTTCTGATCTTAAACTCACTAAGTTCACATAACCATCATATCCATAACGCACTTCTAATGTTTCCTGATCGATAACTGCCATCTCATTACAAGCTTTTTGAGGGTCTACATTACACGCTATTTTATTTTGCTCAAAAGCATTTAACTCCAGTGTATTGTTATCGCCCATAACACCTATTTTTTTGAGCGTTTTTACGCCTATGCTACAAACCGCACATTGGTTATCAAAAACTATTGTATAATTTTTCATTTCAATCTTTTTTTGCTGTTATTTCATAATAGCCAATTGATTTTCGGCACAATCCTAAAAAGAAAATCGTAAAACATGCTTTCAAATTATTCCAATTTTGTCTTTTTAACTTTTCGCCCTTTATGAGTTTCTTCACTAAAAAAAATAGACTTACAAATGGGGCATGAACTGCCGAGGGGGCTATTTTCCAACTAATTTCTCTTATTGAAACAGCTTTAAAGCCAAGCTCTTTTAACTCAGAGGAAACATCATTAATATTTGGAAATGAAGGAAGTGCCCAGTTTTCGCAAACCGTTCGATACATTTTGTATGTCAAGGTTGACAATTCTTTTTCTGGTTTTTTTATAAATCCATCAATCATTGTAAATCGCCCACCTTTTTTCAAAATCCTATAGGCTTCCTTTAACGGTCCTTTCTTACTCGTCTCTTCAGCATGACAGATACTTTCCAGCCCATAAACGGCATCTATGGAACCTGACTTTATTGGTAACTTATTGTAGTCTCCATATTTTACTTCAACATCGGTAAGTTTTGCCGCTTTGATGATCGCGTCAGCTTTTTTAATCTGCCATGGCGTAATTGTAAATCCAATAAATTTTACGCTAGGATAGTGTTTTGACCCAAAACGAACAGTCGCCCCTATTCCACAACCCATATCAAGCACCTTATTCCCTTTTTTAAGTGCTAACGTACCCAAAATACGCTCATTCATTCGTTGCAACATTTTCTCTCTGCTAAGGCAATCCCAAGTTTGATCAGCAAATCCAAAATGCATATTGAAATTTTTGCTCCAATACTCATAGTCAGGACCAGCTTCGGTGTAGTAATCAATGATGGAATCTCCTGTTTCAGAACTAAAGTCACTCGTTATCGTTTTATATCTTTCTTTTGCTATCGTTTCCATATCGTTCAAAAGTTTCAATTATTATTGAAATGTGAATGGCAAATTTTTATTTTTTAACAAAAAACTTCATCAATGAACCTGTAAACCAATGCTCATCCGCTTTAATCATTTTATCCAGCATCTTGTTTGTACTTTCTCCAAATGTGTGAATTTCACCTACAACTTTATTAAAATGATCACCACCTTGTTCATTTATCTCCGCTAATTTCAAACCTTCTAAGAGTTCCAAAACAGGTCCCAATTCACGTTTTCGGCGTTCTTTCATTATTTGAATTGCTGTTTTATAAATGTCTTTTTCGGCTGCGAAAAATTCTTTACGTTCACCAAACTTAAGTACTTTGTGAACAATTCCCCAAGACAGCAAATCACGAACATTCATGTTAACATTTCCCCGAGACACATTTAATTTCTTCATGATATCCTCTGCAGAAAGTGCCTCTTCACTAATTAAAAGAAGTGCATGAATTTGTGCCATCGTCCGATTAATTCCCCATTGAGTTCCAAACGCTCCCCATGTTGAAATAAACTTTTCCTGTGCTTGTTTTAACTCCATAATACAAACTTAAATAAATATTTCTAAACTTTCAATAACTTTTGAAAGTTTAATTTCAACAACGATTCTATTATTACTTCGTTAAAGAACATATGGCTGCATCTCAAAAGAACATTAAATTCATTAAAACAATATCTGAACTGGGTGCAGGAACTCGTGGAGCATCAAAGGGTTATTTAGCGTTAGAAAACGCTGCAAAATCTAAAAAAAGCAAACTGTTATCAAAGTTTCCCACTATTGAAATAATAAATAAAAATAATGTCTTAATTCATGAACCAAAATTTGAATTCGCAAAACGAATCAAAGAATTATCTCATGTATTTTCGGATCTTTCTTCAACCGTAAAACAACAACTCAATAATGATATATTCCCAATTTTAATATCGGGTGATCATTCATCTGCACTTGGAACTATTGCAGGAATTAAAGCTACTTACCCCAACAAAAACGTTGGCGTAATTTGGATTGACGCCCATGCTGATGTACATACACCATATACCTCGCCTTCGGGGAATATGCATGGAATGCCTTTAGCTGCATCACTTGGCTTAAATCATATTTTACTAAATGGAAATCAACCACATCAAGAAGTAATAAAACTTTGGAATAGTTTAAAAAACCTGGAAGGTATCTTTCCAAAATTAAAACCGGAGCACTTAGTATATGTTGGTGTTAGGGATAAGGAATGGCAAGAGGAAAAGGTAATTAAAGAATTAAATATTCAAGAATATACGGTTGATTTTGTGCGGGAGCATGGAGGGGAAGAAACCGCTAAGTCTGTAATACAGCGACTAATTGATGCTGACCTCATTTATATTTCATTTGATGTGGACGTGCTAGATGATTCACTGAGTAAAGGAACAGGCACTCCAGTGGAAAAAGGCTTGTTTTTAAAAGAGGTTAAAAACTTGCTTAATACTTTAATAAAACACGAAAAAGTTTGTTGTTTTGAAATGGTAGAAATCAACCCTAGTCTTGACGACAAGGGGAATAAAATGGGTGAAATGGCTTTTGAAATATTGGAAGGTTTAGTTAATCAAGTTACGCAACTATCTGGCTAATTCACAAGAGGTTGATCTTTCGGTTGTTTAAAATTAGGCTTTGAGAAATAATACGTCAAATTTAAACCCGCTCCCCTGTGAAAATTACCTGCTGACAAATCCCAAAAAGGGCCAGCATCCACTTTAAAAATTGGACTTATCGAGTTTGTTATACGAAACTTAAAATATAACTTGTCTGTCATTTTATAATTAAACCCAATCATTCCTCCTAACTCTATTTCTCGATAAGGAAAAGAAGTAGGGCTTGTAATTCCATTAAACTCTCTTTTCGCCGCCATTAAGTAAGAAATTGTTGGTCCGATTTCAAACGGAACGCCCCATTTATTAAACACATAAAATATTGGAACTTCAAAATAAGATAAATTAAATCTAAAGTCATTATTAAGTCCGTTTTTAGGTTGAGGCCAAACACGAGCACCTTTTGTAACATAATTTATTTCAAAACCGATTCCTCTATTAAGATTACCTAACAAATACAACGAGCCTAATCCAGTTTGAAGTCCAATATGACTATATCCAGAATAACCGTCACCGTCCACTTGATTCCCATAAAAATCTATATGAACACTGTTAACAAACCTATTTTGAGCGAATGAAACAGAACAAAAAATGCAAAAAATAATTGTTAAAAATCTCATTTCTAAAGTCCTCTAATTATTTTTATTAATTCTTCTTCCTCACCATTAATATATGAATTATGTTCGTAAACAATCTTACCTGCTTTATCCAAAACAACCGTATATGGGTTAGTTGAAATTCCAAGTACCATAAATAACTTTTTAAACCCATCTAACAATACTGGAAATTGCCATTTTTTCTTAGATACAATCAACGGAACTCGAGCTTGAAATCGAGCATCATCTGTACTGATCGCGTAAACTTCTAATCCAGTTTCTTTTTTCCATTCTGCGTATTTGGAATTAATTGCATTTAACTCCTTGATACAAGGCACACAAGTAGTGCTCCAAAATGAAACAATCGTAGGCTTACCAATATTAACAAAAGAACTTGACTCAATTACTTCTCCTTCCAACGTTTTTATTTCAACACTAGGAAATACTTTCCCAATATTTCCATCACCAATAAATGAGATAGAAAAGAAAGCTATTAATAATACCGCAATTAAATTTCTCATGTCAACCCTTTGTCAAAAATTAAACCAATCAATTTTTATTTAAAATATCATACATATATTGAGCTTCTTCCTGCGTTGTGTTTCCATCCGGTTTAGGCTCAGGACTAACTACAACATAAGCTTCTGGAGTAACGATTACTTTAATAAAACTAAAATTAGGATCTCCATTAATTTCGGTTGATTGAAAAAGAAAACCATCTTCACGCTGTTGAATTATTTTTTCAAACCCGCTTTCGGCTTTTATTTCATTACCAGCCTCTTCTAATACTTCTCCCAAATAAGAATCTGCCATTGTAAAACAAGTAACTTCAACACTAAAGTTCTCTGCTTTCACATTTCCTGATAAAATTGAATATAATCCCAACATATCTTCAGGCTCACCATTTGGGTTTGCCGTCGCAAAATCAGGAACATTTAATTTCACAGGTATATCAATAGAGGAAAGATCAATTTTTTGAACTTTAACCTTCGATGCATCCAACGGTGCAGAACATGCTACTGTAATCAACACTAATAATATCAAAAAAAACTTACTCATAAACTCTAGTGTTTAAAACTCATTAACGCTTTAAATGCATCCATTCGAACTTCAAGGTCTCCTTCGGTAACAGCTTTAATTTTATCTGTTCCAAACTCTTCTACTGTAAACGAAGCCAACGCGCTTCCATAAACAACTGCTCTTTTCATATTCTCAAAAGAAACATCATCAGTACTTGCTAAATACCCCATGAATCCTCCAGCAAAGGTGTCACCAGCACCAGTTGGATCTTTTACGAATGCCAATGGTAATGCAGGTGCATAAAACATCTCTTTCCCATGAAACAACAATGCTCCGTGCTCACCTTTTTTGATGATTAGGTATTTGGGTCCCATTGCTTGTATTTTCTCAGCTGCTGTTAACAACGAATATTCACCAGATAATTGCCTAGCCTCTTCATCATTAATTGTAAGTACATCAACTTTAGATATTGTTTCTTTTAAATCATCCATTGCAATGTCCATCCAAAAATCCATGGTATCCATTGCAATTAATTTCGGACGATTCTTTAACCCTCTTATTACTTGTGTTTGTAGTGCAGGCGCAAGGTTTCCTAGCATTAAATATGTACAGTCTTGATAGGAATCTGGAATTACTGGATTAAATGATTCTAAAACATTTAATTCAGTAATTAAAGTATCTCTTGAATTCATATCATTGTGATACTTACCGCTCCAAAAGAAGGTTTTTTCTTCTTTTTTGACCTGTAAACCCTCTAAGTCAAATCCAGCGTTCTTTAAATCGTTAATTGTTTCAGTTGGAAAATCCTCTCCAACAACAGCAACCAATTTAGGATTAACGCCTAATTTTGTAGCCGAATATCCAACGTAAGTAGCTGAACCTCCGACGATTTTATCCGTTTTCCCAAATGGCGTTTCGATTGCATCAAACGCTACAGTACCTATGATTAAAAGACTCATTTTAATTTTTTTATAAATTATTCGCTAAAGGTATTGTTTATTTTAGAAAACATTAGTAAATTTGCCCTCCCAATTTTGGGGAATAAGATTAAATTCCTCCTTAGCTCAGCTGGTTAGAGCATCTGACTGTTAATCAGAGGGTCCTAGGTTCGAGTCCTAGAGGGGGAGCTTAAAAATGAGAGTGTTACGAAAGTAACACTCTTTTTTTATGTCCAAATAGTAGACTTTTTTTTAAAGATAAACTCGCGATATGAAAAAGATATTATTTTCTTGTTTAGTAATTGGAATCCCAGCACTTGTTGGTTGCTCTAGTAAAGTTCAAATTGGTGATTACGCTCATGGAGGTATTGTAGCATGGATTGATTGGAAGGGTGAACATGGAATAGTTTGTCCCGCTAATGACCTAGTTAAGGCATACAACTGGGATGGTGCTAAAAAGAAATGTTCTGAATTAATTATAAATGGAAAAAATGATTGATATCTACCGTCTAAGAGTGAATTGCATAAGTTATACTTGAACCTTCATAAAAACGGTCTTGGTAATTTTAAACCTCATTATAATTATTGGAGTAGTACAGAAAAAACTACTTCAAATGCGTATTATTTCAGTTTCAAATATGGTTGTTCATATTTCTTAAAGTACAGTAAAAATGATATATATTTAGTTCGTGCAGTTAGGGTTTTCTAATTATTTATCAATTCGGTATAAAACGCAAATCTCTAGAGTGATTTTCTTATGATTTGCGAAAATGATGAAATCTTCGTGATATACATTATTAAAAAGATCTTATTGGTTTGCTTTTTAAGGTTTAAATAGTTTTTTAAGACAAAAAAACACCCTTTTAATTATTGATGTTTTAAAAACTATTATTGCAAATATGACAATGAAGTTTAATTAATTATTCAAGAAGATGGAGAATGTTTTTGTTTACCGCCTGTCTTCTGGTTTCTATCGCATTAAGCCTATCCAAAATCAAATTATCTAGTTTTGACTACTACCAATAGCACAAGTCATATATTTCCTAAAGAAATCATTCTATTCACAGTTTACTCCAAGTTAAATTTTGGGCTCAGTTGTTATTTGAATCACCTCAACACTTTACAAAAATGTAAGCTTTTATTTAAAAAAATCACTTATGGATAACATAAGTATTAATCGGTATTAAAAATTATCTGATTTAATATTAAAGTCTTTAACCACACAGAACTGAAGAATTTGTCATAAGAATAGACTATGAAAGATATAGGTATATAATTTAGGCTTATTGTTTGTTTCAACAATTAAAATTTATTTTAACGTCAATGAAAATATTTCTTTACTTAACAGTGGCTGGATTAGTATGTCTTGCTAGTGTTTTAAAAAATGACGACCAAATGGAAAAAGACAATTCAATACACAGCTATTCTTTTGTTAGCTTAAATGGTGACACGATAAAACTAGATACATTTAAAGGGAAAAAAATTCTCTTTGTAAATGTCGCTTCAAAGTGCGGATTTACTCCTCAATACGAAGGCCTGCAAGAGTTGCACGATCAATACAAAGATAAATTGGTTGTACTTGGATTCCCTTGTAACCAGTTTGGAGAACAAGAAAAAGGTTCGTCAGATGAAATCCATAGTTTTTGTAAGAAAAACTATGGCGTTGAATTTCTTATCAGTGAAAAAATTGACGTAAAAGGTGCAAACCAGCATCCGATATACAAATGGCTTACAAGCAAAGAACTTAATGGCAAAAACTCTACTTCAGTTAAGTGGAATTTTCAAAAATATTTAGTTGATGAAAATGGCATATGGATTGATTATTGGTACTCACTGACTAAACCAAAAAGCTCGAAAATCACAAAACATCTGTAGTGTTAAAAATCTATATTTACAGGTTTTACACGTCCAAAAAATCAAAAGAATAGTTTAAATAAGTTTTATTGTACCACTTAACAATTTAGTCATCATTCTTTTAAATAGTATACCTAGTTAAGACTAAATATAAAACCTATAACCTCCAAGTGTAAACTTCAATGAGCCTGCTGAAATGTACTTTTAAGACTATTGATAGAAATTAACAAATAGAATACACAAATTATTCATTACAATGTATTTTTCTCCTTTTAAAAACCCATTTGATATAGTATATTTGAGAAAATTATTCTTGTTATGAAACAACTTATACAATCATATAAAACAGGTGAGTTAGGAGTTTACGAAGTTCCCGCTCCAATTTGTGGAGAAAACGGAGTTCTTGTTAGAACAATTACTTCTCTTGTTTCTGCAGGGACTGAAAAAATGATTGTTGATTTAGCAAAGAAATCACTTTTTGGAAAAGCGAAGGCTCGTCCTGATTTAGTGAAGCAAGTTGTAAATAAAATGAAACAAGAGGGTGTGAAAAACACCCTTGAAAAAGTTTTCACAAAATTAGACACTCCAATTCCTTTAGGATATTCATGTGTTGGCGAAGTTGTAAAGGTTGGCGCTAAAGTAACTGGAATATCCGTAGGAGATAGAGTCGCTTGTGGTGGTGCTGGTTATGCAAATCATAGTGAAATTAATTATGTTCCAAGAAACTTATTTGTCAAAGTTCCTAAAAATGTTTCCGATGCTGATGCTTCATTTGTTACAGTTGGTTCGATTGCACTACAAGGAATTCGTCAAACCAACCCAACTTTAGGAGAAAAGGTTGTTGTAATGGGATTAGGTCTTTTAGGTCAAATCACTGTTCAGTTATTAAAAGCGAACGGGTGTAAAGTTTTAGGAACTGATTTTGATCCAAGAAAATTAGAATTAGCAAAAAAATTAGGCGCTGATGAAGTTTGTTCTCCTGATGAAGTAATTGATAAAGCAAAATTATTCACCAATGGAAATGGTGCTGATGCAGTTGTTATTGCAGCAAGTACATCAAGCAGTCAACCAATTGCTGATGCTGGTGAAATTTCAAGAATAAAAGGAAGAGTGATTGTAGTTGGTTTAGTTGGAATGGATATTCCAAGAACTGAATATTACAAAAAAGAATTGGAGTTAAAACTTTCGATGGCTTATGGTCCTGGAAGGTACGACCCCAAATATGAAGAGCAAGGAATTGATTATCCGTTCGCGCATGTTAGATGGACTGAGGGAAGAAACTTTGAAGCTTTTCTTGATTTAGTTGACGAAGGGAAAATTACACCTTCGGAAATGGTAACCCATGAATACGAATTTGAAAATGCTTTAACAGCATATGATTTACTAGAAGATAAAATTAAAGAAGATTATTTGGGAATACTTTTAAATTACAAAGAAGAGTATTCGCTTAAATCTGAATTGGTTAAGATTTCAGATGCTACAATCAAATCAAATGAATTAAACATTGGTTTAATTGGTGCTGGTAACTTTACAAAATCGGTTATTATCCCTAATCTTAAAAAGATAAAAAACGCTAACCTTGTTGGGCTTTGCACAGCTACTGGTGTAAGCGCCCATTCGACAGGTAATAAACACAATTTCAAATACATAACTACAGATTACCAAGAGTTATTAAAAAATAATGACATCAATACTGTTTTCATTACAACTCGTCATAACGATCATGGTGAAAAAGTGTTAACTTCTTTAAAAGCAGACAAGAATGTTTTTGTAGAAAAGCCTTTAGCGATTCTTGAAAGTGAATTAGAAGAAATTAAAGACTTTTACGCAAACAGTGATAAAAAACCGGTTTTACAAGTTGGCTACAACAGACGTTTCGCTCCATTGGTGCAAGCGATGAAAAAAGAGGCCGGTGATTTACCAATGAGTATTAACTATAGAGTAAATGCGGGCGTTATTCCAAAAGATGTTTGGGTTCAAGATCCTGCAGTTGGTGGAGGAAGAATTATTGGAGAGGCTTGCCACTTTATTGACACGTGTACTTTCTTAATTGAATCTCTACCTGAAAGTGTTTTTGCAAGCTGTGTTACTAAGCCAGATCAAAGTATTCCAGATGAAGACAATGTTAGTATTACAATAAAATATCAAAACGGATCAACGGCAGTAATTAATTACTATGCTTTCGGAAACAATCAATTACCAAAAGAATACATTGAACTTTTTGCACCAGATTTAGCAATGACGATGGATAACTTTAGAGAATTAGAAATCTTTAAAGGAGGGAAATCTAAAAAATATAAAAACTCAAATCAAGATAAAGGATTTAAGGGTGAATTTACAGCCTTAAAAACTGCAGTTGAAAAAGGGGAGCTTGCAATTTCATTTGATGAAATGTACTCTACTTCAAAGCTTACGTTTGCTATTCTTAGATCATTAAAAACTGGTGAACTTCAAAAACTATAATGAGTGAAATTTTCTTACTGCTTAGGACGGTTCGTTACTTAAAACTGAAGCAAATTGCTTACAGATTGTATTATGCTTTTCGCAAGAAATACCAAGATTTTGTAAGATTTAACCACAAGTTTAATTTATACCGAAAGGGTAAACCGCTTGTTTTCACCCCAATAATCCCCAACTCGGAATCGTTTAAGGCAAATACTTTTACTTTTTTAAATCGTTCGATTTCTTTTTCTGATAGAATTGATTGGGATTATATGGACAACGGAAAGTTGTGGGCTTATAACTTGAATTATTTTGATTTTTTAAATCAAAAGGGAATGACCCCTAAAATTGGGCAATCTTTGATGTATTTATTTATAGATCAATTAAAAGAGTTAAAAAATGCGAACGAGCCCTACCCTACTTCTTTAAGAGGTATGAATTGGGTTAAGTTCTTATCGATTCACAACCTTGAAGTAAAATCATTAGATCGATTTCTATATAGTCAATATAGAATACTACTCGACAATTTAGAATATCATATACTTGGAAATCATTTGTTAGAAAACGGTTTTTCCTTGCTATTGGGTGGGTATTATTTTAAAGGAAACGAACTGTATTTAAAGGGTGTTGAAATCATGTCGATTGAGTTGCGAGAGCAAATTCTTTCTGACGGAGCACATTTTGAGCTAACCCCAATGTATCATAAAATCATTTTACATCGATTATTAGATTCCTACAATCTAATAATCAATAATAGAGATGTTTATGAAGACAACGTATTTGAAGGGTTTTTATTAGCTACAGCCGAAAAAATGTTGGGCTGGTTAGAAAAAGTGACTTTTAAAAACGGCACTACACCTAGAGTAAATGATTCAACCGAAAAAATTGCTCCGGATTCTAGCCAATTATTTGAGTACGCAAAATCACTAAATATTAATTGGAAAAAGACTGAATTATCAGATTCTGGATACCGACTTTTTGAAAATAATAACTTAGAACTTTTTGTTGATTATGGGGAAATTGGGCCAAGTTATATTCCTGGTCATGCACATTCGGACACTTTTAATTTTGTTTTAAACTTTGAGGGAAATCCAATAATTGTCGACCCAGGAATATCAACTTATGATGTTGGCCCTCGAAGACAAAGAGAGCGAAGTACGTCCAGCCATAACACCGTTAGATATGGTAAAGTAGATCAAACTGAGGTTTGGGGTGGCTTTAGAGTAGGGCGAAGAGCAAATGCCTTGATTACTAGTGAATCTTCAAATTCAATAACAGGGTATCATAAGGGCTACTCTAAGTATGGTGTATTTCACCAAAGACACTTTGAATTAAACGACAACACAGTTACCATTTTAGATAAAATGGTAACGAAACGGAAACTATTAGGGAAAAGTAGTGCATACTTTCATTTTCACCCCAACATTAAGGTTATTATGACCGAAAAAAAGGTGCATGTGGAAGGTGTAGAAATCAGCTTTGAAGGCGCTATTAGTACTCGAATTAAAGAATATACATACGCTCATGGTTACAATCTAACCGAAAGCGCCAAGGTGGTAGAAGTTATCTTTAAAGACGAACTGAAATCAAATATTACCCTAACCGGTTACAACAAATAAGTCATGAAAATCCTTTTTATCACTGATAATTTCCCTCCAGAAGTAAATGCACCGGCAACGCGTACTTTTGAGCACTGTAAAGAATGGGTGAAAAAAGGAGATGAAGTAACGGTAATTACTTGCGCACCCAACTTCCCAAAAGGAAAAGTATACGAAGGTTATAAGAATAAACTTTATCAGAAGGAAGAAATAGAAGGCATTAAGGTCATAAGAGTGTGGTCTTACATTTCCGCTAATGAAGGTTTTGCGAAAAGAATAATTGACTTTTTAAGTTTTGCATTCATGGCGTTTTGGGTCGGATTATTCAAAAAAACAGATGTCATTATAGCTACTTCTCCACAATTTTTCACTACTTGGACAGCCGAAACTTTAGCGACCTTAAAAAGAAAACCTTGGGTATTTGAACTAAGAGATATTTGGCCAGAATCTATTAGAGCAGTAGGCGCTATAAGTGGTGATAGCAAAATTTTTAAATTCCTCGAAAAACTAGAATTACGCTTATACAAAAGAGCAAGTAGAGTAATAAGTGTAACGGAGTCCTTTAAAAGGAATCTAATTGAAAGGGGAATTGATGGAGAAAAAGTAAAGGTTGTTCTGAATGGGGCAAATCTTGAACGGTTTTCTAAAATGAAAAAAGATGCCGCTTTAGTTGAGAAATACAATCTTGAAGGAAAGTTTGTTGTGGGTTATGTTGGAACACATGGAATGGCACATAAACTAGATTTTATTCTTAATTCTTGGCCCAAAGACAATCCAAATTTTCACCTAATATTAATGGGGGATGGCGCTGAAAAATCAAAATTAGTAGAACTTGCGAAAACACTAAACATACCCAATATATCCTTTATTCCAAGTATGTTAAAAGAGGACGTTCCTGCGTATTTATCATTAATGGATGTTTCTTTAGTTCCACTTAAAAAAAGTGATTTATTCAAAACTGTTATTCCTTCAAAAATATTTGAAAACTCTGCCATGCAAATTCCAATATTATTAGGTGTTGAAGGTGAAAGCGCTGATATTATTCAAAAATATAATGCTGGATTATGTTTCGAGCCTGAAAACAAAGAAGACTTTTTGACTCAACTAAACTTGTTAAAGGAAGATAAAACCATTTATGAGAATTGTCAGGCAGGTTGCTTAACGTTGGCAAAAGAGTTCGATCGCAAAAAAATGGCAGAAAAAATGCGAAAATTTTTGCTAGAAATATAATTAAAAGGCATCTTTTTTACTTTTAGTACGTCGTACAGTAAGCAAATATATATTTCACTATATTTGTACCAACAAAAACTAATGCTAGAAATTATACTCGCATTCATATCAAGTTTATTAATCGTTGTCGTTGCTATACCATCGGTTATTAAGGTTTCCTACCTAAAACATTTATACGACGTTCCAGATGAACGAAAGTCACACGAGAAAGTTATTCCAACATTAGGAGGACTGGCAATATTTGCTGGATTCATGATTAGTTCAAGTCTTTGTATTAAGGAACAATTACACTTCAACTACAATCATCTGGTTGGAGCATTAATGATCATTTTTTTTGTTGGGATTAAAGATGATATCTTAATCACGGCTCCTATTAAAAAATTGATGGGTCAGTTACTAGCTGCGGGGATTTTAGTAGTGTTAGGAGGTGTTCGGATTACAAGTATGTATGGCTTTTTAGGTGTTGAAGAACTAAGTCCTGAAATTGCATCCACGTTAACAGTATTCACGCTAGTTGTAATAATGAATGGGTTTAATTTAATTGATGGGATAAACTGGCTTTCGGCTGGTGTGTCAATTATTGTTTCTTCTTTTTTAGGAGCATGGTTTTACCTTACAGGCTATGTTGATTTAGCAGTCGTTTCAGCCTCATTAATTGGTTCTTTACTAGGCTTCCTTTGGTTTAATAAAACTCCAGCTAAAATATTCATGGGCGACACAGGTTCATTAATTATTGGACTAATTATCGGTGTTCAAACCATATTCTTCATCGAATTAAGTCCCAACTCAACTTGGGGAATTAATTCGGTGCCAATTGTAGCATTTGGTATTTTGATTGTTCCTTTATTTGATACGTTAAGAGTTTTTATATTCAGAGCTTTAAATGGAAAAAGTCCGTTAAATCCAGACAAAAACCACATCCATCACAGGCTTCTTGAACTTGGCTTTTCACATATGAAAGCATCTATTTCAATAATGATTTTTAATACTCTATTTATTGTTTTAATTTATAGCTTAAGAAACATAGGGAGTTTAGAGTTATTAGCAGTAGAAGTAGGCGTTGCTGGATTGTTTTCATTTATACCATCAATCATTATTCGAAAAAAAAATGATAAAAAAGCACTTCAAGTAGTTCATCCCGAACAACACAAGAAATCAAAAAAGAACAACAGTATTGCCAGTTAAGTTTAAAATAACGGTAAGTGTTTTTATACTCTTTGCTTTTTTTTCAAAAGCTCAATTTAATATTTTAAACAATGATATTAAATGGATGTTCGACAAAGAACTTTCCAAAGGGGATACCATTCTGAATTCAAACATCAATAGTCTAGATGCTTATTTTGTATTTGAAAACTTACCTTCAGATAGTTTTTTATACCCTATAAAATCTCCCTTTTTTAACTGGATGTTTAATAAAAACATATACGGTGTAAAAAACGAGAAATACTCTTTTAGATTGAATCCTATTTTTAATATTTCTACCGGATCTGATAAATTTTACGGATCCCGTAGAGGCGGTTCTGCTAGAGGAACTATCGGGACAAAATTTAAATGGGTAACCTCATTTTATGAAAACTATCAAAATTTTGATGCCAATACTAATAAAATAATCAATTACACGGCAGTAGCACCGGGTGAAGCAGAGGTGAAAAATCCCGACGGACCGTTTGATTATTCCGTTTCTGGAGGTGGTTTTATATATGAATTTAGTACATTTTTCAAATTAAGTGCTGGTCACGGTAAAAACTTTATTGGAAACGGCTACAGGAGTTTACTGCTTTCCGACGCAGCAGGTAATTATCCTTTTATTCGTGGTGACTTAAGTATTGGAAGCGTAAAATACACCTCCATTATTGGCGAATTCATAGATTTCACGAATGATTTAGTTGGAGACGGCTTAAAACGAAAAAAATACGGAAGTTTTCATTACATCGATGTTCTAGCCAGTAAAAAATTAAAAATCGCTTTTTTTGAAGCTGTTATTTGGGAAGGTGACTCTAACGCAAGAACATCTATTGAACTTAATTATATTAATCCTTTTGTAATTTTAAGACCACTTGAATACAACATTGGCTCTCCAGATAATATGCTTATTGGTTTTAACGGTTCATGGGACATTCATAAATATATTAACAGTTATGGACAGGTCGTTTTAGACGAACTACACTCTAAAAACCTACTTCACAATCCTACTTGGTGGGCAAACAAATATGGCTATCAGGCAGGAGTTAAAATTCATAATTTACCGGCAGAAAATTTAGTTATTCAATTAGAACATAATACCGTTCGACCATTTACTTATTCTCACAGAACTTCGGGGATGAATTACGGGCATAACTACAATTCTCTCGCACATCCATATGGTGCCAATTTTAGAGAATTCTTAGGGGTCGTAAACTTTAGAAAAAAACGCTTCAATATAAACACCAAATTCGTTTACATCAAAGGTGGAGAAGAATTTATAGATAGCATTTCAAGCGGTAAGGATATTTTTAAATCATACAACAAAAGACTTTACGACGATGGGTATAAAATAGGATATGGTATTGATTACAAACAATTAAATTGGGATACTAAAATCAATTTCTTATTAAACCCTAAGTATTTACTAATGTTGGAGATAGGTTATCAAAATAGAACACAATGGCTTGATGGAAATAAAGAAAATCATCACTACCTTTACGGCGGTTTTAGAACATCTTTATTTAACCTTTATTATGATTACTAAACTTAAGATACAACTTGTATTTATTGCACTTATTTTCACCAGTCTACTTCAAGCCCAACAATTATTTTTGCCGCTTGATCATGACGAAAACGCATTCGTAGAAATGTATTTAAGTGACGTAGACGTAAATTCTCACACTTCCATAAAACCTTACTTTTATCAGGACGTTAAGAATGTGATTAATATTGATTCGATCGATTCAACGGTTACAGACACCAATCGATTATATCTTCTGCCAACGTCTAATTGGGCGAAATTTCTCATGTGGAGTGAAAACAAATTGTTAGATGAGGATTTGGTGTATGTCAATCAACCTGATTTAAAGTTAAGAGCCAACATGCTTTTAGGGTTAAACGCTGGAAGTGATACATATTTAAAAGAATCATTTTGGAATAATACTCGTGGATATTGGCTTTCTGGTCAAATTGGTAAAAAAGTGTTTTTTGAATCTGCCTTCTATGAAAATCAGGCTAAATTACTACCCTACATTAGCCAATATGCCAATTCAAACTTTGTTGTTCCAGGACAAGGAAGGTTTAAACTATTTAAAGAAGGAGCAGGAGCTGATTGGGGTTTTTCATCAGGAGCAGTTGGTTATAAGCCAAGTAAATTCTTCACAGCATTTGTTGGTCACGGAAAAAACTTTTTAGGAGACGGATATCGTTCCCTGTTATTAAGTGACAACTCATTTAATTACCCATATTTTAAACTTGAAACAACTGTTTGGAATATTAAATACGTAAACCTTTGGGCACAATTAAGTCATATTGGTTTCCAGAACGCAGCAGACAGGAACTGGACGCAAAAGTACTTAGCTGTTCATTATTTAAGTTGGAATGCGACCAAACGATTAAACATAGGCTTATACGAATCTGTTTCTTGGTTAAAAGCAGACAAAGGGTTTGATTGGCAGTACATGAATCCTATTATATTTATGCGACCCGTAGAGTGGCAAAACGGATCAGCGGATAATGTGTTATTGGGTGCGAATGTTAAGTTTAAAGTCAACGATAATGTCTCTATATATGGTCAGGCAGTATTAGATGATTTAAAATTTTCTGAACTTAAAAAAGCAGATGGTTATTGGGGTAATAAATACGGAGGTCAAATTGGAGTAAAAGCCTACAATTTATTTAAAGTATATGGTTTGAGCGCTCAAGCTGAATACAATGTAGTAAGACCATTTACGTACACGCACTTTGATAGCGCAAATGCACATACGCATATGAATGAACCCTTAGCTCATCCGCTTGGAGCGAATTTTCAAGAAGCAATTGGAATTGTTCGTTACAAATACAAACGACATAAATTCACACTAAAAGTTGTTTGGTCTGAAATAGGAAGAGACACTTCAAGTGTAAATCATGGAGGAGATATCTTTTACAGTTATAACACAAATCGTGTAGACATTAATGGAGATGAGGGTTTAACAGGTTATGGAATAGCACAAGGAGACCTCAATAAATTAAATTACTTGGATGCCCGCTATGGATTTATGGTTAATCCACGCGCAAGGTTATATTTTGAAATTGGTTTAAAAGACAGAAGCTTATCCAAGCATTATGGAAGCGATAGTCAAAACCGATTTGTTTACTTTGGTTTAAGAACAACGCTTAACAACACTTACAATGACCACTTTTGATCCCGTAAAAATTCTTTCAGGACTTATCGACATAAAATCTTTAAGTAAAGAAGAGGAACCAGCAGCAGCTTACATAGAAAATATTCTCACGGAGCATAAAATACAATTCACAAGAGATCAAAATAATATTTGGGCAAAAAACAAACATTTTCAAGAAGGAAAATATACCGTATTATTAAACTCTCATCTTGATACTGTAAAGCCTAATAAAGGCTACACTAAAGAGCCATACAAAGCTATTATTGAAGATGAGAAACTATTTGGACTAGGAAGTAATGATGCCGGAGGAGCGTTAATTACATTACTGGGTACTTTTCTTCATTTTTTCGGAAAAGAGAATCTTCCTTTTAACTTAATATTCGCAGCTTCAGCGGAAGAAGAAATCAGTGGTAAAAACGGAATGGAATATATATTTCCTAAACTACCTAAAATTGATTTTGGAATTGTTGGGGAGCCTACTTTACTAGATATTTCAATCTCAGAAAGAGGACTTATGGTGCTCGATTGTAAAGCAATTGGTAAATCAGGGCATGCCGCACGTAAAGAAGGCGTAAATGCCATTTATAAAGCAATTGAAGACATCAATTGGTTCAACACTTACGACTTTCCCAATCACTCTCCAGAAACAGGAGGGATTAGTATGAATGTCACCGTAATTAGTGCCGGGAGTCAACACAATGTTGTTCCTGCGGAATGTGATTTCGTTGTAGATGTTCGAGTTAACGACAAGTACAGTAATCAAGAGGTTTTAGATATTATTAAATCAAATGTTTCTTGTGAAGTAACAGCTCGATCAACAAGACTAAACTCAAGTGGGGTAAACGAAACGCATCCTATTAAACAGGTTGCCAAAAATTTAAACATCAATACCTACGGATCACCTACTTTATCTGATCAAGCTTTAATGCCTTGCGAAAGTATTAAAATGGGACCTGGAGATTCAGCACGGTCCCACACAGCTGATGAATTTATTTTTATTGATGAATTAAATCAAGCTATACCAAAATACATAAGTGTATTAACAAACCTCGGAGAACTCTTAACGATTTCTTAACCTGTAATTTTTTGAAAGGAATAACTTAATTCAGATATTTGAATTGTATAGATAGTGAAAAGTCCTATAAAATTTAGGCATTATTAGAATGGATAGTAATTTAGCCACGCACGAAGCGAGGCTTTTTTTTGCTTAAATCTTAATTCATTGGGATTCTTAAATGAAAAACATTCGGATTAATTGACAAAAAAAACTCAGCTAATTACTTTAACCTATCTCAATTAAAAGCTAAGAAAAAATTCACTTAATTAGGGTTTCGATATATTCACTTTAGGTAAATAACCTCTTGAATTTCTTTATTTGCGTTTAAATTAGCTTTTACGATAGGATAAACCGAATAAGCAGAGTCAGTATAAAACTCGTAGGAATAGTAAGTTTCTTTTGAATTAACAACTGGTAATTCAATACTGACAGGTCCTAAAGTTTGATAAGCAATAATCGTATCTGAAACCGTTTCTTCTTTATAAACTCTTAACACATCAAAAGTTCCATTTGGTGTAATTAACTTTCCGCAACCATCTACCGTTTTTTTAAAATTTCCTTGACGATTAAAAGTAACAGAATCAGCACTTACCGATGCGCCTTCGTGCTCAAAAGCAACCAATTCTTCTGTTTGATTTAGAGAGAATTCATCTGAAAATTCATCTTGATAGTTCATTGAGTAATCAAAGAAGTTATACGTGTCATCTAGTTTCAAAATAAAATCTAACGCTTCAACTCCAGTCTCCTCACTTAAAATTTCTAAACCATTTGCATTTTTTTTAAAAAAAGTCAATACTCCATATTCACCAGCAACATCAGCATCTGGAAAGTCTGACGCATTTGGAAGTAACGATACTCCAATAAAAGGAATATCAAAGCTATCAATTTGGGTAAGTTTAGAAAAATCCCAAGTCGCTCCTTTATCACCGCTTAAAACCGTTCCTGCGTAAGTGGTCGAATCGATTAATAAATTCACAGTGTCCTTATTATTCGGTACAAAATTTCCGTTAAAAATTACACATGAATACGATGGAGAAGATTCATCTTTAGGGTCTTCTTTCTTGCAAGCTACTATTATTGAAATGACGCATAAAAATAAACCTATTTTTTTCATCTTACTTAATATTTTGAAGATTACATAACTTGTAATAATGACCTTGTTTTGCAAACAATTCGTCATGACTTCCTTCCTCTGCAATATTCCCTTTATCCAATACTACAATCTTATCCGCGTTCCGAATTGTACTTAATCTGTGTGCTATAACAATGGCAGTCCTTCCTTCCATTACCTTTTCTAGGGCCTCCTGAACCAATTTCTCTGATGCAGTATCTAATGCAGAGGTTGCTTCATCAAGAATCAATAAAGGCGGATTTAGTAATACTGCTCTCGCAATACATAAACGTTGTCGTTGTCCTCCACTCAACTTTCCGCCACCTTCTCCGATTACCGAGTCAATTCCGTGGTCCAATTCAGAAACAAAATCATAGGCATTGGCAATTTTCAACGCTTTTGTAAAATCTTCATCCGATACGTCTTCAACACCTAATGATAAATTCTGTCTAACCGTATCATTAAACAAAATAGAATCTTGTGTTACAATCCCTGTTAATCTTCTGAGGGATTGAATATTTATTTCACGAACATCTTTCCCATCTACTTTTATAACTCCATCTGTAACATCATTAAAACGAGGAACTAAATCAGCTAAAGTAGATTTACCCGATCCAGACTCACCTACTAAAGCATACGTTTTTCCTTTTTCAAAATTTAAATTAATCCCCTTTAACACTTCCTCTTCTTCGTATTTAAAGCGCACATTAGTCAATTCGATTTTATCTTCAAAACCGTTAATTTCTACACCGCCAGTTTCCATTTCATTCTTCTCGTCTGCATCTAAAATCTCATCCACTCTTTCCAACGAAACATAAGCAACTTGTAAAGCATTTAAAGAAGCCGTAATTGATTTAAGAGGCGCTAATAATCCCCACATGAAAGCCAAATAAGTTATTAATGTTGATCCACTCAATCCGTTTTCGGAATCGAACACAATATTACCACCAACCCACATTACTAGAGCGAAAACTCCAATTCCTATAGTTTCACTTATCGGTGAAGAAGCTGTTCTTTTTCTAATTTGACGATTGGTAAGGGTGTAAAATCGTTGATTATGCTCTTCAAAATCTTTCGTGAAAATCTTCTCAACTGCAAACCCTTTAATCACCTTAACGGCAGTAATACTTTCTTCAACAACCGATAATACTTGCCCAAGTTTTCCTTGTGCTTTTTTAGATGTTCGTTTTAAGCCTTTACCAATAATAGATACCACAATCGCCGTAATTGGTAAAAGCAACAACACCACTAAGGTTAATTTCACACTGATAAAAAGTAATCCATATATAAATACAATGATTTGAATAGGCTCTCTTACAATTTTTTGAAGCGATACCATTCCCCATTCAATTTGACCAACATCATTGGTCATTCTACTCATTAAATCACCTTTCTTTTCATTGTTAAAGAAAGAAACAGGTAGTCTTAACATCTTTTTATAAACGTCATTTCTCAACTTAGCAATCATTCCATTTCGGATAGGCGCTAAAAAAAATTGTGCTAAATAAAGGAATAAGTTCTTGAATAAAAATGCTCCAGAAATAAGCATACATATTTTGTATAAAGCTTCTTTTTTTCCTTCATTAAAAGAAGAAGCTCCATCAATCATTCCCGCAAACCAATGATTCACTTCATACTCTAAAAACTCTCTTGAAAAATCAAGGTGTGGATTAGGCGCTAAAAAATCATTGATTTGTGAAATATCCGATTTAAATAAAATCTCGATTAAAGGCATCATGGTAGACATACCAATCATAGTGAAAATCACCCCCAAAATATTAAACGTCACGTTTAAGGCGAAATAACCTTTAAAATCCTTTGCATAGGATATAAACCTCTTAAATTTACTCACAACACAAAGAAATGATATTTAGAGGAGAAAGCCCAATAGGACTTTAGGTAATTTGTTTATTAAGTATTTTTTTAAACGTTCTTTAACCGACAACCTTTGTTTCAAGGTGATTTCACATAAATCAGTACATTTGCATTATTATTTTAAAATAAGCGGTATGGAAAATTTTTTCTCGGTAAACGATGTTGAAGATGTGCAAGAATTGCTAAAAAAAGCGATGGAGGTTAAAAAAAACCCTTTGGCCAATGCAACTCTTGGAAAGCACAAAACACTAGGTTTAATCTTTTATAACTCAAGTTTAAGAACTAGAATTTCCTCACAAAAAGCTGCTTTTAATTTAGGAATGGACGTCATCACTCTTAATATTGGTAGTGATGGGTGGCAGTTAGAATCGAAAGATGGTGCTATAATGGACCAAGGAACTGCTGAACATATTAAGGAAGCGGCTGCGGTTATAAGTACTTATGTTGACGTTTTAGGAATTCGATGCTTTGCAGGATTAGAAGATCGTGAAACAGATTATAACGAGGAGGTTTTACAAAACTTCATCAAACACGCTACTGTTCCAATTGTAAATTTAGAATCAAGTACGTTGCACCCACTTCAGTCATTAGCTGATTTGGTTACCATAGAAACTCATAAGAAAAAAGACCGCCCGAAAGTTGTTTTAACTTGGGCGCCTCATCCGCGTGCATTACCTCAAGCTGTTTCTAATTCATTTGCTGAATGGATGAAAAAAGCTGATGTTGAATTGGTTATTACCAATCCGGAAGGATACGACTTAGCACCTCAGTTTACTGAAGGAGTTACTGTTGAACATGATCAAAAGAAAGCTTTTGAAGGAGCTGATTTTGTTTATGCTAAAAACTGGAGTTCTTACGATAGCTACGGTCAAATTTTATCTGCTAATCCATCTTGGACAATTGATGCAGATAAAATGGCGGTTACAAATGATGCGAAGTTTATGCATTGCTTACCTGTTAGACGAAATGTTGTTGTTGCGGATGAAGTTATCGATTCTGAAAACTCAGTAGTTATTGAGCAAGCTGGAAATCGTGTTGTTTCTATTCAAACAGTACTTCAAGAATTTTTAAAGAAATAGTTGTGATTAAAGTCGTAAAAGTTGGTGGTGGAATTATTGAAGATGAAAATGCATTAAGCACTTTTTTAGATTCGTTTTCCAAAATTGAAGGTCCTAAAGTTTTAGTTCACGGTGGCGGGCGATTAGCAACAAAGGTTGCTGAAAGGCTTGGCTATGAAACTAAAATGGTGGAAGGTCGACGAATTACAGACGAAAATATGTTGGAGGTTGCCACCATGGTTTATGGTGGTTTAGCCAACAAAAAAATTGTTGCAAAATTACAAGCAATAGGAACCAATGCACTAGGATTAAGTGGTGCTGATGGAAATTTAATTTCTGCTCATAAAAGGCCTGTTAAAGATGTAGATTACGGATGGGTTGGTGATATTGATGCAATTAACGCGGATTTATTACTCAACTTAATCGAAAACAATATTGTTCCTGTTGTTGCTCCTTTATCCCATGATGGAAAAGGAAATATGTTAAATACCAACGCGGACACGATCGCAAGTACTGTAGCAACTGCTTTAGCTGAAAAATCAGCTACTCAACTAATTTTAGGATTTGAATTAGATGGTGTTTTACGAGATTTCAGCGACAAATCAAGTGTGATTGAAAAAATCACACCTGCTTTATTCGAACAATATAAATCGGAAGGAATTATCTCCGATGGAATGATTCCAAAACTATCCAATGCATTTGATGCAATTAACGCTGGTGTAAAATCTGTAAAGATTTGTAACGCACTTAAAGTTGGTAGTGATCTTGGAACAGTGATCTCTAAATAGGTTGGTTTGCACGCAAATATCGGAGATTCCTCGGATCTGCGTGCAAACCAACCTATTTAGAACCAAACAATTCCTCTTCAACAATTTGGCAAATAATATGTCCAACTAAAATGTGAACCTCCTGAATTCTTGGAGTATCCTTAGAAGGAATCGCAATTAAAAAATCAGCATATTCAGCCATTGCTCCACCACCTTCTCCAGTAAAAGCAATCGTTTTCATGCCTAATTCTTTCGCTTTTTTCATTGCTAAAAGAACATTTTTAGAATTTCCAGAAGTAGAAATACCAACTAATATATCACCAGGTTTCCCTTGAGCTTGCACCATTCTCTCATAAATAACATCATAAGAGTAATCGTTGGCAACAGCAGTAATGTAAGAACCATTTACATGAAGTGCCTCGGCATCTAAAGGCGGACGGTCAAAATAAAACCTACCACTCAACTCAGCCGCAATATGCTGTGCATCTCCTGCACTTCCTCCATTTCCGCAAAAACGAGAACAGCTACCATTTTTATAAGCATAAATAAAAGCTTGTGCAGCATTTAGAATAATTGCCTTTAAAACCGGATCCTTTAAAACTTTTTGTTTTAATGTAATTGAATCTTCAAATGACTGATTAAATACCTGCTCCAAAGTGCTCATGCATCAAAAATAACGATTGTATATTAATAACAAAAAAAAGGATCATAACATATCAAGTTAAATCTTAAATTTGTATTACAAATTTTGACGAAAAGCATAGTCCATAAAATATTTCAAAACAAGATGTTAAAGAACTTTGGCTTTATCGTAAGCTCTAGGTTAATCAGTGCAGCTCTAGGTTTTTGTTTAACGTTTGTATTATGGGAATTACCAAGAGATGGATCTGGAGACTTTGGTAAATACTCTTTTTATATAGCAATTTCTAGTATGATTCCCTTTTTCTTAAACCTCGGGATTGATAAATCGTTTGTTGTTTTTACAAGTGCTGAAAAAGATGAAAATGCTTATTCCAACTATTTGGGTTTATTCTGGAAATCGAAAATAATACTGACTTTTCTTATCCTAATAGGATGTTTCATTTATTACTTAGTGAACGATCAAAGAAGTCTTATTTTGGTTGCCCTATTAGCAGGATTGGTCTTTGGTTTTTCTGAAAGTTTTAAACCACCGGCAGAATCAAAAAAGAATTTCAGTTTCGTTGCCCTTATCGTCCCAATAAGAAATTTGGTTCTTTTAATCCTAAGTATAGTTTTATTGGCAAATGATGCATTAACACTGCAAAACATCATTCTTTGTTTATTTGTTGCCAATGCGATTTATCTTGTTTCAGCATTAATATTATATAAAATATATGTAGCTCCAATTACCACAAAAACCAATTTGCCTTTTAAAACTCTTATTCACGATTCTAAATGGTTGTTTGTAAAAGAACTTGTTCAATTGGCAGCTGCAAACATGGAGATTTTTGTACTTACTTTTTTTCTTGAAAGAGGTGATATAGGAGCTGATGAACGTTTATACTTTGCAAGTGCTTTTTCTGTTTGTAAAATCCTTCCTTTATTTACGAGCTCTTTAACCAAAGTTTTATTACCTACAGTAGTTGGTATTAAAACAGCTGAAAATCTTAGATTTTACATTAAAAAACTAACAAAAACACTTGCCATTTCAGTTCCGGCAGGTTTTGTATTTTTTGGTTTCGTTTACTTTGTTGTCATTAATTACAAGGAAAGTTACGTAGACAGCCTTTCATTAATGCCGCTTATAATTTTAGGAACTTTTTTTACATTTTACACCAATAATATTTCACTAATTTTTTACCGGAAAGGTGAAATTCAATTTATTAGTAAATTAGCCATAATTCAATTTCTTGTTGGTGCTAGTCTATGTTTCTACCTAATACCATCACATGGCGCTTCAGGAGCTATTATCTCATTCTTATGTGTTCGTGTTGTTGGATTTATAATTACCTTAATAAAAACTCGAACTAGCTTATATGGGGCTATTACAAAAATTGGTGAATAAACTCGATTTTCGAAAGAAGGTTGAATTTGGAAAACTTGGTCATGGTTCTATAATCAAGACGGGCTCATTTTTTGGCAGTAAGCATATCCAAATTGGAGACGACGTTTATGTCGGTCCAGACTCATATTGGTACGGTCACGGTACGATTCAAATTGGGAACAATGTGATTTTTGGACCTAAAACCACAATTTGGACTGTTAATCATAATTACGATTCAGAAGTTTCTCTTCCTTACGATGAAATTGATTATCATAAAAAAGTAATTATTCACGATAACGTATGGATTGGCTTTGGAGCAATGATTTCTCCAGGAGTTACTATTGGTGAAGGTGCTGTGATAGCGATGGGATCCGTAGTTGTAAAGGATGTACCGGCTTTAGCAATTGTCGGAGGTAATCCGGCAAAGGTATTAAAGGAAAGAGATCTATTGAAGTACGAGGCTGTCAAAGTAAAAGAAGACTTCCATTACTTGGCTAAAAAAAGATCAGGAATTCAAAAAAAGGTTGTCAAAGCTTGAAAAAGAAGGTACTCATATGGGGATATTATGGTGCCGAAAATTTTGGGGACGACCTGATTTTTAATTCATTGTTCCATCTTATTAATGAAGGACAAAACGATTATCAATTATTCTATACGGTAAAGGATAAAAAGGCGACTTATGACTTAGATGCTGAGCCTGTTGAATTTTTCACCAAAAGAAAATCGAACAAAGCTTTAAACTTCCTGTCAAACATCAAACATGTTTTTGCTACTGTTAAAAAAATGGATGCCATTATTATTGGTGGAGGAACTCAATACTTTGAAATAAAGGAAAGAAAACCTATTTCTATCTTATTAAAATATATTGCTTGTAAAAGAATCCAATCTAAAGGAGGAAAATTCATAAACGCTGGAGTTGGGATTGGGGAAATTAAAACAAAGCTTGGAAAGTATTGTTTGAAACAACTGTTTAACAAAGCTGATTATTCGTTCGTTAGAGATGAAAAATCCAAACAAATATTGGAAGGTTTAGGTGTTGAAGCTAATAAGGTAGACTTGGGCATGGATCTTTCCTATTACCATCAAGAACAACCAAAATTAGCAAAGTCATCTAAAAGCAATATTCAAATTGGTCTTAACTTTTTTGACTTCTATGACTATATCGAAAAGGATAGTAAGAAAAGATCAGAATCGATTAATTCAATAAAGGCTTTTATTACAGCAAGTAAAACTCAATTTAACGCTGATGTTCATTTGTTTGCGCTTCAAAAAGGAAGTGGCGGAAGAGATTATGAATTCATGCAAGAATTAAAGGTTGATTGTGATCTTCATTTTTACAATGAAAACCAACCACAATTTATGAGTTTGATGACTTCTATGGACTTTAATATTGGCCTTAGATACCATTTTGCAGTTGTATCCTTACAATACGGAATTCCTACAATTGGAATTAATTATCAGCCCAAAGTAAGAAGGGAATTAACCAAATTTGGCTTGGAAGATTATGTTTTGGAAATGGATGAAGTAAATGGTGAAAGTTTACAATCGTTATTTCAAAAATTACAAAAAAATAAAGAAGCTACTATTGAGCAGATAGCGCAACAAAACAATCAAATAAAACAAATACTAAACATACAGAAGTTTAAGGACGTTTGTAATAATTTATAATAGAAATTGAGTAAACACACAGTCATAGATTTTTTAAGTAGAAATGAAAGTCATTTGAATTTCAATTTAACTTTTTTGAAAGGTCTTGAAAGTTTAAATTATGATGTGTGTTTAATTTCCAACCAGACTCAAATTCAACGGCTTGAGGCAACAAATAAAGTATCTTTTAAAGATTCACCAAAATGGGCAAAAAGGTCATTTAACGGGTTTCTCAAATTATTAAAACATCGAACATCCAGAATAACCATATTAGCCGCTGATAATTACGTAGTTCCAATTTTGTTATTCCTCTTTTTTCCTCTTTTTAAGAAGTCTAAGATCACTTTTATATTACACAATAACATTGGGCCTTTAAGTATTAATCCCAAAAAGAGAATTCCATTAAAATTGGTTTCCAAAGTTTTAAGCATCAAGTTAATTTGTTTAACCCAAGATGGATTACAAGAAGTACAAAAGATAGGTTTTGAAAAACAAGCTGTTTTAATCCCACATTTTAACTTTAGCCACCTCAATAAGATCGTCCCTGATACCTCTTTAAAATTAAAGGATAATAAAAGTAATATCCTTCTAATTGGTAGACAGGCAAACCTTTTTATTTCTAAAACATTACCTCAATTAAATTTAAATGAATATCCTAACCTTCATTTTACAGTTTGTAGTACGATAACAACTAGTTCTAAATATGATAACTTAGAATTAATCACCGATAGGTTAAATGAAAACGAGTTCGATAAACACCTCGAACTAACAGATTTTGCCTTATTTCCCAACTATAACATTCGATTTAGAGCAAGCGGAATTTTACTAGATTGTATCAGTAAAAACTGTGCTATAATTGCACCAAGAGAAGGGCATTTCAAAGAATATATTGACAATTCAATAGGTGAGTTTTATAATGATATAAACGAGTTAAAAACCGCTTTAAATAAAATCAATAAAAGTCAAATAAAACGATCAAATTACCCTGCTAATAATTTTAAAAAGGCATTGGATAAAAGTTCATTTGAATCATTCAAGCAGAAAATAAACGATTATTATTCTACTATTTAACTAAATGCAACCGTATCTTTAAATAGTCCCCTGTTCAATGAAAAAGGTTTTAATTCTCCAAAATAAAATACTACACTACCGCAAGCCATTTTATAACAAGCTTGCTGAAAAATATGACATTACAGTTTTACACTCAGGTAATGTAAGTGTAGAAAATGAAGACCAGTATAAAGAGATTATTACCCCTGTAAAGTCAATTACAAAATTCAAATTTCAAAAAGGGGTTTTAAAGGCTATTAAACCAAAAGAATACGATGTTGTAATTGCTATGATGGATATTTTTTGGGTGAACAACATTATTGCTTCATTCGTTTACCCTAAAAGCACAGTTTTCGCTTGGTGGGGAATTATTGCTTCTAAGAACTCATTTGGCAATAAAATCAGAGGTCTCTTTTTACGAAACCTTCCAACTATATTTTATACAGATGCAGGTAGATTACAAATGCAAAAGGAAGGGTTTCAAAGTCCCAAATATACCTACTGTAACAATACTTTCCATATTAAAAATAGAATCCCTTGCCATTTAAGTGACGAAAAGGATTCTTTTCTATTCGTTGGTTCACTTGAGCCTAGAAAAAAAATAGATGTGCTTATTAAAGCTTTTGCCACCGCAATTCCTGAAATCCCCGAGCATATTCAATTAAACATTATTGGTGACGGAGAAAGTTTTGAAAAAGCTCAAAAACTCATCAAAGAATTAAAAATTAAAAACAGAGTCCACTTAATAGGGAGAATTACCAAAACTGAACTACTTCAAACATATTATCAAAAAGCAATATTTTCTGTTTCATTCGGACAAGCAGGGCTAGGAGTACTTCAAAGCTTGGGTTATGGAGTGCCATTTCTAACCAATAAAAATGCAATAAGTGGCGGAGAGATAAGTAATATAATTCAAAACGAAACAGGTGTTTTATGTGAAGAAACTGAATTAGACTTAACGAAATACATCGCTAAATACTCTAATGATATAAAGGCAGCTACAGCTTTAGGTTTAAACGCTTTTAACCATTACACCGAAAACTGTACAATTCATCAGATGTCCAGAAAGTTTGAAGAAGTTATTGATAGTGAAAATTAGGCATCTTGCATTTCTTCAAGAATTGAAATATAGGAAACGGCTCTTTCTTCTGAACTACAAAACTCTTGCACTCTTTTTAAACCTCCTTCAACCAAACTATTATAAAGATTTCTATCCTTAATTAATTTTTCAATTTTATCTGCTATATCAACAGCATTAAAAGGATCGAAAAACAAGGCATTTCCTTCCCCACAAATTTGTTTAGCAAATGGTAAGTCAGAAGTTAATATCGGCCTCTTCATAATCATCGATTCAGGATATGAAGCAGTAAAACACTCTAATAAAGTTGGTAAAAAAAGTGCATCAGATTCATTATAATATTTCGGACAATCTTTTGAAGAAACGGGACCTAAATTCCTTAGATATTCACTTTCTTCTCCAAATGTATTTTTAAAATCATCACCAGAAATTGAAAGAGTAAATGATACCTTTAATTTTCTTTTTATTAAAATCGGTAAAACGCTTTGAATTATTCTTAAGTTTTTATGTGGATAATTTGCCGTAATTGTTATTAACCTAAAAAATTCTCCAGTATTAGTTTTGGTTATTTCTACACCTTTAAAATGCTGATTGTAAGTGTTATCTACAACCCATGTATTTGATAAAGGAACCTTATGAAATCGATGTAATCTATTTTTAACATCCTCAGTTTCTACCACAAAATGATTGGAATTCTTCTTAACAAAATATCCCTTTACTAAGTTTTGGTTTTTTTTGATGAAAAGCATTTTAAAGGATAACTCCCCAAATGCTTTGGTTTTAGGGTTAATTAGCCAAGGCATTGCAAACCCAGTTAGATGCTTTGATTTCGGAGTCCAATAACTAGGTCCAAATATCGTGAAAACAACATTTGGAACAAACTTCCCTTCAGCAATTAACATTGTTTTTGATTTACCTCGTAACCATTCTTTTAGCCCAAAGTCAACCTTAAAAACCTCAGTACTTTTTGGTAAAATCTCAAAATTGATTTGTTCATGTACCTTACTGGATGCAAAAATGCAAAATTGATGTTGTGGAAAATTTTTTAGTAAGTTGATAAATGAAAGTGCCACTTGAGTACCTCCTCCAACATGAATGTTTGAGGCATTTACTAATATTCTCATCACATTTAATGTTTAAACAATTATAAAAGTAATAATTTTTTGAATGCTATGACTTAATTTGGGAAAAGCATCTATAGTACCTTGAGTTATAATTATTATATTTACGCACTAAAAAATTGAACTATGCGATTATTCCTTTGGTTACTGCTAATATCAGGAACCATCAGTAGTCAAATTCCTACTGAACTTCAAAACATAGATCCTTCAAATGTTTCAAATGAGCAATTAAAATCATTGGGGTTATCTCAAGCAGATATTAATAGTTCCTTGGAATCTGTTGGGACTAAAGCGCCAGAAACTGTTAAAAAAGTCGAGGTGATTCAGCCAAAAGTAGCAACTGAAACATTCGTAAAACCAAAATCGTCCAATCAAGTTCACAAAAACCAAAACCTAACTTTTGGAAAATCTTACTTTGATAATGGCAAAATAAGCATCTACGAAAAAGCTTCCCATTTAAAAGCTCCTAAGAATTATATTTTGGGTAGTGGTGATGAAATAAGTGTTTCTATTTGGGGCTTTTCAGAGCATGAAGGAATTTATACAATTAATAACAACGGTTCTATTTCTCCAGAATTGGTTGGTAAAATTTACCTAAAAGGAATGGAATACGGGAAAGCAAAATCCCTTATTCAATCAAGGTTTGGAAAAGTATACAATCTTAAAAATTCTCAAATTACGATTGAATTGAATTATTCTAAAGTAATTAGAGTAAATATAGTTGGTGAAGTTAAAAATCCAGGAACTTACTCTGTACATGCTATAAATTCTGCATTTAATATTCTTTCATTGGCAGGAGGTATAAACAACCTGGGTTCCGTAAGAAATGTTTCTGTAAAAAGATCCGGTAAAATCATTAAAGAATTAGACCTTTATGATTTCTTAGCAAATCAAAATTCCAATCAAAACTTTTTCCTTCTTGACAACGATTATCTTGTCGTAAACCCTATAAAGAAAATAGTGACTATCGCAGGAGAAGTAAGAAGACCCATGAAATACGAATTAAAGGAGAATGAAAACATCATAGATCTGATTCAATTTGCTGGTGGTCTTTTACCAAATGCCTATAAAAAGATCGTTACTATTGAACGGATAATAGACAATGAAATTAAATTAATAGAGATTGATTTCTTAAACCTAAAGGGGGAAACAAACCCAGTAAAACTGTTGCCAGGAGACAGAGTTATTATAAACAGAATCCCAAAAACATTAAGAAAATATGTATCTATTTCAGGCGAAATACATATTCCTGGAAAATATCCTTTAGGAGACTCTTTAAATTTAAAAGAATTGATATTAAAAGCTAATGGGTTAACAAAAGAAGCTAACTATGAAAGAGCTTACATCTTAAGATATAACGATAGCCTAAAGTTTGATAGAATTTCAGTTAATTTAAATCATGTATTAAAAGGAGAATTAAAAATTCAATTAAAAGAATTTGATAGAATTTCAGTTTTTTCTAAAAAAGACTTTATAGATGACTTTTTAATCGAGGTTAAAGGAGCCGTAAGAAAAGAAAAAAAGTTTATTTATTCGGAAGGGATGACCTTAAAGGACGCCTTGTTTTTATCTGGTGGTCTTAAACTTGAAGCAGCTTCAAAAAGAATTGAGATTTCTAGAATTTATAACTTTGAAGAAGCGGCTGAAAATAATAATGGCACTAGAACAATCGTTAAAACCATTGATCTTTCTAACGATTCTGACTTAAAAGAAAAAGGATCATTTAAGTTAAAACCTTTAGATATCATTTTTGTTAGAAGTATTTCCGGTTTTGAAGTTCAAAGTAATATTATAATTAAAGGGGAAGTAAATTATCCAGGAGCATATTCATTACTAACTAAAAACGAAACGTTATTGGATCTTTTAGAAAGAGCAGGTGGGACAACAGATTGGGCTTTTCTAGAAGGTGCTACGTTAATAAGAGTGGAAGGAAATGTGGGTAATTTAGTTCTTGACTTAAAAAAATTATTAAGCGGAGACAATGAATATAATTATGTTTTACTAAATGGAGATATTTTAAATATTCCAAAAATCAATAATTATGTTTCAATTTCAGGAGAAATAGAACATCCTTATGCTGGTAAAAATGGAGCTGTAAATGCTCCTTTTGTAAAAGGGAAATCGGCAAAATATTTCGTTAAAGAGTATTGCGGAGGATTTAAGAAAAAAGCGTTGAAAAAGAAACTTTATATCGAATCACCAGGAGGGCAATTAAAAAAGACGAAGACGTATTTCTTCTTCATTAAAAATTATCCTACAGTTTCTGTTGGAGATAAAATTGTTGTTCCACCAAGTGTGAAAAAAACTAAAAATAAAGGTGAGCCCATTAATTGGAACAAAATTATTGAAGGAACAACCGTTAAACTTACAGGGATTTTAACGATATGGGTTTTAGCTAATACTGCATTAAAATAAGTTAATGGAAGAATATACTTTACTTGAGGTAAGTAAAACCTTTTCAAAGGTTTTTACAATTCTTAAAAAGAATCTAATCATAATATTTCTTTTACTTACTGTATCTGGAATTATAGGATTCTTCTATGCTAGATCTACTCAAGCCTCATATATTTCTGAGTCAACTATAATGCTTGATAACGAATCACAAGGAGGAGGAATCAGAGGATTAGCTTCTGAACTAGGATTCGGAAGTAAGTTAGGTGTTAATGAAGAAAAGTTGATTCGTATTATCCTTTCTCGAGAAGTGATAATGGAATGCGTAAAAAATAAAATTTCAATTAATGGTAAAGAAGACTTTATCGCCAACCAGGTATTAAAAAATTTCTACGCAGAATTTGGCTTAGAAGGCGGAAAATTCATTGATATCAACTGGAATGATTCGGAAAAACTAACCATAGAAGATTCCCTAATTTATAAAGCTGGATCCATCGTATTAAAAAAGAACATAAATGCTACTGAAGAGAAGGACGGTACAATAAATATTATTACTACGTTTCACAATCCAAACCTTAGTTACGAATTTAATGTGAGGGTATTGGAAGGTATTAAACAATACTTCATTACTAGTGAATTAGGAAAAGAGAGAGTAACCATCTCTGTTTTAGAAACTAGAGCTGATTCGATATACCATCAATTACTCAAAACAGAACAAGAGCTAGCCGAACATCAAGATCAAAATCTGAAAACGATTAAAGCTGTGGGAGCACTGAAAGAATTTAAATTAAGAAGAAAGCTAAGTATCAATAACATTCTTTACACTGAGGTAATCAAGAATTTAGAATTAGCCAGATTTAATCTACTAAATAAAAAATCAAGCATTCACATAATCGATAACCCTTCTTTTCCAGAGAAAAATAAAATGAGCACTGGATTTGGAATATTTGTAGGTTTTCTAATTGGAGCATTTTTATCCGTTATCGTTGTATTTTTAAAGGAGGTGAAAGTTAATTCTCTTCAACAATCCTGAAAAATTAAAAACTAATTTGTCATGAAAGAAAGTGTCTATATTATTGCAGAAATTGGTAATACTCACGAAGGATCATTAGGTTTAGCGAAGTGTTTTATTAAAGCTGCTGCAGAATGTGGTGTGGACTGTGTGAAATTTCAAACTCATATTTTTGATGCTGAAAGTTTAACAAGCGCTCCTAATCCTCCATATTTTAAAGACGAGACTAGAAAAGAGTATTTTGATAGAACAGCTTTTACCATTGACGAATGGAAAGAGTTAAAAAGATATTGTGAAGATGACTGTGGGAAAGATTTTATTTCTTCTCCATTTTCACTCGAAGCTGTTGATTTATTAAACGAAGTAGGAATTAAATCCTTCAAAATTCCAAGTGGAGAAGTTACCAATTTACCCTTTTTGGAACATGTTGCAAAAACTGGTAAACAAGTAATTCTAAGTAGTGGAATGAACACTTGGGAAGAAATGGACGAGGCTGTAGAAACTCTTAGAGCTAACGGATGTACTGATTTAATTATGCTTCAGTGCACTTCTGAATACCCTTGTCCTCCAGAGAAAGCAGGATTAAACATCATGCTAGAAATGAAAGAGAAGTATAATGTTCCAGTAGGGTTCTCTGATCATACTTTAGGATCTGCTGTTCCAATCACTGCAGTTGTAATGGGAGCTGTTTTAATAGAGAAGCATTTTACGCTTTCACAGCTCGCTTATGGAAGTGATGCAAAGAATTCAACAGAACCAGAAGATTTCAAACGTTTAGTTAGCGATATTAGAATGGCTGAATTAGCTATTAATTCTAAAAGAGAAAAGAAGTTAGATGATGGATTAAGAAACATGAAAATGATTTTTGAAAAATCTATCGTTGCTGCTAAGCCTATCCAAGCAGGTGAGGTAATTACGCGTGAACATCTAGCTTATAAAAAGCCAGGTGATGGAATTCCAGCAAGAGAATTTAAAGATTTCTTAGGAAAAACATTAAAAATAACTGCTCAAGCAGATCATAAATTCGTCCCTTCGGATTTTGAATAAAAAATAATTACAAGACACAAAGTAGCGTATCTCAATCATTTTTTTAATTGAAAGAGAACTGTATATTTGCGCTAGTATCATAATATTTGGCTAAATGAAAAAAAGAAAGATTGGTGTTGTTTTAGGTTCTAGAGCAAACTACGCTAGTATAAAATCTGTAATGAGAGAATTACAGGCTACTGAAAATATTGATTTAGAAGTATATGCTGGTGCAGCAACTTTACTTGACAAATTTGGAAACGCAGCTAAATTAATAGAGAGCGAAGGATTTGAAATTACAGCTAGATATTATATGTTAGTTGAAGGAGAAACTCCTGAAACGATGGCACTTTCTACTGGACTTGGAATCATGAAATTAACTGATATTTTCATGAACCGAAAGCCAGATATGGTTGTTACTGTTGGAGATAGATTTGAAACAATGTCTACCACAATTGCAGCAGCCTATTTAAACATTCATTTAGTTCATACAATGGGTGGTGAAGTAAGTGGTACTATTGACGAATCAATCCGTCATGCCATTACCAAATTTGCGCACATTCATTTTCCTGCAAACGAAGATGCACGTCAAAGAATTATAAAATTAGGAGAACGTGAAGAGCACGTATTTAACGTAGGTTGTCCACGTATTGATGAAGTAAAGAAAATTATTGACGCAAATAGATCTGGAGATAAGATTAACGAAGGTGAATTTTGGGAGAAATATAAAGGAGTTGGAAGTCAGAATTTCTCAGTAAATAACGATGAGTTTTTACTAGTTATGCAACATCCAGTAACAACCGAATTTAATGAAAACCGTACCAATATGCGGGAAATTTTAGCTGCTTTAAATGAGCTAAAAAAGCCAACAATTATGTTGTGGCCAAATGCTGATGCAGGAAGTGATGAAATCTCTAAAGAAATAAGAACATTCAGAGAGAAAAACAAGCCTGATGGTTGGTTACATATCTTCAAAAACCTTCCAATGGATGTTTTTGTTAGATTAATGGATCAATGTTCGGTAATGATGGGTAATTCAAGTTCCCAACTTAGAGAAGGAGCAATTGTTGGTGTACCGGCAATTGATATTGGATCAAGACAACAAGCTCGATTGAAAGGAGAAAACATTATGGAAGTTTCTCCTGATAAAGATGAAATTTTAGCAGCAATTAAAACACAGCTTGCACATGGGAAATATGATGGTGATCCATTATATGGAGATGGTTTCGCTGGAGAAAAAATAGCTAAAATCCTTTCTACTATTGATTTAAAAACGGTTTCTGTTCAAAAGCAAATCTGTTACTAATGAAATGCATTGGGATAATTCCCGCAAGAGGTGGAAGTAAAGGAATTCCAAGAAAAAACATAAAAGATCTTTGCGGGAAACCGCTTATACAGTATACTATTGAGGAGGCTTTAAAGTCAAACCTTGATCGCGTTATTGTTTCCACCGATGATGCAGAAATCGCAGAGATTTCAAAAGCTTGTGGAGCTGACGTTATGATGCGTCCTGAGGAATTGGCTGAAGATAAAACACCAACATTACCTGTTTTATTAAATGTAATTGATCGACTGGAAGAAAAATACGATTATGTCGTAACGCTACAGCCTACTTCACCACTAAGGAAAGCCAATCATATTAACGAAGCCATTGAAGCCATTACGAAAGATGGTAACGCTGATTCTTTAGTAAGTGTAGTTGAAGTCCCACATAATTGTTCTCCTAGTTCGATTATGGAATTAAATGGCGAATACGTTAGCCCAGTCGAGAAAGATAAAATTATTTTAAGACGGCAAGATAAACCCGTTTTTTGGGCAAGAAATGGCGCAGCAATTTACATTACAAAAACAGATAAATTACCAGAATTTATTTGGGGAGGGAACACAATCCCTTATAAGATGAACAAAATTGAGAGTTTTGACATTGATGATGCTGATGATTGGAAAATAGTTGAGTGTCTAATGAAGTCTTTAAATTCATAAATAATATTTCTTTGAAGCGCGTAAAAGACAATAGAATATCAATAGTTGCCGAGCTAGGAACTTCAATTTATACCGTTCAACCAATAGTTGAAAAATTGATTGAAAAAGGATTTGAGATTGATATTTATACTTGTGAAGACAATCTTGAAAAATCTAAAAATTATTTAGGGACGGAGTCAATAAGTTACTTCGCTATCGATCGATTAGTTGGGAAATATATTGGGATTATAGATTATGCTCTTAAACAACTGCTAACTAAAAACACATTTTCATCACAATACGCCAGAATAGCACCTACCGAAAACAAACTGTTAAAACTGTTTTACGTCTTTGCCAAAGTCTTACCCAAACCAAATCAAAAGAAGATTAATAAGATTTACAGTAAATTTTGGAAATTCTTTAATGGAGCATCTAAATTTAGATCTAATGAAGTTTTGTTGGTTACTAGAGTGAATAACACTTCTATTTTAAACAATAAAAACATAAAAGTTTATACCCTAATGGAGAGTTGGGATCACCCCATAAAATCTCCATTTTATATTGAGTCTGAAGTAACATATTCTTGGAACAAAGAACTCTCTACCGACATTAAGGACATTCAAAATAACTCTAATGAATACAAAGAGATATTCCCTTTAAAATTCAGATACTTACAACAAGTAAAGTCTCTTTCGAATAACCCTCCAAAGGAAATTCAGAATGAAATAGACTTCATTACAAACAATAATTACGTTTTATACATTTGTACATATTCCTCCTATTCAAGAAGTGATTTATTTGATAATGAACTTAAATTAATTTCAAAAATTAAGGAAGAGGTTGATCGTGCTGGAAAGCACTTATATATTAAGCCTCATCCTCATTATTCGGTTAATGATTTTAACTCCCTTCCGCAATCTCAAAATTTACGAATAGGAATAGGAGCAACTAATAATGGAGCGAATTATATCTTTACAGATGACGATCAGTATTATAAAATTCAGCTTTTAAAAAATGCTGAAAGAGTTATAAACGTTGGTACCACACTTGTGCTTGAAGCATCAATGCTAAATACTAATGTATATCAATTGCTGATTTCAGAAGAAAACTATGGTGGTTTTGCCAGAGCATGCGGTAATTACCATATAAAAAAGTACCTAAATAACAATGAAGAGGTGATCAACCTATCGGAAGGAAATGAACTGGAGAAAATCGCTTCAATTGTGAATGAACCACAAGGAAGTAACTCCTATGCATCGAAACTGAACGATTGGTTATGCCAAGAGAACATCAATGAAACGATCAATGAAATAACTCAAGACATCTGCAATGAAAAGGTTAGCCATTGAAATAATTATAGCATTTAGGGGGTTGAAATTTCTTTTCATCAATGGGATTGTTGCACGCATTCCATTCCATGTAATTAGACTTTTCTTTTATGGATTAGCGCTAAAAAAAGTAGGTTCACAGTCATCCATTTTAAGAAAGGTTATCATAAGACAGGGGAATATCACAATTGGGAACAATACCATCATTAATCAATTTTGTATGCTTGATGGGCGTGGGACACTGGTTATAGGAAACAATGTAGACATTGCTCCATTTGTTAAAATTTGGACCATCGAACATGATCCAAATTCACCAACTCATGATGCTGTTAATGAACCGGTAATTATAAAAGATAATGTGTGGATAGCAAGTAGTGCTGTAATTTTACCTGGTGTTACAATTGGGGAAGGCGCAGTGATTGCTGCAAACGCACTCGTTACAAAAGATGTTGATCCCTACACTATTGTAGCCGGAATTCCAGCAAAGGAAATAAGTAAACGAAACAGTAATATTGAGTATAAGCACTATTGGCGACCTTGGTTTGAATAATTGTTATGATAACAGAATTTAAAAATAACCTTTACTTGTATTTTAACTTTGCTTACGGAATAAAGGATTTAATTCTTTTTTCCAAAAGTGGGAAATACATTTGTGAAAAATTCCAAGAATTAGATCCTAGTGCCTCTTCTTTAGAACAAAAGATTTTAAACCTATATACCTCAACTGATAAGGAACTAAAAACGTCCAATAGTTCAAACGCTGCAAGCATTGAAATAAGCGAATTCAAGCCTAAAAAAAACGAATACTCAACGTATTTAACTGATATTAAATCCTTTATAAACAATCACAACCTAACAAGATATGCTGACTTTATAATTTTTGGTAGCATGGCTAGTGAAGATTACGTTGCTGAATTTAGTGATACGGATATCATTATGTTTTTGAAAGATGAATTATTTACATCAACCAAAAATGTGAAATGGTTTAAAAAAAGAATTCATGAATTAAATGGCCTTCTCTTAAGGATAGATCCGATGCAGGATCATGGCCTTTTTATCGTTCTACCGAATGAAATGCACAATTATGATCAATCCGTTAACATCCCATTAACGGTCCTTGAAAAGGGCTTTAATTTAGGTAACGGTGATCTAAAAATGACTTTTGCTTTAATGAACGAAACCAAGCAAAACAAAAACCAAATCCTCGATAATTACATATCCCTCTCTCTAAAGGAGACAAATACTGTTTTAAACACTGTTAGATTTTTTAGAAACTTATTACACCGAGCATACTTATTCCCTGTTTTTTATTTGCAAGCAAATGGAAAACACTGTTATAAAAAGAATTCCTTTGAGCTAATCAAAGATGATAAGCGGTTTGATATCATCGGAGAGTTATCTGAATATTACAACGAATCTTATTACCAAAAAAGAAAACATAGAGTTTACCCTAAGCTACTTTTTAAGAAATTCCCTTTATTAACAAGGTTAATTTTAGAAAGAATTTATGGGAGTAAAAATCAAGAGTTTATGACTAATGCTGAATTACGAAATAATGTAATCCATTTTCAATCTCTCTTAAAAAACATCAAATCTCATGGATAAATTTACAAGTTACATTTCTAGCAAGGTTTCTGTTGATCCCGAAAATTATAATTTCTCGGATTATCCCATTTTTACCGAAAGGAAAATTTATGATGAATGTAGATCACTGGTTGTTTCACAATTAAGCGATTTAAAAGGTGTAAGCTCAGTATATTCAATGGGTAACGTTAGTGCTCCTGGAATTTCTGACCTAGATTTTTTAATAGTTGTTTCCCCTGATTTCACCGAAAAAGACCAACTAGTTTCAATATTTGAAAACTTATCAAAAGAACATAAATATTTAGCATACTGTCACTTCCCTTATGTAGCTTTTACAGGACAGGTTAACGACACACTTAAAATTTTACCCCTAAGTAACTTAAACCATGAATATGGAGAGAATCATAATTTAGAGGATCATTCTTATAGCACAGATGATTACTTAATAGTTCTCAAAGAATTGATCGTTCTATTTTACCCCAACCTATTTTTAGAACCCATTTTAAATAAAAACATAGCAATAAGAAATATTATCCAAAAGCTAAATGGATTAACATTTCCGATCAAATTTGCAAAAGAATTAGGTTTCACGTCTGAAGAGTTTGATGCTTTTGAGAAAAATTTAAAAGAAATAAAAAGTATTGCGTTTGATGAAAATCAAAAAGAATTTAATTCAAAATTAGTCGAGCTACTGAAGTTAGGACTAATTATATCGTACCGATTAATTGATTTTATTGACGGAATAGATAACACAAAAACAACATTAAAAAACACATATAGTATTAACATTAATACCATATTTGTCAAAAATTATTCAGCTACAAAATCCTTCCGAATAACTTATTTTGCACATCGTTATTTAAAATTTATTCCGAAATTATTACCAATCAAATACGCTGCGATTTGGTTTAAAACATTTAATTTCTTGGAAAAAAGATCGGATCTTGAAGTTGAGGATTCCCAAAATGAATTTTTATCGAGAATCCAAATATATAAGGATTACATGAATAAGTTATCTAAAACTAACTTAACCGAAATTGTACCTTATCCTTTTGTTTACAGGCTATATGGACCGGAATCAAAATTTAAGAAAATAATATTTAAGGTTTACTCCATCTTTTCTTAAATACAAGGCTGTGAGGTGCTAATCAAAAAGATATTTAATTGATTGGAATTAACTTCCTCACAATTTTTAAAAGATATAATAAACTCAAAATTAAGCCTAGGATCATAATTATTCGAAGCGAAAAAATCAAAACATAAGCTAAGACTTTCGTTGTGAAATTATTTTCAAACAACGTTGAATAATCAGATTCTGTCACATAAATATCAGGGAAATAACCAAATACTACAGACAGACCATTGAAGAGTATTTTTTCGATCTTTTTATTCTTCGTATAAAAAGGAACGTACGTTGCTGACATAAAATTGAAATACTCTTCGATTTCATTTTGAGGAATAACGCCAATTACCGATGTTGTTTGAAACTCTTCATCATAATATTCGGAAAGGCTATCTTTTCGTTCATTTAAGGGCATGAAATGAATGTCAACCGCATTCTTACCCGTCATAATATCCGT